>JAABUX010003388.1_pt1 | contig 21194 bp, 15 predicted proteins | sample 5561851 | NCBI WGS metagenome assembly JAABUX01 (sample SAMN10711883, study PRJNA513361) | rock metagenome | isolation source: Antarctica rocks | place: Antarctica: Victoria Land, Richard Nunatak red sandstone | collected 2016-01-03 | reverse complement strand
GTCTACAACACCAAACGACTGCATTCCAGTTTGGGCTATGTGCCTCCAGTCGAATTTGAAACAGCCTATTATCAAGGCGTACAACCTTGACTTCGTGTGTGGTCTTGTACGAAGGGTTCACTCCAGTGCGGTCACTTCCGCCCACTACGCCCACGAGTGACAAAGGAGTACTCCCTCATGGCCGAGGACACACCCATTAAACGGTATTTTTCCTTTACGAATGGTCGGTGCTATTTGCCTCGCCCAACCGACAAACAGGAAGAGGACGACCTCTGGAAATTCCTGGTCCTTGCTCACCGATGCGAGCAGTGCGATGAATGGTATTATTGGGTCAACATCGTCACGCCTATGAGCATCCTGTGTGACAATGTTCACGAACATTATGCAGGCAAGACCCGAATGGTGAAAATTGAGCTTCACGGTTCCGAGACCAAGAGAGGGGTCAAAGAGGAAGAGCAACACGACTCATGACAGAGAGCACAAATTGTACTGTGAGCGATTATCTCGACTTGTTAGTGTTTTCACGCACGATGTACGTAGTTAGGGGGTAATGTAGTAATGGATCCAAAACGTACGGTACGTGATGGAGCCGCTTGAGAAGCCATACGACGGAAGTATAAAAGATGGCCTTCGATCCAAAAGGAATCATTCTCAAGCAGTTCTTACATGTTTTCCTTTCTCTTGCGGCTATTTCTAAATACATATTGCTCTTATCGTACGTTCTGGGTCCGTTACTACACTACCCCCGTTTATCAGAGACGGTCTGTACCTGGACAACAGCACGTTGGTCAGCGTTGAGCCGTTGCTGGTACCTGGTTGTTTCTCCTCCGTAGACGTGCAAGAGATGTATTTGTGTTGCGAGCTCATTCAATTGTGTGCGACTGATAGCAGCAAACGCCTGGAGTGAGCGTCCTATGGCTTGTTGATACTGCACACTGATCTGCGTATCCAGGTGTTTGAAGTCATCAGCGTGCCTGGCACTGTTGAAGAGTTGCACAGCATTCTCGTAGTGTAATTGCATGGCGGTCACATCCATATGGGCATCGCTCATTCTTGCGAGTGTGGTATGCACATCACGAAGCTTCGTGGAGGTTGACGCCATCAGGCTCAATGTCTGGAGCGCTTGCCGCACATGCGTACTAATCGCAGCATACTCACTGGGGGTCTGCGCGGTTGAGAGTGAGAACTGATCCTGGCTCAATTGCTGTGCAAAGGATTGGGTCATACCGAGAGTTTGTGTCCCACTCGTCGAAAGCGCCGTCTGAAAACGTTGCATATCCTGTTGGGCTTGCTCCTGAAACTGCTGCGTGACAGAGGTAAGCGTTCCAGTCACTTGAGCGGACAAATTCTGATATTTGCGCGTAAGATTGTGATAATACTCTGTCGCCGATTGATGAGACAAAAGGTCAAAGGGTGTATAGGAAGTAGTGAGTTGCTGTTCCTGGGTTAGTGCAGGTTGTAAAGAGGAAGCGGGTACTCCAAGAGAGCGAGCATGTTGAATGAGTATATCGAGGTGCATCTTGCTCTGGTTCGCTTGCCGTTGCGCCACGGGATCAGTGTTCTGACTCATCACTCCAGAGAGCAGAACAGAAAGAAGAAGAACGAGACCGAGACTCCATCCCATGTTTCCAAGCAGTGTCTTCCTGAATGACTGTTTTGATCCCCCATACTTTTTCTGTGGTGCCAGAGGTCCTCCAGGAGATACAAGCTCCTGCTGTGAGGATGCTGAGTGCAACGCCTTCAAAGAGTGCTGTTGTGGTGAGGAGATCCGCACCGTCGCGTCGCTCTCCGATGTAGAGTCTTCCTGCACAGGGGAACTCTTTTCACGCTCCATGTTCGCACCGCATCGTGGACACACGTGCTGGTCATCAGCCGTCGCTGCCGCTCCACACACGGGACACACGTGCCGCGTGAGAACAGGGTGTTGCGCCATCGCATGCTCTCCTTCCTCTCTTGTTGTCCCTCTCCTCTGTGTGTTCTCATACACGCGAGTGCTTGGATGAGAACACACAGAAGAGAAAAGATGTTACGAACTAGCCATTGCCTACGACGGTACCAGTGCTCATCGAGAACGGCTTCACCTGCTCCACACCTGCGCCAGAGGTATCGACCTGCTGGTAGGTGTAGCTGTTGCCAGACATCGGGCTCAGGTAGCCTGCTTTCTGCACGAGTGCTGGTGCTGCACCAACCGAGGTGACGAGGACAGGGGTGAAGGCCCAGTTATCGGCAGGCACCAGTCCACCAATGACCCGTCCGAGAGCACGATGCTCCGATTCGACGGTCGCGATCTGTCCAGCGATCTGTGCAAGGTCGGGACGCCCCAACTGTGCAAACTCCATGATTGCGGCAAGAAAGGCAGAGTCGAACACACCCTCGAGTTGCTGCTGCGTTGCAATGAACGTTTTCAGATCGGTAAACGTCTGTGGACCCTGAGGGAAACTGAAGGTGTCAGCAAGTGACTTGCCGCCATTGGCGGTGAAGAAGAGCTGGTGAATCTGTTCCTCCACAAGTGCCGCCTTCAGATACGCAAGATTGTCGCCCGTGATGCCCAGTTTGTCAGCATTCGCAAGACCATTTGTGTAGAACGTGACGGCTAACTGCTCGGCGGTTCGCGCAACGGTCAAGATGTCTACAATTGAGTCTGCTGTCTGCTGCGATGTCCTGTACTGATCGTTGTTCTGTCGAACTGTTGTATCGTCGTCTGGACGTACTACTCTCGCGTATGCAGGTTTAGCAGACAAGATACTGGCACCAGCGACAGCAAGACCAGCAGCCCCTGCGGCTCCTTTCAGGAGCGTTCTGCGTGAGCGGCGTGCCGTCAGTGATGCGTCGGCAGGAGTGGTGGATGTAGAAATTTCTTCAGGTGTATTCAAGATAGTTTCATCCTTTTGTATCAAGACGGACTCGTGCGCAAGTCTCGTAGAGAGCTTCTCGCACGAGCCGTTATTCCAATGATCGTGTCTCACATCATGCTATAATGATGCTTCTCCTTTAGCGTACCAGGTCCTACCAAATGGGGGAAAGGGAGAGAACTACTCTTCCTAACAGGCACGTCCCAGGCCAGATGCCGTCCCGAAAGGTGGGAAGCGACGAGGTGTGAAAAAAGGCTCTCGTGAGCGGATACTGCTGGAAGAGATTGTCCTTTTGACGTTCTTCGTTTCGTGAGGCCAGACGCAGAACAGGAAGTTGGAAGAGGAACAGAGCATCGAGAGGCTCTTCGCCCGCAATGGAGAAGGCATTCTTGCCATCCCTCCCATTTGTGAGAGGGATGCATTTTTCTGATCAGTACACCTCGTGTCAAGAGAACATCAGCGAGAGGAGTTTTGTATCTCTTCCTTTCTTGAAAGAAAAGAGAGCCAGAAAGAGAAAAAGAGGAAACTCAGTAGAACGCAGACTAAAAATAGCCCTAACTGATAGGAAAGAGATTGGTTCAAGGTGACGCAGAAAAGGATTGTCAGTAGGATAGGGACAAAAAGGAGTGAAGCGAAGAGGACTCCTTTTTTGCACCGAGAAAGACTTTTCCGCATACACTCATTCCTTTCATCCAACACTTGACGTATGGAGCTATCAATCACACTTTAGTATTCGGCTTTATTGTCTTTAAACATGAGTAACGGTGATTTTTCCTAAAAAATGGACGTGCTCGCGAAGCAGAACGGGTGTTTTCGATATTGTAAGCGAGACCCATTTGACAGTGAGAAAATAGACTGGCTAGACGAAATTGGTCCATTTTGACACTCTCAAAGTGACCCTCTCCTATTCCCTGCCACCCGGCTCTAGATGCTGGCTCAATGGGCCGATGCATCGGCCCATTGAGCCAGCATGGGGGTAATGTAGTAATGGATCCAAAACGTACGGTACGTGATGGAGCCGCTTGAGAAGCCATACGACGGAAGTATAAAAGATGGCCTTCGATCCAAAAGGAATCATTCTCAAGCAGTTCTTACATGTTTTCCTTTCTCTTGCGGCTATTTCTAAATACATATTGCTCTTATCGTACGTTCTGGGTCCGTTACTACACTACCCCCTTTCACGCACACTCTGAGCTTGCTTCTATTGTGCGCGGCTTCTTTATTTTTTGCTCACAACTTTATCTATCGCCCCCACTCATGCTTGGTCGAGCAATGGTGCTGCTACACTTGGGGCCAGTGGTCGGCATCCTGGTCGTCGTCGGGGCTGGTGCGTTCCTCGGCGGGAATGAGTCCCAATTGCACCGTGTAAATGGCGGCCTGTTTGCTGCCCTCTTCGCGCCATCGGTATTTGAGGTAGGGTCCGTACAGCACGTCTTCAAACATCGCCACGTCTTCCGGCACATCTTCCCCTTTTCGCAGGTAGGCGCGAGCCGCCACGGACAACCGTTGCTTCGTGACGTAAAACTCCTCGAACCATCCAATCCCACTCGTCATAGTGGACCGCATTTGCTTGACCAGGGCATCAAACTGGGCCAATTGCATCCGGGTGTGCTCCGCATCGCCATAAATGTGCCGGTGATTCACCTGACGCTCAAACGGCTGCGGCTCCTCGCCCTTTTGCGGCTGACGCGCCTGCTCTACGGCCTGCCGCAACTCCTCCACAATGCGGTGATCTGGGGTCAAGAAGTCTCGTGCGAGTTCTATCGCTGAGTGCCCCGCTTCCAACCGTTCGAGGAGTCGCTTGCGCCGAATGGCGAGGAACGTTGCCAGGATGTGGTCGCGGTGCTTGTGGTCCTGGTAGGTTTCCCACAAAAAGGCTTTGAGCGCGTTCTCTTCCTGGCTGATTTGTGCGCCTGGCGCGTCGAGTTGCTCCAGTTCGCCCAGGACCGCCTGGAGGTGACTGATCTGCTCAACCAGCAAGAGGCGGTAGTTTCGCGCCTCTTTGAGTTGGTCGTCCAATGGATGCGGAAAGCCAGGTCGGAACGTGAGTCGCCCCTTGTAGCTCGGCTCAATGCGCCGCTCCTGAGCCTGCCGTCGTGGTCGGCCACCGCTCCCTTTTTTCGCCCCTTGCCGCTTTTTTGCCATGAATTGCCCTCCTTGCCTTCTTGTGAGCAAGTATACACAATTCTGCACACAACAACAAGGGAAACCACTAGTTCTTTTTGTGAGCATGATCTCAATAGATTGCACACAACTACTCTCAACTTGCCTTTAGTTATGTGCATTTTATACATAAACTGCTCACAACCTTTCTTACTGCTGCACCTTTTCCCTTTTTTTCCTGCTACGAGGGAAACCACTGGCCGTTAGGCATCCTCAAAAGGGAGACCCCACAGTCTTGCCGCTGGATAAGGAGAGTGCCGAGGTTGGTTCAATGGGGACAGTCCGAGAATGGAGACTCCAGCGTCCAGGGAAGGAGTAATAAAGCGTTTCGAGGGCCTCTCATTCGAGGAGTACCAGCTTGGCGAGAGCATGTACTCCTCAAATTCGACTGGCACCACTTTCAGGCCACTTAACCAGTAGTAGACGATCCCATCGTAGAGTGCATGCATATTACGTTCCCACTCCTTGGGTGCATATCGCCCAGAAAATACATCCATCGGCAAAATTGGCGTCCAGAGGACATAGATATTTTTCTGCGTATAGGCTGTTGTTCGGCGTACCAACTCATCCAAGCTGAGTGGGCTGATCTGCACCTCAATAGCAATGTAGGTATTCTCGAAGCAAAAGCTGATGTCGGGCCGAACCTCTTTGAGATAGCGTTCGACCTGCAACTTCGACACCTCCGGCTGGGATTTGAGGGCTTCATAAATTTCTAGCTTCACGTTGCTATGCTCTGCGCTTTCTGGCGTTCCAGCGTAGGAGCAGACGGAGTTCGGAAGATGCGCGAAATGGGCTATTTTGACTCTTCCCTGTTTGAGGATTAGCTCCTCTTCGCATTGTGGACAATGAAAGGGGCCGTCATCTTTGTGTGCTTCCATCGCCAGGACGTATCCGTTGTTTAGATCATATGCGCTCAGCATTGCTGTTCCCTTTGGGACCTGTATCCCTGTGGTGCTAGAACCTGTCTCAGATGAAGAGGCTCACAACGTGCGCTCACTCATGGAGTGTGAGCCTCCACTTCTCGTGACATGAGGCGGTTCCCACACATACTACTCCTGGAGAAAGAACTGAGCATCCTCATCGTCGTCTTGGTCGGCATCCACAATGATCGGTGGGATTGGTGGCTGTGCAGACGACGCCGATGCTGGCGGAAGGCCGTTCGCTGATCGTGGTGCTGCCGCTGGTGGTGGAGTCATTGGTGGCACCGGATGCACATACGTCGCGCCGCCCTGGTACGGCATATTCGCACGCGCCGCCAGTTCTTTGTCCTCAAAGTACGGGGTCGTGGTCAGCACCAGTGGAGCTGCCGATGCTTCCAGCAACAGCATCTGATTGGTGTCCATCGTCCGGAGTTCTTCCGGCGTCATCAGTCGCCGTCGTGTTTCGCCTTCAGTTGAAGTTATTTCTGCTGACCACCCGCTACCACGGCGGTTCACGCTCTCCGTCGCAACGGTCGTATCACCAATACGCTCAGAGTAGTACCGACACTCCTCCAAGCCTGCACCTGGAAGCAGCAAATGCGTGACGGCGTTCGCCTTGATCGTTTCCGCATCATTCTTGCCATAGCGTTCTACCAGTTGGCTGAAGTTCTGGATCGCCATCAGCAGCGAGACGTGCAGCGACCTCGCGGTACTGACGAACTCGGCGAACCCTGGAATGTAGCCAATATTGCTGAACTCATCGAGATAGCACCGGATGCCATTGGTCCCATGCTGTTCCCATGCCGCGAACATTTGCTGGGTGAGGCACGCCATCAGTGGGCGATAGCGGATCGTCGCGCTGCGGGGGATCGAGAGGAAGAATGCCGTCGGCGTCTGAATCATCTCTTCAAAGTCGATATCGTTGGTCGCGGTCACTGCGCGTGCGTTCTGACTGGCAAGCAACTGGAAGCGATTCCCCACATCGGCCATCTGTGACCCAACAAAGCGGTCGTTCTTTTCCATATTCTCCAGGAATTGACGGGCAATATAGCGAGCATCGCGTGAGCGCGTGGCACGAAGCAGATCACGAATCTCTTCAAACGAGTAGGTGGTGAGAATATCAGCGAGTCGCGAGAAGGCCGGGGCCTGCTCACTTACCAGCAGGTGCAACACCACGGCACTGATCAGCAACTGACTATTGGTCTCCCAAAAAGTATCTTTGTCATTCTTGCCTGTATTGGCGACCCACGTCGCAGCGAAGTCCTGGGCATCCTCGACACTCCTCATATGCGCCAAAGGGTTATAACCAACGCTCATCGTCGGCTGCGTGGGGGCGAACAACCGGATCGGCATGAATTGGCTCAACCATCCGGCGGTGATAGGGTACAACTCGTTTTTCAGATCCGCAACGAACAGCGAATGCAGGCCCGTTTCACGGAGCAGGTTCGCAATGAGAACACGAACTGACTTGCCAGCACCCGTGGGAGCAGTCAGCATCAGGTGTTGATACTGCTGCTGCTCACCCAGAGAAATGGTGCGGCCTCGATACCTGCCCAGGACCAGGCGGAACTCCTGGCGTCCTGTTCGTGCCCTGGCAAGCGGTTGGACAACCTGGTGCCCTGGTCGTGAAGTACGTGCGTTTCGGGGCGTATGATACTTGCGGATCGCCCGCCCGCGTGCCGTCTCTGCGGAACCGTGCGTGGTTCGAGGGCGATGCTTCATGTCGTAGGACATCAGCGCATACACCATCGCAATGATAGCGAGAAGAATATACGGGTAATACTGCTCTACGAGGGACTGCTTATGAGGTTTGAGGAGTTCATTCAGCAGGGTGGTCAGTATGCCTTTGGTCTGGTGGTGGGCAATGAGTGGCGCGGCGAAGGGGGAGATCTCCGTCACCACACAGCCGAGAAGGACCAGTAGCAAGGCACATACAATCAGTCGCCGTATCTTCATCTCTCGTAATCTCCTCGATCCAAGTCGTGGTCATGCTGTCGCTCTGTACTGAGGTCGCGCTCCGGGGACAACTCTCTCTGCTCCTGTGCATCGTATTCTTTCACCAGGTCGGAAATCCGGTGGTAATGCTCATAGTCGCTGTGGTCTCGGCCCGATTCACGTAGCTGCTCGTAGTCCTGTGCGTACAACTTCACTGGCTCGATCTCCCCTGTCTCGTGGTTCTCTCCTGCTCCTGCCACAACCACATGGACGTGCGGATTATCCGTGTTGTGGTGATTGACCGCGTACCAGTGCAACTCACGGCCTTGCTCCTCTTCCAGGTCATGCATCACATCGCGCGTCCACTCGCGCCAATCAGTGACCGGCTCGTCCTCGCCGGGCGATAACACGATCTTGTGATAGTTGACACTGGTGCTCGTATGCTCCATCACATCATCCATTGCATCCTGGCGCGACACCACGTCCTCATCTTTAGAATAGATGCGCCGATCCTCGCGTGTCTCGCGCTCCGGGTCCATACTCCGGTGTTCAACATATTTCAGATGGGAACCAAGTCGGGCGCGTGATGCCTCGCGGTTGCCACGCACATACCCGCTTCCCTTCGCTATCATGGTTGCACCTTTCCTCTACACTTCTCTATGGAAGTGTTTGATACCTCAATTGGGAAACACTTGTTTCCGCGAAAAGCCCTACGATGAGTGCGCTACATCCCTAGCTGGGGTCATAACATTTTTTCGTACAGGTTTCCCCGCTAAGGCTTTCCCAGACCAAAAACGGCCCGAATTGTTCCCGCTAGGCCAAAACGATACCAGCTACGACCCTTGCCCACGAAGCTTGCGTTTGTTGATGTAGGTGTTCAGGGCGAGGTGGTTCTTGTATCCAAGGAGCGAGGCTATTTTTCGTACCGAGAGTCCCAACTTGAGAAGGTCCTTAATGCGCTCCTGGTCTGCATCAAACTTGCTTTTCTGAACGGTGCCCTTTGGTTTTCCCAATGTGACGCCCTGTTGCTTTTTGGCAGCGAGGGCTTCTTTGGTTCTCATGCTCATGAGATCGCGCTCCAATTCTGCAAAAAGTGAAAAGAGGGTGATGACGATTTTAGAGGTCATATCATGCTGGGAAATATCCAGGTTTTGTTTGAGAATGATCACTCGGATAGTGCGGGCGACTAACTCATTCACGAGGGTAATGACTTCAGCTGTGCTGCGACCCAGGCGTGAAAGCTCAGTGACAACGAGAATGTCGGAGTCGTTCAGCATTTGCAGGACTTCCTCAATACGTCGCTGTTTACTGGCCTTACGCGACGACATGACAATCTCGACAAAATCGTCCACGTTCATCTCTTTTTTGCTGGTCCATTCCAGTATCTCTCGTTTTTGGTTGTTTAAATCCTGTTTGTCTGTCGAAGTTATCAGGTAAGCGATGATCTTCTGGCTCATCTTTTGGACTGTTTCCTCTTAACCCATTTTCTACCGCAAGATGTATACAGCTTGTGATAGTGATAGGAAGTAGAACACAGTCCAAAGTGTATGTGTAAAAACGTCGGTTATGACAGAGACAGTTGGGCGCATCAGAGAGCAAGGAGCATTCATCCTTTTCTTTCATAGAGAGATGGCTCAAGCGGGAGGTTTACTTGTAGATAGACATCAGCACATTGTGGCGTGAAACACTGTTAATATGGAGGAAAAAAACCGAAGACTATGCTGTAAGCATAGCTCTCTTCTTGTAGCAATGCTCTCGGTAGTATACACTGAGAGCATCTCCGCTTTCCCCCAAAAACAATGAAAGAAGAGGAAGAGAATATGCTCAAAGAACTTCGTGTAGACAACGCCGCTCCCTGGAAACGACGTTTTCATGCTTCTACCATTTTCTGGACAATGATTGCCGCTGAGGAGCCGACACGTGGCCTCGTTGCAAGCAATCTTTCAGGAATCGCTCAACTCTATGCCTGGGACGTGCCTACCAACACATTGACTCAGTTAACTGATCGCCCGCAGGGTCAGCTTTTCGGCACACTCTCTCCCGATGGGCTTTATGTGTACTATCATGATGAGAAAGAAGGCAACGAGGTTGGGCATTTTGTGCGGCTCCCATTCGAGGGTGGCGCACTAGAAGATATCACACCCCAGATGCCATTGTACGCCTCTTTTGGCTTGCGTATCAGCCATACAGGCAATCTCCTCACGTTTATGGCCGCAACGTCTGAAGGCTTCAAGGTGTATCTTCTAGAGTGTTTATCCGATGGCAAGCTTGTTCCTCCGCGACAAATCCACCAATCTGCCAGCATCATTATAGGGCATAGTCCCTCCTCCAGTGGAAATCTCCTGGTCATCGGCTCGACTGAACGTTCTGGAAGCTTGCACACGAATCTTCTAGCGCTAGATACTCATACTGGCCAAACCATCGCCGAATTGTGGGATGGGCCAGGTAGTAGCATCCGTGTTGGCGCATTCTCGCCTGTTGCTGGAGATGATCGCATACTTGCGACGACCAATCGTTCTGGGATAGCACGACTCCTCATTTGGAATCCGAGGACGGGTGAGCGTGCTGATCTCGCAATCGCCGCATTGGAAGGGGAGGTCGTCCCTTGTGGTTGGTCGCCTGATGGTAAGCATCTCTTACTTGCACAATCCTGGCAAGCCGTTCAGCATCTTTTCATCTATGACATTGAGAATCAGACACTCAAGCCTCTCTCTCTCCCTGGTGGTTCGCTGGGGTGGGGTCCACCTTTCGCATCCTTCGCCTACTACGGATCTCGTCACGAGATCTTTGCGCACTGGGAAGATTCGACGCATCCCTTATCGCTCATAGCGTTTAGTAGCACGGCGAGAGAGCAGGTGCGCACAGTGCTGAGCGCAGGCTCGGTTCCTCCTGGACAGAAGTGGCGTTCCATCACGTTTCTCTCCTCAGACGGCCAGACCATCCAAGGCTGGCTTGCTCTGCCCGATGGTCAAGGACCATTTCCGACCATCCTGGACCTGCATGGCGGTCCTACCGTTGTCCAAGCTGAAACCTTCTCGCCTGCGAGTCAGATGTGGCTTGATGCAGGATTCGCTTTTCTGACCATCAACTATCATGGTTCCACCACCTTTGGACGCGATTTCGAGAGGAGTATCTGGGGCGACCTTGGCCACTGGGAGATAGAAGATATGGTGGCAGCGCGAGAGTGGCTGGTTGATCAAGGAATTGCAAAACCTGAGAGTATCTTGCTCACTGGCTGGTCCTATGGTGGCTACCTCACCCTGTTGGGACTTGGCAAGCATCCCGACCTCTGGGCTGGAGGTATGGCAGGTGCAGCCATTACAGACTGGGCCATGCAATACGAAGACATCGTGGAGACGCTCAAGGGCTATCAGCGGGCACTCTTGGGCGGCACACCAGAGGAGCAACCGGAGAGGTACACTGCAAGTTCACCAATCACCTACGCTTCCAATGTGCGCGTCCCCGTGCTCATTATCCAGGGTCGTAACGACGCACGCACCCCCGCGCGTCCGGTCGAAATGTACGAAAAGAAAATGAAGGAGCTGGGAAAGGGCATCGAAGTCGTCTGGTTTGACTCCGGCCACAGCGGTTCATTTACTCAGGTTGAGCGCTCTGTTGAGCATCAAGAATTGATGCTGCGCTTCGCGTATCGCGTTCTCGCCCAGGGCTGAATGCCCGTGAGCGGGTCTCAAACCACACATGCTTTCCTGTGCATCTGAATAAGTATGAACACGGGGGGGGAAAGTGGTTCCCCTTTTCGTTGTCAAAAGGCTCCCGAAGCAGATTATCGTTGCCAGCTAAAAGGGATCATTGCCCCGAATCTAATTGGAAAAATTGGTTTCCAACATCATTGACAAAAATACTTACGCAAATTCTTCGCATTAATGTGGACGAAGTTAGTGCTGGCGTGAGCCAAGAAGGTCATTTCTCTCTGGAGGTAAGACTGTGAGTGAGGAGAGAAGGAACTGCCTTCTCTCCTCATCCATGTCAATATCAAGGAGAGGGAATGCTCTCTCGAATAAGACGTTCCAAAACGTATGGAAAATAACGGTTGTTAACACGTTCCACCCCTCTGTGGTTATGACTCCCACAGAGGGGTAGAACGCTCGCTTTAGCTGGCTGCATACTAGGAAGCTTCCTTTCCTTCTCCTCGTTCTGATGTGCGTAGAGGGCGAAGATTCTCTAACGAGCGCCCTGATTGCGGCGCGAACTGATACTTGCCAATCAGGTTGACGTGCTCCCAACCCAGTGGTGCAATATGCGCGACGGTGGACTCGGCAATCTCTTGGCTCTGCCTACGTAAGGTCGCAAACGCTTCGGTCAAGTAAATCGTATTCCAAGCGGCGATGGCAGCCATGAGTAAATGCAAGCAACTGGCTCGATGCATTTGATCTTCCAGAGCACGATCCCGTAACTCTCCCAGGCGTCCAAAGAAGAGTTGGCGTGCCAGTGCATGCAGTGCTTCCCCTTTATTGAGTCCGATGAGAATGCGCCGGCGCAGCGACTCATCGCGAAAATACTCTAACAAGAACGCCGTTCGTTCCAGTTTGCCAAACTCGGTCAGTGCCTTCGCAACCTGGTTTTGGCGTGGGTAGGCCGCCAGTTTACGCATCAGCAAAGAAGCTGATACTGTGCCATGACGGATAGAGGATGCGACGCGCCGCATTTCATCCCATTGCTCCCCAATGAGTTTCGTATTGACTTGCTCACATACCAGCGTACTCAATGCTCCAGAGACGTTCACTTCACTAGGCACATACAGCTTCTTGGAGAGGGCGTCGCTGATACGCGGAGCAAAGCGAAAGCCCAGCAGCGAGGCCAGAGCAAAGACATGCTCAGTGCTGCCAGCTGTATCGGTGTAATGCTCGCGAATATGCAAATCACTTTCATGGTTGCACAGGGCATCGATGACGTAGAGTGCCTCCTCATTCGTCCCGATGACCTGCGGCTTGCCAAAGGGCATCCAGATGTCTGCTGCATGCACATAGATGTTCGTCCCCCGCCCTACGCCAAAATGTTTGGCGTTGTATTCAGCATTGGCGGCTTTGACTCCAACTGTCATGCGCATCCCATCCGAAGAGGAGGTCGTACCATCTCCCCAATGATGTGAGAGAGGAGCGGAGAGGACGAAGTTATCTAGGCAGGCGAGCGAGGCCAAAAGTGTTTCCTCACGAATATGCCAATCCGCCGACCAGGAAAGCTGACGATAGGTGTACGGGCAGGATTGCTCCATTTTGGTGAGCCCTAGGTTCATCCCCATACCCATCAGTGCGGCGACCAACACCAGTTTGTCTTCGCCTACCGGCGCATCCCCGCTGGTCAGATGCGTGAAAGGACGCAAGAAACCCGTCCAATTGTCCAGTTCCAGGAGCAGATCGGGGAGCGTGACCTGTGGAAGCATGGCATACACCTGCGGACGCAGACGTTCCACCTCTGCAGGGATCTCTTTTTCGAGAGGCGGCAGGTACAGCTTCCCTTTGTCGTCCAGACAGAGGCTCCCTTCGACCTTTCCAATACTCTCTTCTAAAGCTGTCAGCTTCTCAGCAATCTCTCGTTGGATCGTTTTCAAATAGGCTTCGGGAGTATCCGTCACTGCCAGTCTGGTCTGCTCTTTCTGGACGAGTTGTTCAAAGTGCGGTTGAGACAAGAGATACCCTTCAAAGGCACGATAGCGTCGGCTACCGCCCACGGCGATATCTCCTGAGCGAACTCGTCCTTTCAGTGCCTCAAAAGCTGCCGCCTCATAGTAATTCGGAGCGATCTGCTCTCCTTGTAAAGCATGTTTGCGCCACCGCTCGGTGAGATGGCCCAGCGGGGCAATCAGCTTCTCTTTGCCGACTTTCTGCTCACGGGCAGTCACCCGTTTGCGTCTCTGTGCAAGCTGCGAGACATATTCTAGTGCCTGGAGGGCTGGCTCGCTCTTGCGAACTGGCTGAAAATCAAGAGCTTGGTAGAGGGAGAGCAGACTTTGGCGCAAAGGTGTATAGCGAGTTTCGATCAGATCGAGCGAGTCCAGGTTTTCTGGGCGGAGCAAGCCTTTGGCCGAAGCAACGGTCGCTTGAAGCTGGGACTCCGAGACGGCTGCAAAGACGGTTTCAACCAGATTACCCCCTTCAGTGTGGGCTTGCAAAAAGGCTTCCGCGGCACGCGTGAGTATATTCAAGTGACTATTCAATTTCCTTGTATTGGCACGGAAATGTTTCTCTTGTTGCCGCTCTCCTTTACGCATGAGTTCACCTAAGAGCTTGTCAAACTGATCAAGTGCCTGATCGGTGAGATCCTGAGCTAGTTCAAACAGGTGGGCAACGAGGAGCGCATGGCGTCGTTCGGCTTTGAACTTGAGCAGCGGCTGTGGTTGATATTTGCTACACTTGTGTGCCAGTTGCAATACTCTGTTCTGATGCAGTGCCTGCGGTATTGTTGGGAGTTCTAACTCGCGCAAAAACAGCAGCCGTTCGACAATTTGTTTGACACTTTTCGCTGAGGTCACTCCCGGAGGTTGTCGCAACCAGATTAAACGCGCGCTTCCTCGCTGTCCGGCATCAGCATGTAACAATTCATCGAGTGTACTGCGGTGCTCCAGTGTGAGAGCCGAGGTGAGTACGCGAAACAAGCACTTCTCTGCCGCCTTGAGGACGATCCAAACGAGTCGTTCGAGATGCGTTAGGGTAGGGGCAATGATGCCTTGTGTACGGAGCAGTTCGAGAGCCTGCTCAATCAACGGAATGGGACGATCACTTTCCATCGCTTGGGGAAGGAGTTGGCGAGCAAGCCAGAGGTACTCTCTCCACCCACATTCACGGAGCTTGTACGTGCGTCTAATTTCGTCCAAGTGCTCATACAAGGTGTTATCACGCTTTCCATAAAGAGCAAAAGCAGACGCTGGAACCTGCACTTGATCGGAGATCGCCAGAAGGACACGGGCCGGGATGCCTGCAAGATCCTTCCAGGGCCGTCCGGGGAAACGCAAGACTGCAAGCTGGACAGCAAAGCCAAGCCGGTTCTGATGACGCCTTCGTTGGTTAATCAGGTCGAGATCCTTCTGCGAAAAGGTATAGTGACGTGCGATCTCACGATCAGACAGATCAGCCGGGATCTGTATCAGCGCGTGACGCTGTTCCGGGGTCAAATAGGTTGGCGTTCTTGAAGTAAAAGGCACAACATCCTCCAGAGAGACAGAATACTTCTGCCTTTCTTATCATGAGGAGTGAGGGATGTCAATCAAACCGCCTCTCATGAGACGAGAAGGCTACCCTTTTGGCTTAGCGGGGAAATATGTACGAAAAAATGTTATCACCCCTAGATGGTGGTGGTTGCAATATCGGCATGGCCCAGCAATTGCTGAATGGCCGGAAGAGGCATCGGAGGGCGATCCAGTCCGTAAGCAGTAGGATCAAGGAGTGCTTTGGCAAACGTATGACGCAGATCGTGAGGACCGAGAGGGGAAGCAAGCTTTGCTGCCTGGCCCAGTTTTGCAATAATCTCCCGAATGCAACGCTCAGCCAGAGGCCCGCGTTGCCCAAGAAAAAGGTGCCCATCAGGCCAGCGACTCCAAGCTGCAATAGCTTCTCCCTTGATAGCAGCCCGCTCGCGCCAGCGTTCGGCGAGATGCTCACGATAGGTGAAATACGCATCGAGCGGTTCGCGAGCTTCCTGGACCAGCGGGATCTCGCGATGCTTGAGTCCCTTGCCTCGGCGAATAATGAGCAACCCACGCCGTGCGGAGATCTGCACATCAGGGATCTGGAGGGCTGCGACTTCCGAGACACGTGGGCCTGCATAGCGGAAGAGGGTCGCCAGTGCAAAAGCTAACCCGTGATCTTTCCGAGCAGCCTGTTCAGCACAACGTCGAACCGCATTCCATTCCGTTTTGGATAAGGCAACAGGAGCTGGTTCCACAATATCGATCATGGTCAGGTTCCGAAAAGGATTGGTTCCCTCGATGGTATCGAAGAAGAGCATGAGACTGATCAACGCCCGATTGATTGTGGTGGGAGCATAGCGTTTGGCAAGCAGGTGGTCCCGATAGGTTTTGGCGTCAGTGGACGTAATCTCGGCGACTTTGAGACCAGGGTGTTCTTGCTGCAACCAGGTAGCAAAGCGGCGAGCATCCTGGGTATAAAGGGCGATGGCTTTGACAGAGATATCTGGGCGAAGGTTCAACTTCTCTTGCCAAGAAACAATCTCATTCCACATAGCTCCTCCTTGTTATCGGCACAGTTACATTGTCGGCACAGTTTTTGGGGAGATAGAACAACCAAACTGTGCCGATAATATACCACAAGTGGGAGCAAACTGTGCCGATAATTCTTCTTATCAGACCAGTTGTCTATGAGAATCAGTGACCGATTTCGGACATATCCCAAACTGTGCCGTACTTATCTCCTTTGCGGCTGTCGGGTCGCTATCTTAACGCTGAGCCTACTTAATTTGTTACGGCATGGTTCAAATCGATGTGACAGTTGAAACAATCTAGGTATTCACACATTAATTCTAAAACCGCTCAGGAAGCCGTCTCATGAATTAATTTTGGAGGTTTGAATTGTTCAAAGTGTCACCTGAATTTACATGTTTTTGAACCATGCCTAAAGTGCATAAGCGCGGGTTCGCGCGCTAAAGCGGCGGGCTCTACGTGTACCCTTTGTGGTCATATTCCTCAGACTCATTATGAGGACAAATCCCTTCGTATATTGTTTCGTGCTCTTCAGACTCACAGGCCAGAAGCCGCTCGATTTTCTCGGCGGTCCCAGAGTTGCTCCGCGGCGTGTGAATCAGGAGCCGAAGTTCGGAGGAATCGACCGTCTGGAACCAGAGAAAATCAAAGGCCAGTTCTCCTACAAGTGGATGATGCATCAATTTCCACCCTTCCGACATGTTGAGTACATCATGACGGGTCCATAATTCTCGAAACTCCGGACTGATCTGGCTCAATTCTGCAATCCGTTGGGCCCACCAGGGATCGTTGATGAAACGACCATATCCAGCGCGAAATTGTGCCAGATATACTCGTGCAATTGCCTCCCACTCCCCGTTTCCTAGCTGCGCGGGGGAAGTGAATAATCGCCAGATCAAGTTTCGCTCTCGCTCAGGCAGCGTGGCATAGTCGCCAAAAACGACGCAATGGGCTGCATTCCACGACACGACATTCAAACGAGCATCCACGACGCATGCCGGAGTTGTCCCAAGCTGGTTGAGAAACTGTTGGAAGGTCGGGCTGATCGTCGGTAGTGAAAACGTCTCTACTGGCGGTGGCTGTCTGAGTGCGAGCAAAAACAAATGTGCGCGTTCGTCCGCGTCCATCTGCAAGACGCTCGCCAGACTTTCCAACACCTGCACTGAGACATGAATATCCCGTCCTTGCTCAAGCCAGGTATACCACTCAGCGCTTACTCCAGCGAGCAGAGCCACTTCAGCCCGCCGTAAGCCCGGTGTACGTCTGCGCGTCCCTTCAGGTAATCCAACCTGTTCTGGCGATACGCGGGCGCGGCGGCTCCGCAAGAACTCCGCTAATTCGTGATGACGATCCAACTCCAATTGATTCATAGGCACGTGACATTCTCCACTCATAATGGAACTGTAAACGAGAAGTGCTGGTTCTAGGATAAACGCTTCTCTTGTTACAACCAGTCCCTCATTATACACTAGCGACAGGTGAGGAGAGTGGACCCATCACAGAAGCGTCTCCGGAACTGGTAGGCTCCCATCCAACGAGACTGGACTCGCACTCGTCGGCGATGGCGCGAGGCTTTTTGGATCGGCGCACGCATGGTGTGGTCACACGACCGCACATCCAACCCAACGTCTACTAACCCAACGTCTACTGGAGGAATTTTCCATGAAAGTTTTCGTCACCGGAGCAAGCGGATACATCGGTTCCGCCATCGTCCGCGAGCTGCTTGCGGCAGGGCACCAAATCCTGGGCCTCGCCCGCTCGGACACAAGTGCTGCGTCGCTTGCCTCCGCCAGCGCAGAGGTGCATCGCGGCCACCTCGACGATCTTGACAGCCTGCACAATGGAGCGGCCGCAGCGGACGGCGTCATCCACCTCGCGTATAACTACGGCGACTTCTCGGACTTTCAGGGTGCTGCGCAAACGGATCTGCGCGCCATCGAGACGATTGGAGCAGCGCTCGAAGGCTCTGACAGGCCGCTCGTGATCACCTCGGGAACCTTGATGCTCACCTTCTTTCTCCCACTGGGGCGTCTCGGAACAGAGAAGGACGTGGCTGACCCTGGGTCGGTCCTCCCCCGCATCGCATCGGAGAACGCGGCGCTCGCGCTGGCTAAGCATGGCGTGCGCACCTCAATCGTACGGCTTGCACCGTCTGTGCACAGCGAGTGGGACAAGCGCGGCTTCGTCCCGACCCTGATCGGCATCGCTCGCGACAAGGGCATGTCCGCCTACGTTGGCGACGGCTCGAACCGCTGGCCCGCCGTGTATCTGCCCGATGCCGCGCACCTCTTCCGCTTGGCACTGGAGAAGGCCCCGGCGGGATCGGTGCTGCACGGAGCCGGTGAGGAGGGCGTGCCCTTCCGAGACATCGCTGAGGCTATCGGTCAGCAGTTGAAGCTCCCGGTTGTCAGCATCACCGCCGAGGACGCGGGTGCCCACTTCGGCTTCCTCTCCGCCTTCGTGCCTGCCGACAACCCGACGTCGAATGCACTCAGCCGGGAACTCCTGGGATGGCAGCCGGAGGGACCTGGACTGATCGCGGACCTCGAACAAGGCCACTACTTCAATCACGAGAGGTAAATGTCTCGACAGGTTGGTCGAACCAGTGCGACGACACACGTCTTGTATCGCGGTTGGGTAAAGACCTCTCAATGTGGGGTAGAGCTACGTAAGCTGACAGGAGGGGCAGAGGAGCAGTCGTTTCAAGCAAAAAGTGTTTTGTGCCCTTTGAGTCGTTCCTAAAAAGCTACAGTCGAAACTCAGCACCGGCAAATAAGGGACAATTAACCTTTTCGTCTCATCTCGATTAAAAAGGAGCTGTCGTTCCGCTCCTACCCGATGCATTGGTCCTCGACGAGAAGAAGAGATGTCGCCTATGTTTAGTAATGCTTCTTCTAGCTGCTCCTCTGCCCTTCCTGTTAGCTTACGTAGCTCTACCCTTAGAAGGAAGAGGGCAGGAAGAGAAGCACGACGTACTAGGCCCAGCGTTAAGGAAGGAGTTTGGTTACCGCCAACGAGATACGTGCAGTCCAGTTTTGCCTTTCGGGGAGGTCTGTTGTGCTGAGGTATCGGCACGATTTTTGATAGGATATAGAGGTCAACTGTGCCGATACCTCCTCGCAGAGGCCCGAAAACTCAACCGAAAGGCCCCGAGTTAAGATAGCAGGGTCGTAACCGCAAAGTGGATACGTGCGGCACAAGTTTTGCCTTTGAGAGACTTCAGGACGCTTTGTTTTCGGTTGAGTTGAGGTATCGGCACAGTTTTTGATGAGATACGAGGAACAACTGTGCCGATAACTCCTCACAAAAGACTGGAAACTCGACTGATAAAACAAGGTATTGGTTGAGTTCTGTTAGGCATGATGGAATACTACCTACATGGGAAGTGTAAATCCAAAAACTGCGCCGCACGTATCTACTTTGCGGCTACTTGGCCTCTTCCTTAACGTAGGGCCTATGAAGCCCGCGAAAAGAGTATCGCGGAGATTATGCACCTGACCGGGTTCAAGAGTCGCAACACGTTCTATAAATATGTCGTGAATGAGGAAAAATGATGCGGCATGAGGTAGTGTTGTGAGCAAGTAACAAGATGAACGCTCACAACAACTATAGAGTGTCATAGTGATTCATAGTTCTATGGTACGTCATACTTTTTCGTCACTATCACACCGATAGGCCATCAGGCCTCATTCCAAGGTCATGGTACAATTCTCCTACGTACTCTCCCCTTCGTGTGCTATTTCAGGAACATGAGAGCGTGCGACACAGCCGTGTCGAGAGGAAAGAAGGTCAATATGAATAGTCTTTTTCTGTTCCAACTCGTCATTACCTTCCTCGTTGGAAGTCTCTGGCTCACGAGTGCAACTCTCCTTGCAGAAAAATTTGGCTCGAAAATCGGTGGTGTGATAGCAGGAATGCCTTCTTCCATCGTGATCGCGTTGTTCTTTATAGGCTGGACACAAACACCCGTAGCCGCTTCTCAGGCAACGGTTGTCGTTCCGCTTGTTATGGGTATTGATGGACTTTTCATTCTCACGTATGCTTTTCTCGTTCGACGGAGCTTTCCTCTCGCACTGCTCTCTTCGCTCTTGGTATGGTTATGCTTATCGTTCTTACTCGTGCTTATTCACTTTCACAGTTTTGGTCTTTCTCTCCTTGGCTTTCTGGTGTTGCTCCTTTTGTCTTACGGTGTCATGGAGTATGTCTTACGTGTCAAATCACTCGCAGGTCAGAAAACTTCAGTTTCTTTTTCCACGTTACTCATAAGGGGTCTTGTCAGTGGCTTGATTATCACCCTTGCGGTTGCTTTCGCCAAACTGGGAGGGCCGTTGATCGGGGGAGTCTTTGCCGCATTTCCCGCAGTATTTCTTTCAACCATGATCCTCACCTATTTTGCACAGGGTAGGGCGTTATCCGTAAGCGTAATGAAGACCTTACTGCTCAGTGGCACCATTAACACTACCGTCTATGCGAGTGCGGTGCGATTTTTGTATCCTCTGTTTGGTCTCATCGGGGGGACAATCGGCTCATTTCTGCTTTCACTGATCAGTATGTACCTCGTTTTTCTTCTCGTCAGAAAGATTGCGTAAACCGACCCTCGCTTCGCATATAGTAGACCTCTACATCTTTGCTAAGATGAGGGTAATGTAGTAACGGACCCAGAACGTACGATAAGGGCCATATCCATGTAGAAAGGACTGTACAAAAGAGTATAACAAGTAATAACTGCTTCCGAATGACCATTTCTTGGACCGAGGGCTATCTTTCATCCTTCCGTGGTCTGGCTTCTCAAGCGCTTCTTTCACGTACCGTACGTTCTGGGTCCATTACTACATTACCCCCAGTCGTTTGAAAAGCCGCCTCTGGAGCGTATCATAGTTCTTGATAGGTGTACATTCACTCTGAAACATTCAGATCAATGGGCCTTTTGAAAGAGCACTGGGAAGAAAATGTGACATATTGACAAATGGAATAAGAAATGTCACAATGTTTCTATGTCAACACGAACACACAAATGAACGATACAGCAGCACGCCGGGCGAGCGTTGTACAAGCAGCCCGCTGGTGCTTCCTCCACTTCGGCTACGGGAAAACCTCGCTCGAAGATATCGCCAAGCGAGCGAATATCACGCGCACGCTCCTGTATCGCTT
>JAABUX010003387.1_pt1 | contig 21198 bp, 20 predicted proteins | sample 5561851 | NCBI WGS metagenome assembly JAABUX01 (sample SAMN10711883, study PRJNA513361) | rock metagenome | isolation source: Antarctica rocks | place: Antarctica: Victoria Land, Richard Nunatak red sandstone | collected 2016-01-03 | reverse complement strand
TCACGCAATGTCACACTTGTATCCAGGGTGGCTTCGTAGTCCACCATCTTAAAGATTCGAGGCATAGCTGCTCATTGTCACTTGCCTCACTCTGACACATCGGTGTTTCTCCGACAACCTGCTAGTAGGACAGTTTCTGCCATTACCAAAACATAACTCGGTGTAGCACTGGGGCGACTGCCTAGCCTTGGCTTGCTCATCAAGCCTAGAACTTCGACCAGGGGTGTATCTGGCGTAACGGTCAAGGGATGCCAGTCGATAGCCTGCTCTAAGGGGAGGAGGGCAAGTGGTGGGTAAGTCGGTTGCATGGATTAGTGGGTGCGTACGCGCTTTGCCTCAAACGGCGCCCCTCCCACATTGAGTGCAAGGGAACGTTTGAATCTATCTTTCCCAAAGCTCGCCATGAAATTGCGATCGCGTCAAGCGAAATTTACCTTTCAATCGCTCTCGTGGCCGACACCATAGAACGAGGGTACTCCCGACGAACAGGAGTGTTGCGATGAATCGCGAACCAGATCTTCGTTGACAAGTAGATAAAACCGTTGACAACAAATAGAAGAATTGGTAATATTATATACAGTGGTGGCGAAAACACTTAAAAGAGCCTTTGCGTCCAAGCGATGCCACAGTACCTTGAAAACTAGGCTTAGGGAGTTACATTGGGAAATATAGCTCCGATGGGTAAAAAGTCTAAGCACCAAGCTTAAGAGAACCAAGTAATTTCGGGACTCTACAGTACCGTGGGGCACACGGAAACTGAGCTCTGAAAGGGGGTAAAACGCCTCTGGAGAGAAGGGCCTCTGTTTTAATTTGAACTAAAGTTAGAAAAATTACCAAATGCCCGATCCATTAATGTACCAGCAGGATGCCTTTGTCGTCCTGGAACCCAACCAACCAGAGCAATTCCTGACGCCAGCAGAGCTATTGGAAAAGCTCAAGGTAATTTTGGCCCCGCGACAGGATGATTTGCCGCTAGAGTTGCAAAAATTTACTTCGGTTGAGACCCAAGCCCAGTATTTGCTAGACACCAGTTGCGAATTGGATGTTGGGCCTGGGCAATATTTACAGTGGTACGCTGTTCGCCTAGAAAAGTAATTTTTCCCCTGTTAGCGGTTGTTAGTTTTTAGGAAGAAAAACTACAACAGCTAGTACGTTCAGCTTTCTGCCTTTGGAGTGGCAATCAGCGCCAGGTCAATCTCGTCCTCAGCTGGCTGGGTTACTTCAACCTGCACTCTAGGACCAAAAAAGCTTGTCATCTTCTCCCGCTTCTGCTGCCAGACCTCTAGGGGAATCAACGGCGAATCAAATTCCAGAATTAATGCGTAAGCCCCGTCAATTTCCTTTTCCCGTAACCCTTTGAGCATCGGTCGTTCCTCGTCTGTGGGGCTAAGTCCCAGGTGAGAGAGAGAAGTATCAAGCTGCGCCTCTTGACCGTAGCGATATCGGGTGACATCTTGACGAATTTGATTTTGAGTGGCAGTTGCTTGCTGCTGTCGCAGTTCCAGCACTTCAGGCGTGGTGGGTTGGGTGAGCGGCACCGGCTTCAGTTCAGCAGCTTTAAGCGCTAGCCCTCCTAGTAACAGGGGAATCCCATAAAAAAATCCCACCAAATTTAGTGTCGCATTATTGGCAAAATAGGCGGCGAGTCCCACGACAAATAAAACACTACCGATACTTAGACCCAGCGTTCCCAGAGAAAATTTACGTAACATGATACTGAGGTGGTATTGTTCGCAATCACTTCAGCTTTATTATCTAAGGCTTTTGGGTAAGTGGTTGGGAAAGAGTCTAGGCGAAGGCCGTTAAAATGAAGGCAGAGTGAGGAAAAGGAAGTAACAATGGATCAACAAACGATTCGAGCACGAATTGCCTTAATCGAGAGTAAACGCGAGTCCCTGGTGCAACTGTTGGAGCAACCAAACCTCGGCACTTTGAGAATTGACGTGAATCAGGCTCTAGAAGAAATAGACGATCTGATTGATGAATTTAAACGCACGTTTCCTGACGCCCAAACAAATTAAGCTGAGCGTACCGTCAGCGACCGATTAAAAATTGCGCCGAGAGCAAACGTCAATCGACGGCTCTACGGCGCTAAAACAGTGGGCAACTTGTTAGTGACATGATTGGTGCCCCCCGCTCAACCACCGGCGGCTCGTTGACCTAACTCCCTAACCAGAGCAATTAGTTCTGGGGTAGCGGTGTCTTTTTTGCAAAAAGCATCCAAGCTATTAGTTTCGCTTGTGTCTTGGAATTTCGGGTCTTCCAGCGACGAATAAGCGATGATCTGAGTATTTGGATCAATATGTTTAATCTGAGTAGAAGCGCTCCAACCGTCCATGACCGGCATCTGTAGATCGAGAATGATTACATCGGGGTGGTGGAGTTGAACCAATTCTAGGGCTTCTTGGCCATTGCTAGCCAATCCCACTAATTCTATGTTTTCCTGGCTAGAAAGTGCTAGCTTAAGGCTAAAACGAGTTAGCTCGTGATCGTCAACAACCAGGACGCGTAGGGCAGAAGGCTGACAGGACAACATTATCATCCTAAAAAATGTAGGGATAAGGGAATTAATAGTTTTAGTCTATGGGGGCGAGAGGCCAAAATCCATCTACCCTCTGATGTAATTTGTTCTATGCATTTATGCTTATTTGAATCAGAAGGTGATAAAAATTACTTTAATATCAAATTTTTATCATTCAACCGCGAGCAGACCGGCGCCATAACGTGAGCGACGAGAGGATTATGGAAAGCGCAGCTTGAACATAATCACGACTAATCAGAGCGCCGGGGATGTGCAGGAAAATATGACACCCTACACCCCCTTCTCCTACACCCCGTGCTCGGTCATGCCAGCTGAGTGTAGCGCCATATTCATGAGAATTTGCTGAGAGCTAGCTTGCGGACTTTCGGGAGCAGGGCGTCGCTGGATATAACTTCCATTTGGCTGCAAATCCCAAGCGTGACAGTTATCCGCCAGCATAATGCCAAGAATTTCTTGCAGATCCTTGGCATTATCTGGATCTTCCACTGGAGTAATTACTTCAACCCGCAGGTCAAGGTTGCGGGGCATCCAGTCGGCACTGCCAATGTAAATTTCTTCTTGTCCCAGGTTATGGAAGTAAAAAATGCGGGAGTGTTCTAAAAAACGACCGACAATGCTTTGGACGCGAATATTTTCACTCACTTCTTTAAGTCCTGGGCGCAAACAGCAAATCCCGCGCACGATCAGGTCAATTTGCACCCCGGAGCGTGAGGCTTCGTATAAAGTGGCGATAATTTGCGAATCAAGCAGCGCATTCATTTTGGCAACGATGCGACCAGGGTTGCCATTTTGGCTGTGTTCAATTTCGCGGCGGATCAGGGCAACCATGCGATCGCGCATATTTACCGGCGCGACCAACAAACGGCGATAAGACCGTTGTCGCGAGTACCCCGTCAAATAATTAAACAAATCCGTCAGATCAGCGCCTAAATCTTCGCGGCAGCTAAACATTCCCAGGTCTGTGTAAAGCCGAGCTGTCTTAGGGTTATAGTTGCCAGTGCCAATGTGGACATAGCGACGGATACGGTCTGACTCCCGGCGTACCACCATCACAACTTTGGAGTGAGTCTTAAGACTTACGAAGCCATAGACCACATGCACCCCCACGCTCTCTAACCGCCGCGCCCAGTAGATGTTGTTCTCCTCATCAAAACGGGCCTTCAGTTCCATCAGTACAGCCACCTGCTTGCCATTTTCTGCGGCTGCGATCAAAGCATTGACAATCGGTGAGTCACCAGAAGTGCGGTAAAGCGTGATTTTGATTGCCAGCACATCCGGGTCTTGGGCGGCATGGGTAATGAAGCGCAGCACCGTGGCGGAAAAGGATTGATAGGGATGGTGTACCAGCAAATCCCCTTCACGAATCACAGCAAAAAAATCCTTCCCTTCCTTAGCTTCCGGCACATCTGTGTGTGCACTCGGTTCGCTAATCCCTTGGAGGCGGGGCGGCACAACTGACTTCCACACTGAGTCTTTGAGTTCAGGCAGTGGCAATGCCATAAAGTACATCAGATCCCCAAGACCGAGCATACCTTCCACTTCGTAGACATCACTCTCGTCCAAATCCAGTTGCCGCAGGATCTTCCCTCGCACTCCTTCAGGTGTTGATGTTTGAATTTCCAGCCTTACCGGCGATCCCCCGACGCGCCGTTTGCGGAGTTCCTGCTCAATCGCCAGTAGCAGGTCACCTGCTTCATCCTCTTCTAGTTCCAAGTCAGTGTCACGGGTAATCCGAAATGGGTGATATTCCTGAATATTCATACCTGGAAATAGGAACTCCAGGTTATGAGCGATCACCTGTTCCAGCGGTACGCCAGTCCAGTGGACGGGTCGTCCCTTGTGCTGAATTGCCAATTCCTCCGGCAAGGCCAAAAACCGGGGCAGTACCTTGGGTACTTTGACTCTGGCGAAGAGTTCTTCTTCGGTTTCAGGGTTCTTGAGCAAGACTGCCAGATTAAGGCTGAGATTGGAGATATAGGGAAACGGATGGCTGGGGTCAACCGCCAGGGGTGTCAGGACTGGAAATATTTGGTCTTCAAAGTAGAGTTGCAGGTAAGTCCGCTGTTCCTGATTCAGATCAATATAGTCAAGCAGGTGAATGCCCTCTGGGGCCAATTGATGCCGTCGTACTTGCTCAAACTCCCGGTGCTGTTGCGTCACTAGGGGACGCAGGCGTTGGCTAATCGCCTCGAGCTGTTCTTGGGGCGTCCGACCATCCGGAGTTAACTTGCTTACCTTCGCTGCTACCTGTTCCTTCAGAGCGGCAACGCGCACCATGAAGAACTCATCCAAGTTCGAACTAAAGATTGCCAAAAACTTGAGGCGTTCCAACAGCGGCGTTCGCGGATCGCAGGCTTCATGCAATACTCGGTTGTTAAACTCCAACCAGCTCAACTCTCGGTTGAAGTAGTATTGCGGAGCGCTCAGATTGATTTCAGTGGCAGTCTGTTTTAATTTAGACATAATTTTGAGTCAGTGGGAGCTGTCGCCCATCCCTGCTCAAGCGTATCAAAAATAGCAGACTAAATGTGGTCATCGCTTCTTCCTTATATCAAGATAAACACACCTGGTCAGACCAGACTGCTATTGGTCACACCGCTGATAAAAACAGCCACGATTCTAGTCGTGGCTGTTTTTATCAGGTTTTTCCGAGGCTAATACCTAACACCTAGCAGCTTTGCCGCAATACGTTGCTTTATTTGGCCAACTCATACTGTTGGGCGACGAAGTCCCAGTTAATCAGGTTGTCGACGAAGGTTTGGAGGTAGTCTGGGCGCTTATTCTGGTAATCCAGATAGTAGGCGTGCTCCCACACATCAGCGGTTAACAACGGAGTCTGGTTGCTGGTAATCGGGTTGGCAGCGTTTGGCGTCTTCACAACCTTAAGTTCACCACTATCTAGCACCAGCCAAGCATAGCCGCTGCCGAACTGGGTTGCCCCTGCGCTTTTGAACTCTTCCTTGAACTTATCAAGGCTACCAAAGGAGGCATTAATTTTTTCGGCTAGCTCGCCGCTGGGGCTACCACCGTCTTTCTTGAGGACGTTCCAGTAGAAGGTATGGTTCCATACCTGAGCCGCATTGTTGAATATACCCACTTTAGAGGAGTCATTGTAGGTTGCCATGATCACTTCCTCTAGTGACTTGTTGGCAAGTTCTGTGTCCTTCGTCAGATTGTTGAGGGTATTCACGTAAGTAGCATGGTGCTTATCGTGATGGAACTCAAGTGTCTTCGCCGAGATGTATGGATCGAGGGCGTTGTAGTCGTAGGGTAACGGTGGAAGTTCGAATGCCATTTTTTGCAATCCTCTCTTAACCGTTTTTAAGTTTAGACCTAAATGTTGCAACTTTGGTACTAGGTGGGCATCACCGTTATTACAATCGCTCGTGGTAGTAGTTGACAATTTTAGCCGTGACTTCAGCAACGCTGAGGCCGTCGGTTTGAATCTCGATCGCATCCGCTGCTTTTTGCAGTGGTGCCACCTTGCGGGTACTATCTTTCCAGTCGCGTTCGGCAATTTCCCGTTCTAGCTGCTCCAGACTCACTTTTACCTGACCTTGATGTTGGAAGTCCAGGTGCCGACGCCGTGCCCGTTCTTGGACAGACGCCGTCAAGAAGATTTTTAAGGAGGCATCGGGGAAAACGTGGGTGCCGATGTCGCGCCCTTCAGCAACTAGGCCACCCTTTTGACCCCAGACCTGCTGTTGCTGGACAAGTGCTTGGCGGACACCAGGCAAGGCTGCGATCGCGGACACATGGGATGTTACTTCCAAGCTGCGAATGGCTTGGGTAACTTCGTGATCATTAATCCATACGCGCACCGGGTCTTGAAAGTTGGCGCTCTTGGCAAGTTGAATCTCGCATTTACTAGCTAATTCCGTGATGGCACACTTATCATCAAGCGGAATTCCCAATTGCAGCACGAGCCAAGTCAATGCCCGGTACATCGCGCCGGTATCAAGATAAAGCAGTCCCAAATATGAAGCCACCTGACGAGCTACCGTCGATTTTCCGGCCCCAGCGGGGCCATCAATCGCTACTATGGGCTGGCGATCGCGCAAAATTACATTGTCAATTAGGCGAGCAGAACCGACACGAACAGCGATCGCTAGCATTCCAGCTTCCTCCACTTTTTCCAAAGGCATCAACCTAGTAGGATGCACCAATTCAACATACTCTATGTCCACAGCATTAACCATTGCCAATTCTGTCTTGACGGCTTCAATCAGCGCTCTACCTAGACGCTCCCCAGCGTGAAACGCTTGCTCAGCTCGCTGCAAGCTTCGATACAATACCGCCGCCTGAAGTCTATGCTCAGGTGTCAAATACTGATTACGGGAACTTAAAGCCAGACCTGACGTTTCCCGCACCGTCGGACAGCCAACAATTTCTACTGGCAAATTCAGAGCCGCTACCAGCTGCCGAATAATTGCCAGTTGCTGGCCATCCTTCTGACCAAAATACGCCCTCTCAGGCTGTACTACGTTCAACAGCTTCGTCACAATCGTAGCAACCCCTTGAAAATGTCCAGGCCTTCTGCTCCCACACAAAACTGCAGTCATAGCAGCTGGGGGGACAACCTGAGTGATTAATTGGGGGTTGGAGGTTGGGGTAATTTCCTCGACCGTGGGGGCGAAAATTGCATCAACTCCAGCTTGTTCACAGAGTTGCCGATCTTGGTCTAATCTGCGGGGATAGCTTTGATAATCCTCGGTTGGGCCAAATTGCCAGGGATTAACGAAGATACTGACAACGACCGTTGCATTTTCTTGCCGCGCCCGTTGGACCAAACTTAAATGGCCTGCATGCAACGAGCCCATTGTGGGTACCAGACCGACTGCCGTTTGGGACAAAGAACCAACCTCACCGCTCGGTTCCTCTTGAAGCAACCAGTTGTTTCCCGACCGGCACAGACTTAAGTAGCAGCGTAAAGCTGCGACTGTCGTAAACAGGCGCACAAAATCCCCCAAGTGTTTATTTACCCCTCCCCCACTATATTAGAGCGAGGATTTAGACCATTGGCATACTGCCATTCCTTAGGGAAACTATTGAGAAATTCGCTGAGAAATAAGCGAAATCTGCTGGGCAAAGTACGTTTCCTGATACTGCAAACGTTTGGCTAATTCCAGCCCATTCTGAAACGCTACTTTGGCGTCAGGATAGTCACCGCGCTTCAGATAAATCTGCCCGATTTGGTCATAGGTGTTCATCATCCCATAATCGTTGCCAGCTCGCTGATCGGCTTGCAAAAGAATTTGACTGGTTTCCAAAACCTCATTGATCTGACCCTGATATCGGTAGAGTGCGATTAACTGCCGCAGCGCCTCAGCTGCACGGTAATACTCCTGCAATGACCAAGCTGTGGTATAAGCTTGTTGGTAGTTTTGGAATGCCTGATTGAGCTGACCAAGGGATTCGTAATCTGAGCCGATCGCTAGCCTCAGCGCCGGTAATTGACCGAGGTTTAGTTCGTTGAGATAAATGGACGCCAGTTGTTGCTTTATAGCCACTGCCTGCCGGGGTTGTTTTGATTGATTGTAGATGTAAGCCAGCTGTTGTAAATAAGTGATCTCGCTGGAGTGCTCTCTATTCGTTCTTACCAAAGCCAGTAATTCTTTATAGGTAGCAGCTGCTTTAGGATAGTCAAACCACGAGAGAGCGATTTGTGCGATTGTCTCCAGTGTCGTCTTTTGGGCAGCCGAATTCTGTTGCTGACGCTCTAAGTATAGAATTCGTTGATAAACATCCAGTGCCTGTTTGGGCGATCGCACTTGCTGGTAAGCCTGACCTAGCGATTGCAAAATCTTTAAATTAGCTGATGGCTGGAGCTGCGTCAGCCCCTGAATCGCTTGCAGTCGGCGGTTGATAATTTGCAGCTCTTTAGGCTGATTCTGTCTCCAAGCGATCAATCCTACCCGCCCTAGCGCTTCCACCTCTGCCAACAAACCTAGTGCCCGCCGCAATCTCAGTTCCCGGTTCCAAATTTCAAACGCTCCCACCTTATCCCCGGCGTTCAGCTTGGCTGTCGCCTGTGCATCTAATTGATCCAAAGCAGTCGCTAAGTTTTGGCGTTGCCAGGGGCTTAACGGTTGGTTTCCCACCCCTCGGGGTAGCAGTGGATCGGACGTGATTATCTCCAGGGGGTCAGCTGGAAATAATTCATCTGGTAATGGTTTTTGACTACGAGCTAACCCTAGCGAACTGCAACACAGCCAAATCCAGAACATAGAGGCAGTAATGGCAAGCTTTCCTCGTCGCAGCAGTGGGTAAGAAGATCTAAAATACTCCCATATTATTCTAAGCAACAGCATTGTTATCAACTTACGAATGAGCCACTCTACCGATATCGTAACTTTAGCTCGCTGGATGGCAGCTGATTTCAGCAACCAGGAACAAGCTTTTGAGAATCCTCCCTTTTTTGCTCACATTCGCGTGTGTATCCGCCCCCTGCCCCCCGAACTTCTATCGGGGGTGAGTTTCTTTGTTGAACAAGCCTATGACTATATGCTGAATGACCCATACAGAGTGCGGGTTCTGAGGTTGGTAGAGGCTGGCTCACACATTGAAATCGAAAACTACACCGTAAAGCAAGAAGCGCACTTCTACGGCGCATCCCGCCAAAGGGAGCGCCTTCAAGCCTTAACACCCAGTCAGTTGGAGAAATTACCGGGCTGCAATATGATCGTCGAGTGGACTGGTCACAGCTTCAAAGGCTCGGTTGAACCGGGTAAAGCCTGCATGGTGTTCCGCAATGGCAAAAACACTTATCTTGATAGTGACTTTGAAATTGACCAGGACAAATTTATTAGCCGCGATCGGGGACGCGATCCAGAAACCGATGAGCATATCTGGGGCTCTGTCGCGGGGCCATTTTACTTTGTCCGCTGGAGCAGTTTTGCCGATGAGGTAAAAGTTTTGTAGGGGCAATACCTCTTTGACTGAGGAGGGGTGGAATTTTTGAGAGAATATTGCTAAAATAATAATTCCTAACTCCGGCGGCATAGCCAAGTGGTAAGGCAGAGGTCTGCAAAACCTCCACCCCCAGTTCAAATCTGGGTGCCGCCTTTGCAAGTTCTTCAATGCATTTCCCATCGTGTAAGGGTTCTAGCTCATTCTCGTTCGCTTCAGAACGTGCAACAGATAGTTAGGAAGATCGATATCGCTCTCATCGATCAAAAGAACACGAGGCTTACCAGTATCAGTCCCGTCAACTATCGATAGACGATAGAAGAACGGGGACATGTGCCTGGAAACTTTGAAAATCTTTGTCAGTGGTGAGGATGCTGTAGCTTCGACGATGGGCAGCTGCACAAATCAGAAAATCAGTATTTGAACCCTGGATACCATTAATGCGGCAGGTGTTGAAAAACTCTGCGGCGAGTTCGTAGTCTTCAGGCACGAGTTCCAGATCAGGGAAGGCTCGCAAGTAATCCCGCAGGCGGGTAGACTGTTCTGAACTGCGAACCCCAGAAAGAATTTCTTGGCGAATCGCGCCGAGCAAGGCAACCTGGTCATCGATGATTAAATTCCGCAATCGGGTGACGGCAGGAGAAGCGTCAGGTGGCATTCTCCGACGCAGAGCCAGTGACCAAACAGAGGTATCGACAATGACGCTCATGCCTGTTGGCGTTGCTGTTTGTAGTCATAGTTTGAGTCATAATCAATGGTGCCAAAGAGGTCTAACACTTTGAGTCGCTTGCGACGTTGGATATATTCGCGCAGTGCTGTTTCAACCAGTCTATCTACATTTATCTGGTCATCAACTGCGAGTGCTTCTTGCAGTAAGGCTTCGTTTATGTTGAGCGGTGTAGCCATGATCGCTCCTGAGCAACGACTGACTACCTCAATACTACTGCACTTTTTCTTCCTCGCCTTTTCCAAGAATCAGGCGCGATCGCCCAACAAGGTGCTGGTGAATGGAGCAACCGTATGCTCAGGCTAAATCAACGCGATCTGGAGGAGTTTGAAGGTGCAATCAATCTCTCCCGTATGGATATTTTCTGATCAACGTGCAATGAATCGATGTGTAGCAAAGGTGAGATTGCGAGTTCGTAGAGAGCAATCACTACAGAACCTTGTAGATAGGGGTGAAAGTGCAACGGATGCAATGGCAGTGACGACAATAAGTTCACCCTACCCCCCTGCCCTGTTACAATCGAGCTAGTTGAGCGGGTTACTGCTTACAGGAACTCAGTCAGCTAAAGGTTTACGAAACACGTCGAAGCTGCACCCTGAAGCCATCATTTTTATGGTTACCGTTTCTCCTTCCGTCTCCCCTCTTCGTCCCGTTGGCGAACGGCGTGTCGTGTTCCATGACCTCAACTGGCACGCCTATCAGCAAATTCTGCACGCCTTAGGAGAACGCCGTTCCGCCCGACTCAACTACGATCGCGGCACGCTCGAAATTACCATGCCCCTCGAAGAACACGAATTCTACAGCGAACTGATTGGACGGTTCATTTACTTCCTGGTAGCAGAAATGGGGCAAAAAATTAAAACGATGGGATCTACAACCCTTGATCGGGAAGACATCGAGCGAGGGGCTGAACCGGATAAAGCGTACTACATCCAGAACCAATCCAAAGTTGCCGGGAAAACGGTAGATCTCAAATACGATCCTCCCCCCGACTTAGTGGTAGAAGTGGACATCACCCATACCGATATTGATAAACTATCCCTTTATGCCAGGATGGGTGTTTCGGAATTCTGGCGTTACAACGGTCAAGTTTGGCGTATATACGAGCTTTCTGGCGATCTTTACCAGGAAGTCACCACCAGCCCAACCTTTCCTTTTGTGCCAAAAGGAAAATTAGCTGAATTTTTGGCGCAAGCGCAACTCGATGAGACCGAAGCCGAAAGAAATCTGAGACAGTGGGTGAGTCAGATCGCCCCATAATCCGAAGATTAGTTGAAATCTTGCCGTAGGGGGCATCATACCTGAAGACCCAGGAAAAATTTTAAGTACAATTTTAGTCACACTTGGGATTACAATTTTTGTAACCCTTGCACCGTCTGGCTTTTAGCTTTGGGGCTCTCGGTCTGCAAAACCTTCACCCCCAGTTCAAAGCTGGGTGCCGCCTTCTCCAAATGTTGAATAACAAATTAGCTGTCGTTATTAACACATTATCGTCGTTATTAACACATTATTGTCTCGTGCTTTATGCCTTAACCCGCCTGGGATGACGCTCACGAATGACAAATACTGCCACTAGAATGCCAATGGCAGCAAAGCCAGCACCAGCACTGAGGGCGGCTTGAAAGCCCCCGAGCGTGGCGGCGGGTGAAACCGTGGACGAGTTGCCTGTGAGCGCAATAATTGCATGCGTCCGAGCGCTGGCAACTGCAACCAAAATCGCCAGTCCTAGCGCTGAACCGATCTCCTGAGCCGTATTAAGCAGTCCAGAGGCTAATCCTTGTTCATGATCGTCTACGCCCGTCGTCGCAGCAATGGTTGCAGTGACTATACCCGTGACGATGCCAAATCCCACAATTACGGTTCCAGGCAGCAGATCGCGAACAAAATTCCCCTGGAGTGGGATCTGAGTTAAGAGAAGCAGCCCGACCATCAAGGTGATCATGCTGACGATAATGGTTGACTTCACTCCTATACTTGTCACCAGTCGAGAAGCCACAGGAGCGGCGAGCGTGGCTGCCAGCGCATGGGGCAGAAACGCTAGCCCCGTTTGGAGTGCTGAGTAACCCAAAACCTGTTGCATGTAGAGGGTCAGAATGAAGACCATTGAAGCCGCCGCCGCACTGAGTAGCCCAGCTACTACGTTGGCACCAACTTGCGTGCGTTGACGGAAGATTCTGAGCGGGATGAGTGGAGACCGTACCCGCGACTCAACGAAAATAAATAGGGCGAGGAGGGCTAGAGCGCCGACAATCAGCAACACAGTCGAGGGAGCCAGCCACCCGACTTCAGGGGCTTGTACCAGGGTATATACCAGCAGCACTAATCCGCCTGTCATGGAAACAGTGCCAGCCAGATCAATCCGCTCACTCACGATACCTACCTGACTTTCACGCAGCAGCATGGGAGAGAGGGCGATCGCGGCTAGACCAATGGGCACGTTCACAAACATCACCGCTCGCCAACTCAGCCAATCAGTCAGAATTCCTCCCAACAATACGCCTGCGGCGAACCCGCAGGCTGCCATTGCTCCCCAGACTCCCAGTGCTCGATTGCGCTCAGCCCCTTCTCTGAAGGTGGTCGTGAGGATAGACAAAGCAGCGGGAGAGACGAACGCGGCTCCCAGTCCTTGAAATGCCCTAGCACTGATCAGCACCCACTGCGACTGAGCTAACCCTCCAGTGAGCGAGGCGAGGACAAATAACCCTAACCCCGTGATAAAGACTCTACGACGACCAAGCAGGTCTGCAGCCCGACCGCCTAACATCAAAAAACCGCCAAAGGTGAGTGCGTAGACACTGACTACCCATTGTAGATTTTCTTGTGAGAAGCCGAGGCTGCGTTGCATGGATGGGAGTGCAACATTGACGATCGAGAAGTCTAGCACCATCATAAACTGTGTCGTGCAGAGAAGCGCTAGCGCCAGCTTTTGGGGAGAATGAGTTTTTGTAAGGCGATCCTGAGGGGGTGTAGTCATCGTTGGGTATTCCTTAGCATTGGAACGAAAAGTGTATTTAAGCCCTTGCTTGATCCCTCAAACGCTCAATCTGAATCGTTGCTGTAACTATAATTATCGCATGGATACTCTATCAGAGTCATCTGTTTTCTTCAACTGAAACCCTTGCTAAAAGTCAATTTCAGCCGTGTCGTTTCAGATGTGCTTTTCCCCAGTCTTTGAGAGCGTGTAAAACAGGTTTCTCCAAACTTCTGCCGTAATCCGTGAATGAGTACTCTACTTTGGGAGGGACATCTGGATAAACGTTGCGATGCACAATCTCATCTTTTTCCAATTCTCGAAGCTGTTGAATCAGCATTTTTTCCGTAATCTCAGGCATTAATCGTTTGAGTTCACTGAACCTTCGGGCTCCATCTTTTAAGTGCCATAGGATCAAAATTTTCCACTTACCGCCCAATACCTTTAGCGTCGCCTGTACAAATACAGTTTCTTCGGTCTGTTCTGCCATCTGCGCCACCTCATACCTCTCTAGACACTAACAAAAAAGTAAGTACTTCTAAAAAAGTAAGTATAACTATATCCTGGGAATTGTTGAACAACTTTAAGCCTAGCTGATGCGACCAAAGCATCAGGCGAAGGTTGTCACTCTGTAAACTTTACAAGGAAAATCATGACGACAAAATCTACTGTTCTGGTTGTCGGTTCTACCGGAATGCTTGGGTTCAAGATTGTTGCTGCTCTGCTCGACAAAGGAACCGTTGAAGTTAAGGCAATGGTGAGAGCGAGCAAGGACAGCAATGAAGCAAATCGCCAAAAAATTAACGAAATGAAAGCCTTGGGCGCAGCGATCGTTGAAGGCGACTTAATGCAGCCTGAAACACTGCTGCAAGTGTGTAAAGGGGTAGATGTTGTCGTGTCTGCTGTCGGCAATAATGAAGTGACTGTGCCAGGGCAGAAAAACCTAATTGATGCCGCCAAGCAGCAGGGCGTCAAGCGGTTCATTCCCTGCGATTACTCAGTAGACTATCGCAAGCTGGACTATGGCGACAACGACAACCTGGATATGCGCAAACAAGTCTTTGAGTATCTCCAGCAAAGCGGTTTGGAATATACCTTAATCCTCAACGGGGCGTTTATGGATAACATCGGGACTCCCTATATGCCTCAGTTCGACCTTGAACATCAGACGTTTCAGTATTGGGGAGATGGTGAAACACCGCTCGATTTCACGACCACCGACGATACAGCGAAGTACGTGGCGGCAGCTGTGAGTGACCCAGATTTGGCTTCCACGGCGCTGGAAGTCGCAGGCGAGGTGCTGACGGCGAAGCAGCTTAAAACTGCCTATGAAGAGGCGACGGGCAACAAATTAATAGAAAAACCATTGGGCAGTGTGGAGGAACTGAAAGCCTGGATTGATGCCAAAAAACCGTCAGCCAGTTCACCAGTCGAGTATGTCCCACAGCAGTATGAGTACACGATGGTATTGGGTAAAGGCAAACTCGACAATCTTCAGAACGATCGCTATCCCCAGATCGAACCCAAGACGGTTAAGCAATTTCTAAGTCAAGCAGGAGTTTAGAATGGCAGCTTTAACAGGAAAAGTGGCGATCGTGACTGGCGCATCTCGCGGAATCGGACGAGCGATAGCCGTTCGGCTAGGACGAGACGTGTAAATGGCGAATTGAGCTGAAGCTGACCTTTATGGGTATTCCGTAGCATTGGAATGAAAAGTGTATTTAAGCCTTTGCTTGATGCCTCAAACGCTCAATCTGAATCCTTGCTTAAACTATAATTATCGCATGGATACTCTATCAGAGGCATCTGTTTTCTTCAAGTAATATCGAATCCGGTCGTATAACCATAGAATCTTGGCGACTAATGGTTATCCTGGTCTTTAGACACCCCAAAACCTAGAATCCACGTTGCATGAATTGGGGTAAAGGTAGCGAGGCTGCAACGAAGTGCCACGTAACGGCTGAAACTCTTTTACAGTAAAAATTTCATCAATAAAACACTCGGTAATTGCCTCGCTCATTCGGCATTTTGAGTCGCACAAAAAGACTTATACGACATAAAAAAGCGGGAAAGCGGCTTTCTGACCCTTAAAAAGGCTGTCTAACGCCCAGTTTTCATGTCGTGTAAGTTTAAATGCTTCTTAAAAGTTTCATAACTTTGCTTTAACCTTACACAAATATACTATTTTAGCTGCTACATACCAGTAGAGATACAGGACTCTATATGAAAAACCAAAAGGCTCTCGTGACCAACGTTTGATTCTGTCAATAGTGGAATCAAACCCCTTCAGTCAACTAAGGCACTCCTATAGATGTGTATGCCTTGGAGTCCTGGGGCAGACACCAGCAAATAATGCTTTCTTAAATCTCATGTGACTTCGTAGGGTGGGCAATGCTCACCGGTTACCCAAATGGTGGGCAGTGCCCATCCTAAGGGGTTGTAACGTACACTTCAACTTCAATTCCACCAGGACTACCTAATGATCTTTAACCGTTCCAAACTGGCACTTGCCCTCACCATGGTTTGTGGTGCCTCTGCTTCTATGGCAATTCCTAACCGGACTGCGATCGCCGCTGGAGCCCCTGGACGATATCAGCATGTGCTAATTCTGTCTGTAGATGGCTTGCGTAGTGCAGATCTTCTAGACCCAGCACTGCAACCCTACTTAACCAACATCAACAGCCTGCGCTCAGTGGGGGTAACTTACCCTAACGCCTTCACCACTAGCCCATCCGACTCTTTCCCAGGGACTCTGTCCTACCTCACTGGTGCTGGTCCGGCGACCACTGGCGTTTACTACGATGATACGTATGCTCGCAACTTGACTGCACCGATCGCAGAAGGTGGTGATATTAATAGCCCCTTGGGAACTGAAGCAACCTACTTTGAATTGCTCGATTATTCCATTCCTGCCGATCCTAGCAATCCGGATCCGAACAATGTCCTTTGGAGACTTGATGGTGGCGGTTATGTGAGCGGCGACCCGACCAAAGCCTTTGTGCAAGGGGACTATGGCAAGGGGAGCATCGACCAAACTCGATTGCCCCAAAATTGCTCTAGCGGCACCTGTAAGCCAGTTTATCCCTGGCAATATCTCAACCCCGGCATCAATACGATTTTCAATGTGGCTCATAACGCCGGGCTGTACACTGCCTTTTCTGATAAACACTCCGCTGCCTACAATATCGTTCAAGGACGCGGTGGCAACTCGATCAACGACTACTACTCCCCTGAGATCAATGCAAGTGTAATCTTGGATCAAAACGGCAAGTTGATAGATGCTATTTCCTTTGACGCAAATGGCAAGCCGGTAGTCGATCCAAACGCTCACGTCGTCACAGATAACACAACCTATACCAAGGCTTACGACGACTTGAAAGTCCAAGCCATTCTCAATGAAATTAATGGGCGGAACTCATTAGGAACCGGGTATGCACCTGTTCCTAACGTCTTTGAAATGAACTTCCAAGCTGTGAGTGTTGGCCAAAAGGCACTTGATGGCGGCATCAACAACAGCGGTAATCCGAGTAACAATCCGAGGGCGACCGGGGCTACTCCTCCGACTGGCCCGTCTAGCGTTTTGGCTGATGCTGTGCAGCATACTGACGAGAGTATCGGTAAAATTCTGACAGCGATTCGCAATAATCCACTTCTAGATAACAATACCCTGGTGGTTCTGGTCGCTAAGCATGGTCAAGACCCCCGAAATGGTGTCGGAACTCTGCTTAAAGATAACCTGATCCCGGATGCGATCGACTTCAACCTCGGAGATCCCAATGCCGTGAATCAGGCTACTCAGGATGATGTCTCTCTGATTTGGCTCAAAGATCAAAGCAAGATTAGCGATGTCACTCGATATCTGCGCGGTTTGAGGAATCTCCCCTTGTGTACAGGTACTTCATCAGGCTCTACAACTTCAGCACCTACCTGTAATCCTGGCATTGCCAAAGTTTACTCTGGGGCTAAAGCCTATCAGCTTGGTCTGGCTCCCAGCCCTAACCCGGACAACCGCACGCCTGACGTGTTCGTCCAGGCGCTGCCTGGCTATATCTTTGTTGGTAATCCTTCAAATGGTAAGAAGATTTCTGAACACGGTGCTTTATTTACTGAGGATGCGACCAATATCGCTCTAGTGATCGGTGGTGATGGTTTATCTTCTAATGTTAAGGGCACAACGGTAAATGATGGGGTTCGTACAACTCAAATTGCTGTAACTGTTTTGAAGGCTCTGGGTCTTAATCCCAATCTCTTAAAAGGTGTAAGGATTGAAGGAACTAAGGCACTGCCTGGAACTGGAATTCAAGCAACTTCCAAATAGGGGCAGGCTAAGACAAAGCTGCACCAAGGCTGAAGGTTGAGTGAAACCCCAGAGGAAGCGTAACAAATCCTGCTAGAACTTAAACTCAGAAACTTCTAATTGTCATAGGGTAAGACTTCTAGACAACAGTGTTTTTTGTTACGCTTCCTTCAGTTTATGCCGCTAGTAAAGCTGCCGTGGAGCAGTTCACGCGAACCCTGGCAAAAGAACTAGGCGATCGCAGTGTCACCGTCAATGCGATCGCTCCCGGTGCAACTAAAGATAGATATGATGCCGGAGATGGGGCGGGAAATGGCACCGAAAATGACCCCGTTGGGACAGTGAGCAGGATTATGGGCAAGCAGAGGAGAGGTTTCATGAGCAGTGCTTCAAGTAATCTATGAGGAGGTGTAGGTTATACGCCTAGCAAATTAGCACCGGCTGGCTGGTTCGAGCATCGGCTGTGATGTTAAAAGGTTGCCTACGGAACTAAAACTCCCCACCCAGTAAAACTATTTGGTCTGGTAGAGAAAGGCGCGCGTCGTGACTAATCAGATTGTAGTGGAAAGAAAGCAGCAGGTGAAATCTGAAATAATTCTGCTAGCTCTTGAATATGTCTAGCTGTTAGCTTACGTTGATTGTTGAGGATGGCAGAAATAATAGATTCTGTTTTGAAAATGGGTAGTAAATCTTTCTGACGGAGTCCTCTATCTTCTATTAAAACTTTGAGCAGTTCTACCCCGTAAATGTCAGGAACAGGCTCTAAAGTTTGCTCGTACTCATAAACCAATGTACCTAGAACATTAAGGTAGTCTGACTCATCTGGTGTCAGCGGAGCGCGGTCAATTAGAGAGTCAATAACTTTTTGGGCAGCAAGCATTTCAGACTCAGATTTAATAGGCCGAGGAGGAAATGCCTTTAACAGCTCAAAATAGTCAGTGGGCTTATCTAAACCATGGGTCATTTTTCCAGTTGTCTGTATCGTACTCTATATGAGGCAGTATATGACGAATAAACACTTTTTTAGCTTGATAGTCAATATAAGTAATAAGTCTATACTTATTACCTCCAATATTGAAGACTGTTAGACCGCTAACTTGGTTGGCAAATTTGCTATCAATTTGATGCTGCGTCGGCATTAATGTAAGACTTGAGTGCGACTAAAATGGATTTATAACAGCTTCGGTACCCCGAAGTGATGCACGATATAGTTAGTTGATTATTTATTAATCCCTATGAGTTGGGGCTACCCATTTAAAAGCAAACAATAAATCTATAACACCACCCCTTTTTTGAAGGTGATATATTACTATTGTTACCTCGTTCAGCACTCCTTAAAAGAGCTTCGAGAAAACTTGGCTTATCAAACACATTGAGCTGTACAACCAAAGAGAGTTTCCTATCCTCATGCACGATAACCCTTCACACGAGCGTAAGGCATCTCAATCAAACAATTCTCCTGAGAATCCAACATCGCCGACAATTGACTACTGGCATGTCTGGACCGACCACGACGGCGTGAGCCACCAGTCCCGTTGCCAGATTCAGGACTTCACCCTGAAAAGTATATCACCGCCTGCCTCTCCCCAGTGGCTGGATAACCTGAAGCAGGTCGGTGGCACGATTACCTTTACTGTGCTGCCCGTGGGATGGATCGGCAGCTGGCATGAAAACCCGAAGCCCCAGTGGATCATCCCACTGTCAGGCTGCTGGTTTGTGGAGACGATGGACGGGCAGCGAGTGGAAATGGGTGCCGGCGAAATCTCATTTGGAGAAGACCAGGGCACGAAAGCAGATGCGCAGGGTCATAAAGGCCATCTCTCCGGAACAGTAGGCGATGCGCCAGCTGTCCTGGTAATAGTGCAATTTGAAGAAACCCCGACCGTGGGGCAGCCCTGCCGCTTTAGGTAAGGCTCCTATAATATCAATCCCACACTTTTGTGCTCCTGCACAACCAAAAAGTGCCCAGTCGGGCGACCTTCTGTGCTAAAACGCTTAATTAGAGCCATACGCTCTGCTGCTAGCAGTTGGGAGTGTCAAGAATGCGATGAGTTGCCTGATAAATGGATTCCAACTCCTCAGGGGTAATGCAGTAGGGGGGCATGACGTAGAGCGTGTTGCCCAGAGGGCGCAGCAGAAACCCTGCCTCGAGAAATCGGGTTTTCAGGATGGAGGCGATCGCATTAAAGTAACCACTGGCGCTGTCTGTCTTTAAGTCCATTGCAGCGATCGTCCCACAGATGCGAACTCTTTCCAGCTTGGGATGGTCTCGCAGCCACTTGTCTATATAATGCCGGTGCTGCACCTCCATGCCTCGATAGGCATCTGGGTTTTGTTCCAGCAGTGCTAGCGAGGCAAGCCCTGTAGAACAGGCGAGGGGGTTGCCAGTGTAAGAATGACCGTGATATAATGCCTGAGATGGGTCATCTTGGTAGAAGGCTTGATAAATCTCTTCTGTTGCTAGGGTCACTGCCAGCGGCAGACAACCGCCCGAAAGTCCCTTGGATAAACAGAGCACATCCGGGGTAGTGGCTGACTTGAGGCAGGCGAACAACTCACCTGTGCGGCCAAAACCTGTCATTACTTCGTCATAAATCAACAGCACACCAGACTGACGAGCAAGCTGTGCCAGCGCCTGCAAGAATTGGGGGCGACACATCCGCATGCCGCCCGCTCCCTGAACCAGGGGTTCGATGAAAATTCCGGCATAGCGATCGCCCCGCTGCTTCAGCAAAGATTCAATCTTCTCCAATACTTGCGCCTCTTTCGCTTCCACCTCAGGGTCATTCTCAAAGGTGGCAGGGAAAGGAACCATTTCCGTGTCAAACATCAGGGGGTGAAACTGTTGGAACCAGGGAGAACCCCTGCCAATGGACATCGCCCCTACCGTATCGCCGTGATAGCCTCCTTCAAAACAAATGAAGGTGGTGCGCTCAGACTCTCCCCGGTTCCGCCAGTACTGGTACGCCATCTTTAGCGCCACTTCAACGGCAGTGGAACCATTGTCAGAAAAGAACACCCGTGTCAGAGCAGCAGGCAGATGAGCAAGCAGTTTTCGAGCCAGTTGTTCCGCAGGCTCATGGGTAAATCCGGCAAAGATGACGTGTTCCAGTTGCTGTGCCTGGTGGTAGAGAGCTTCTGCTAAAGCTGGATGACTATGTCCATGAATTGTCACCCACCAGCTTGAGATGCAGTCCAGGATTTGTCGTCCATCTTCTAGTTCCAGCATGATCCCTTTCCCCTTCACCACCTTCAGCGGTGGAGGAGCCGTTTTCATTTGGGTGTAGGGTTGCCAGATCGGGGAATTCATCTTTGTTCAATTTTGAGTCCGTCATAAGTCTAGCTGAGGTTTGCCAGGTAAGCTCGCCAACCGCCGAAGTGGGAAATTTCTGGCGCATTGGCAACGGCATAGGATTCGCACACGAAGCCTTTGACTGCTTCATCATCTTCCAACACTAGCGTGCCAATGCCCAGGGGTGGAGGAATTTTGGTAACAAAGCGACCAAAGCCTGCGACAGGCAACTCCCACACTTCCACCTCGATCGCACTTCCCTTGCGATCCAATTGCCGCACTAATCCGGGCTTGGGGATGGCTCCTTCTGTGAGAGCGTAGAGCCGGTAGATCGGGCTAGTGCAGTTCGGCAGAAGTAACGCACCAGATTAGACAGACTCTGGGTAGCCTTCAAACTTCCACAAAAATGGTTTAGCCATCGTGCGGTTGTAGTAGGCAATAAAGTCTAAAAGCTTCTGCT
>JAABUX010003386.1_pt1 | contig 21199 bp, 21 predicted proteins | sample 5561851 | NCBI WGS metagenome assembly JAABUX01 (sample SAMN10711883, study PRJNA513361) | rock metagenome | isolation source: Antarctica rocks | place: Antarctica: Victoria Land, Richard Nunatak red sandstone | collected 2016-01-03 | reverse complement strand
ACGTCGCGCCCGAACGCGGAGCGATCGCGCTCCAGACTTCGCACAAATTCGCCGCGAGCGGACTCGGTCGCACGGCGTTCGTCGCGTGCGCGCGGCGCTTACGTGCGCGGGGTGACGACGTGCTCGTGCTCGGCGACGACGCGGCGTTCGCCGAGACGATCGCGCGCGCGTCGGGTACGCGAACGATGATCGGGCTCGACGTTTCGCGATGGAAGACGGTGATCGCGTGCGCGCGCGCGCTCGTGACGGCCGACAGCGGCGCGGCGCACGTCGCGGGCATGACGGGCGTTCCGACCGTCGACGCGTTCGCACCCGGGGCCGCCACGGCGCACGACATCCGGCGCTGGTCGCCGTGGGCGGCGCCGTCGCGGGCGCTCGTGCTCGATCCGTCGCGCGATGCCGATGCGACCGCGCGCGCCTTGATCGACGCGCTCGACGACGTGCTCGCGGCGTGAGCGGGGCGCTCGTGATCTGTAGCGGGGGTGGGATCGGCGACGTGTTGCTCGCGACGCCGGTCATGCGCGCGCTGCGCGCGCGGTACGGGCGCGTTGTGGCGCTGACCGCACGTGCCCATCGCGACGTGCTGGCGGGCAATGACGATCTTGCGGACATCTGGACGGACGATGCGCCGTTCGCCGAAGCCGCCGCGCGGATCGCGCGCGACGGTTTCGACGCGTCGGTCACGACGTGGGCGACCCTTCGGTCGTCGGCGTTGCCGTACGTCGCTCGCGTGCCGGTACGCGTGGGGCAGGCGCGGCGTCTCTACAGCCGGTTGTTCACGCATCGCGTTGCGGTTCGTAGCGAGGCGGGCGATCGCACGACGCATTGGACGCAAGTGCTGCTCGACTTCGCACGCGCCCTCGATTGCGACGTCGCCGACGCGACCCCGACGTTCGCCATCTCCGACGCCGCCCGTGCGTCGACCGCGCAGCTCGTCCGAACGGCACTCGGACCGTCGGCGAGCCGTGCGTACGTCGTGCTGCATCCGACGCGGGGGATCGCTGCCGCGCACGCACGTTGGCCCGTCGCGAAGCTCGCCGAACTCGCGCGCGCGCTCGGAGCGGCGTTCGACGCACGCGTCGTCGTGACGGGCGGCGGCGCGGATGCGGGGATCGCGGACGCCGTCGCGCGCGACGGCGATGCGGTCTCGCTCGGCGGTAGCACCTCGCTCGCGGAATTCGGCGCGCTCGCCGCAGGTTCGCGCGTCGTCGTCGCGATGGATTCCGGTCCCATGCACGTGGCCGCCGCCGTCGGCGCGCCGACGGTCGGCATCTTCGCGTTGCAATCCGACGAGCCGGCGCGTTGGGCGCCACTGGGTCCGCGTACGGCCGTCGTGCGCGCGAGCTATCCGTGTCCGCCCGGGCATCGCAAGGAGACGTGTCCCGATTTCGCGTGCATCGCGGCACTCGACGTGCCGCGCATCGTCGCGGCCGCGGGCGGGCTGCTCGCGTCGTGAGCCGAACCGCCACGGCAATGCCGGATTCACAGCCGCTCCCGCCAGTCTCCTACGCTGAATTCGCGCGCATCGACATCCGCGCGGGCACCATCGTCGCGGTCGAGCCGTTCCCGCAGGCGCGCGTTCCCGCGTACAAACTCACCGTCGATTTCGGCGAACCGGTTGGAACGCGGCGTTCGAGTTCGCAGCTCGTTGCGAATTACGCACCGGAGGATCTGCTCGGGCGACGCGTCTTCGCCGTCGTCAACTTCGAGCCAAAGCGGATCGCGGGATTCGTGAGCGAGGTCCTCGTGCTCGGTGCGAACGATGCCGCGGGCAACGTCGTGCTCGCAACGCCGCAACGCGACGTCCCGACCGGCACCCGGCTCTATTAAGTGCGCGCAACGATTCAGCTCTGCACCTATAATCGCGCGCATTTGCTCGGACGCGTTCTCGACGCGTGTTTCGAACAGACGCATCCGCGCGACGACTACGAGGTGGTGCTCGTCAACGACGGTTCTACCGACGACACGCGTGCGGTGATCGAGGCCGCGCGTGCACGCGCCACGTGTGGGTTTACGGTGATCGATCAACCCAATGCCGGACTCGCACGTGCGCGCAACGCCGGAATCGCACGCGCGCGCGGCGAGCGCATCATCTTCATCGACGACGACGTACTGCCCACGCCGCCGTTCGTCGCCGAACATTTGCGTTCTGATAGCGAGCATCCGTTCGCGATCGTGCGCGGCGCGGTCATCAATACCGAAAGTTTCCACCGCCTCCCGGTGCCATCGTGGACCCTCGCGAATTACTCTGGCAATTTCTTCTGGACATCCAACGTGTCGTTGCCGCTGCCGATCTTACGCCGCGTTGGGAGCTTTACTGAGGCCTTCCGCGAATACGGTTGGGAAGATATCGAACTCGGCTTGCGGTTGCGCGATGCGGGCGTGCGCGGCGTCTTCAACCGTTTCGCCGTCGCCTTCCATTGTAAGCCGCGGCCGCGCGCAAAGGACGTAGCGGGCATGGTGAGTCAGGCGCGTGCACAAGCGCGTACGGCCGTGCAATTGCGCGAACTGCATCCGTCTTGGCGCGTCGTGCTCGCGACCGGCGACGACGCACTGCGTCGCGGATACCATCGGGCGCGTCGCGCCCTCGGCGCGATCTCGCGTTTGGACCGCATCGCCCATACCAACGCCGCGGAGACGACCGGCGATCGCGCGCTTTCGTCACGCGAACTCGCTGCGGCGCGCGCGCTCGCGCGCGAAGCGTACTACGCGGAACTCGATGCTACCTCACGCGCGAACGACGTAGCTTCGCGCGCGCTCAGGCGCTCGACGTAGGCAGCGAACGTGCGCATCGTGCTGACGCGCCTCGACCGCGTCGGCGACTTGATCCTTTCGACGCCCGCGATTGCGTCCGTGCGCCGTTCGTGGCCGGGTGCGCACGTCACGCTCGCGTGCAGCGCCTACAATAGGGTCGTCGTGGAGCGCAATCCCGACGTCGATGCGCTCGCGGTGCTGGAGACCGGCGATTCGCCGAGCGCGCTCGGCGCGACGTTCGCCGGGAGCTGCGACCTCGCGATCGCGCTCGCCCCGCGCGCGACGGATTTCGCGCTCGTACGCGCGACGCGCGCGCCGATGCGCGTCGGCTACACCTACGTGCGGCGCTACCTCGCGCGACTCACGGCGCGCTATTACCTCACGCATCTCGCGGTCTCCGAGGCCGACCCGGCGCTCTGCGAACGGCGACCCCACTACCGCGTGCGACCCGAAGTGGAACAGGTGCTCGACCTCGTCACGTTGGCCGGCGGTCGCGAACTCATCCGCGATCTCGTCGTGCCCGTCGATGACGACGATCGTCGCGCCGTCGCTGCGATTCCGGCGGGCGGTATCGCGCTGCAGCTCGGCGCGCGCTGGTTTCGCGATGGCAGTACGCTCGAGAGTACGCTCGCGCTCGTCGAGCGCTTGCGGACGTTCGGTCTACCGGTGATCGTCACGTCCGGCGACGATGGAAAATACGGCGCCGATGCCATTCGCGCCGCCGGTACGGCCGACTTCGTGGCGACCGATCTGTCGTTCGGGCAGTGGGCCGCGGCCTTCGAAAAGAGCCGCCTGGTGATCACCGTCGACACCGGCGCCACCCACGTCGCGAGTGCGATGCGCAGGCCGACCGTCGTTCTTTTCGAACATCGATTCTTTCACCTCAGCTCGCAAGAGTGGTCGCCGTATCGCGTCCCGTCGGTGTGCCTGCGCAAGCCCGCGACCGAATCGCCCGCGGAACTCGCAGCCTCGCGCGACGCGATCGTCGCCGCGGTCGCAGGTCTTCAACGGACATGAACGCTCTCGACCTCACCGTCGTCATCCCGACGTACAACCGCCTCGAGACGTTGCAGCACGTCGTTCCATCGCTGCTCGCGCAGACGCTCGCGCCGGATCGTTACGAAATCGTCGTCGCCGATTCGCGTTCGAACGACGGCACGGCCGAATATCTTGCGGCGGTCGCACGCGAGCACGCGCGGGTCCTTCATCTCCCGGGGGACTATACGGGACGCGCGATGGCGCGCAACGCGGGCGTCGAAGCGGCCCGCGGCGCGGTCGTCATGTTCACCGACGCCGACATCATCGCGTCGCCGGATCTGCTCGCGCTACACCTCGCGCACCACCGCGACGACGGCCGCGTCGCGGTCGTGGGCATGGAACTGCAAGTGAACTCGTTCGCCGACTACGAGCGGTTACGCGACGCGCCGGGCGACCGTCGGCCGCTGCATCCGATGTCGCGCAAGAAACTCTCGTGGCTGTACTTCCTCACCGGCAACGCGTCGGTGAAGAAACGCGACCTCGATCGCGTCGGCCGTTTCGATGAGAACTTCACCGGTTACGGGCACGAGGATCTCGAGCTCGGGTATCGCCTGCAAGCCGCGGGTCTCACGATCGTGTACGAACCGAAGGCGATCGATTACCATTGGCATCCCGTGCCGTACGACGAGCAGAAGTCGAAGATGGAACTCGCGGGCCGATCGACCGTACGGTTCTATCGCAAGCATCCCACGTTCGCAGTGAAAGCCAATCTCGGCATGACGCCGGTCTCGCTCGCGCTGCACGACGTCGTGAAGAAGCGGCCCAAACTGTTGGCGACGCTCGAGCGGGCTGGAGCGCACAAGGCGGGGCTCGCGCGCAACATCGTGTACCAATACCACTACTTGAGCGGCGTCAAGGACGCACTGGAGCGCGCGTGAGCGGCACGGCAGTTTCGTGCGGGGCGCTCGGCACCGCGCACATCGGCATGCCCGTCCGCCTGCGCGGCTGGGTCAACCGCCGCCGCGATCACGGCGGCCTCGTCTTCATCGACGTTCGCGACCGCGACGGTATCACGCAGACCGTCTTCGATCCCGCCGACGCGGCAACGTTCGACGTGGCGCAGTCGCTGCGCAACGAAGACGTGATCGACGTGACGGGCGACGTACGCGCGCGTCCGGCAGGCACCGAAAATCCGAACCTCGCGACCGGGACCGTCGAAGTCGGCGTCACCGCACTCGCCGTGCTCTCGCGCGCGCTCACGCCGCCCTTTCCGATCAACGTCGAAGGCGACGTCGACGAAGCGTTACGCCTGAAGTATCGCTACCTCGATTTGCGGCGCCCGCGCCTGCAGCACAATCTCACCGTGCGGCACAAGCTCGTCAAGGCGATGCGCGATTTCTTCGACGCGCGCGACTTCCTCGAGATCGAAACGCCGGTCCTCATCAAATCGACGCCCGAAGGTGCGCGCGATTTCCTCGTGCCCAGCCGCATCCACCCGGGGACGTTCTACGCGCTGCCGCAGTCGCCGCAGTTGCTCAAGCAGATTCTCATGATCGGCGGCCTCGGGCGGTACATGCAGATTGCGCGTTGCTTTCGCGATGAGGATTCGCGCGCGGACCGGCAGGCCGAGTTCACGCAACTCGACGTCGAGATGTCGTTCGTCGACGAAGAAGACGTCATCGCGATCATGGAAGCGTGCATCGTCCACGTGTGGAAGGCGGCGCTGGGCGCGGAGATTACGCGACCGATCGCGCGCATCGCGCACGTCGATGCGATGCGCCGCTTCGGCAGCGACAAACCCGATCTGCGTTTCGAGCTCGAACTCTGCGACGTCGATGCGGCGTTCGCGGGCACGTCGATCAATTTTCTCAAGGATCACGTCGGCAATCCCGCGAGCCGGATGGCCGCGGTACGGTATCCCGGCGGCGCGGCGCTCTCGCGTCGCGATTTCGACGCGCTGATCGAGACCGCGAAGGGCTTCGGCGCGGGCGGCCTCATCTACGTGAGTTATGCGGCCGACGGCTGGAAATCGTCGATTGCGAAGTTGCTCGACGACGCGACGGTGGAAGCGCTGCGCACGCTCTGCGCGGCGGAAGCCGGAGATGCGATCTTGCTCGTCGCGGGGCCGCGCGAACTCGCGACCGACGTCGCCGGCAAATTGCGGCTGCACGTCGGCGACCGGTTGGGGTTGCGCGATCCCAAGACGTTCGCGTTTTGTTGGATCGTCGATTTTCCGCTCTTCGAGCGCGATGCGGACACCGGCGCGATCGCACCGACGCACCATCCGTTCACCGCGCCGCTCGCGGGCCAGGAAGCGCTGCTCGAAAGCGACCCGCTCGCGATGCGCGCGCAACACTACGATCTCGTGCTCAACGGGTTCGAACTCGGAAGCGGCTCGATCCGTATTCACGACGTCGCCTTTCAGAAACGTATTTTCGAAGTGTTCGGACTCGACGATACCGTGATCGAGGAACGCTTCGGTTTCTTCATGGAGGCGCTGCGTTACGGTGCGCCTCCGCACGGCGGCATGGCGTGGGGCATCGATCGACTCGCGATGCTCGCATGCGGCGAATCGTCCATCCGCGACGTCATCGCGTTTCCGAAGAATCAGGTGTGGCGCGACGTCATGATGGACGCGCCCTCGCCGGTTCCCGATGCCCTGCTGCGGGATGTCAATCTGCAACTTCGCAAGCCGAACGCACCGGCTGCCGCGTCCGGCCGCGTCTAGAAGTGCAGCCCGAGGCCGATGTACGGTTCGCTGATGTTGGTCGACGCCGGTGCGTTGCTCTTCGCGTTCGTGCGATCGCCCGCGTAGCCGAGATCGACGTAGAGGTTCTTGCCGAGCGCGATCGCGCCGCCGAACTCGTACTTGAACTCGCTGTACGCGAGGGTGATCTGGCGGCCCGAGAGCGGCCCGAGGAAGGCTGAGTTCGGGTACGTGTATTTGCCCGAGACGTTCGGATAGTAGAAGGCGCTGCCGTAGAGCGAGAACTTGTTATCGAGGTCGGGCAACTTCTCGATGCCGAAGCCGACGCCGGACGTCGTGGGATACCCCAGATAATTCGTGCGATGGAAGACGCCGCTGACGGCGACGTAAATGCGCGGCTTGAGCACTTGCAGGCCGAAATGCGCGTCGACGTTATCTTCTTGCGCGGTGAACGCCGTGACGTAGATCTGGCCGAGGCCGTTCTGCGCTTGCGTCTGCTGATACCCGACGGTCGTCACGCAGCCCTGATCGGGCGCGGGGCACAGGCCAGCCTGAAAACGCGGATCGGCACCGACGACGGTGCAGTTTGGATCGCCGAACGCGCACGCGCCGATCCCGCGATTGGCGCCGTGCGGGTAGAGTACGTGGCGGAAATTCGCGCCGATTTCCCAGGTGGGCCCGAAGAGCGGAAACTCGACGGCGCCCTTGACTGCGTACGACTTGTTGCCGGTGTTGCCGGGGCTCAGTTCGTTGTAGACTTTCGGCGAGATGAGGTAGTCGCCCGCGACGTACCGTTCGAAGACGGGTCCGGGGACGACGGCGGCCGGCGGTGCCGTGGATTTCGGCGGTTCGGGTGTCGAGACACGCGTGGGACGCGGCGTCGGCGCGGGCGTCGATTCCGGCGGGCCGGGCGGCGCGGCTTCGATGTACCGCACGACGACGACGTGTTTGCTCGGCACCCACTGCACGAAGGCACCCATGCCTTCGGAGATCACGCGCAGCGGCACGAGCAACGAGCCTTTGTACATCTCGGGCGGAACGTCCAGCGGCCGTTCGTCGCCGTTGACGACGACCCACGCTTTGCCGAGGGTGATCTTCACGTCGGCGCCGGGCTTGGACACGTCGACGGTCCGCGTCGAACTATCGTAGGCGACCGAGGCTCCGGTCTGCTCGAACATCGAACGCATCGGAACGAGAATGGTATTGTGCCGAACGATCGCCGTGAGAACGCGGCCCTGCTTGAGATGATCGGGCTTTGCGTACACGTGATGATCGTTGAAGAGGATCGGGATCTCACCCGACGGCCGCACTCCGAAATCTTCCGGCGGTGACCCGCCGCCCGGCTGCGCGCCGACGCCGGCTGCGAGACCGAGGGCGCCGGCTGCGAATACTGCGGTCGCGAGCCAACCGCGCGCCACGCGTACCAGAGGCTTCACGTCGATCTCTCCCACTCGTCCGAACACAGTGCAAAAATAAACGGCCCCCAAGGGATGGGGCTGCGTCGCAATCCGGGTTGCGCGGATGAAGGCTCGCTCCCTGCCGCTAGGCAGTCGTGGCGAGCGCCCGCGCGCGCGTGAAGATCGCGTCGAGCATCGTTTCGGAGAGGATGCCCGTGTTCGTGTTCTGCCGACTCGGGTGGTACGACGCGAGCAGCGTCACCGGCGGTGCGCCCGCGCGCGTGGCGTCCGTCTCGACGCCGTGACCGAACCGGTGCGCTTGCGCGAAGGCGTAACCGGCCGCGATCAGCCCCGACCGCGCGGCGCGCGTCCCGATCGCGCCCAGTCCGACGACGACGCGTAATCGTTCGAACGCCCGCAACTCATCGACGAGATAGGGAAAGCACGTCGCGAGTTGTTGCGGCGTCGGCTTGTTCCCCGGCGGCGCGCAACGCAATGCGGCCGTGATGTAACAGTCGGTGAGCCGCATGCCGTCGTCGCGGTCGCGCTGCTCGGGCTGGTTCGCGAAACCCGCGCGAAAGAGCGCGCGATAGAGCCAGACGCCCGACCCGTCGCCCGTGAACATGCGACCCGTGCGATTCGACCCGTGTGCTCCCGGCGCGAGCCCGACCAAAACGACGCGCGCGTCGCCGGCACCGAAGCCGGGAACGGGCAGGCCCCAATACGTCTCGCCGCGATGCGCGCGTTTCTTTTCTGCGGCCACGCGCGCGCAGTACGCGCGCAGCTCCGGGCAACGCACGCACGTCTCGACGCGTGCGGCGATCGCCTCGAGCGCGCTCATCGCAGGCCCGGAAAGTCGAGCCGCGCGAGCGCCGCGTAGGCGACGATGCCAACCGTCGTCGAGAGGTTGAGGCTCCGTACCGCGCCGTCGCGCATCGGAACGCGCAAGGCGCGCGTAGCGTGCGCGGCGAGCAGGGCGGCCGGGAGGCCGGCGGTTTCCTTGCCGAAGACGAGGGCATCGCCGCGCGCGAACGGCGCCGCATCGTAGCGTGTCGACGCACGCGTCGAGAGAAGCCATAGCGGAGCGTCGCACGCGACGAGAAATGCGTCGAGCGAGTCGTGCAGCGTCACGTCGACCGCATCCCAGTAGTCGAGGCCCGCGCGTTTGAGTTCGCGATCGTCGATCGAGAAGCCGAGCGGCGCGACGAGGTGCAGCGCGCAGCCGGTCGCCGCGCACAAGCGCGCGACGTTGCCGGTGTTCGGCGGGATCTGCGGTTCGACCAGGACGATGTGCAGCGGCGCATCGCGTCGCGCGGCGGCTCGCACGCGCTGCGCGGGTTGCGCCGCGTCGCGCGCGCTACCCGTCGTTCGCAAGCCGCAGCAGCGTCGCGCCGAGCGGCGCCGGAACGATCGCGAAGGCGACGCCGCCGTGATCGAGCCACGCGCGTTCGAACGCCTCCCGCGGATACGTGACCTCGACGCCCGGTTGTGCAGGGTCGTGGACGCGTGCGTCGCCATCGGGGGATATCCCGTGCAAGACCACGATGTGACCGTCGCTCGTCGGCAGCGGGGCCCCGGGCAACGCGCCCGCGCCCCACGCGATCGAGAGCGCGAGGGGAATGTCGTCGGCGAGAAACGCGTGCGCGTGCGCGAGATCGCGCAAGTGGACGACGGCGGCGCGAAAGCCGAGCGTCGCTGCGAACGCGACGTTGAACGTCCAGTTGCCGGTACCGCCGTAGCGCGCGTCCATGACTTCGCGCGCGATCACGGGCACGTCGACGGGATAGCCGCGATAGGCGAGCAGCATGGCGAGCGATGTCGGTGCGCACCAGCCGCGGTCGCCCGGAAACGCATCGACGTACTGCGAGAGCGGCGGCACGTCGAGTTCGAGCGCGGGCAGCGCGACGATCGAGGACGGCGCGCCGTAATCGGGCGTGCTCACGTAGATCGCGTCGAGGTCGCCCTGCGACCGCACGCCGAGCGAGACGATGTCGACGTCCGCGCGCACGATGTCTGTTTCGATGCGCACGAACGTGTCGCGTCCGTCGAGCGACGCGCGCCGATCCTCCGCGAAGGCGACGTAAGGCATCCACGCCGACGTGCGACCGTCGTGCGCGTTCGCGCGTAACTCGAGCGCCCCGACGAGCGTCCGCGTGTTCCACGACACGATCGCTTCGCGCGTCGGACCGAAGCGCACGAGCGTCTCTTCCCCACGTTCCGGTACGGCGGCGGTCAACACGCTAGATGCTCCACTCCCACGAGTTCCAGTTGTCGGTGATGTATTCGGCGGGACGATACCCGCGCAGGTCGTCATCGTACGCGCGCACTTGATTCTGCCAGTAGAAGAAGACTGCCGGCACGAGTTCGTGGATGCGCGTTTCTTCACGTTGGTACAACGCCTTGCGTTTCGCACGATCGAACGTGCGGATCGCCGCGTCGCTGGTCTGCGTGATGACGGGATCGTGCAAGAAACTCGTGTTCGCGCCCTTGGGCGGAACGAAATCGCCGCTCCATTCGCCCTGATTGTCTGGATCGGGACCGTTGGTATCGATCGACCATTCGAGATCATACGTGCCGCCGTAGAGCGGTCCGTTCTGCGCGAAGAGCAAGCTCGACGGGTAGTTCTTGATCGTCAGCTCGATGCCGATGGCGCGCAATTCTTGCTGCATCTGCACTTCGGCTTGTTCGTTGCCGGGTTTGTTCGTCGCGGAGACGGTAAGCGCGAGCGGCGTCGTGCCCCGCGTGCGCGTGCCGCTCGGGCCGGTACGGAAGCCCGCCGCATCGAGCAAGTGGCGAGCGCCCGCAGGATCGTAGCGATAGAACGGGGTGCTCGGTGCCGCCCACGAGTCGGGCGGCAGATCGCTGTGCGCGCGTTCGTTGATGCCGTGGTACACCGTCGCATTGAGACGATCCCAATCGATCGCTTCGGCAATCGCGCGGCGGACCCGCACGTCGCGTAGCGCTGGCTTGCTGCAGTTGATCGCCAGACGGCGCCAGTTGGCGCTGCGATGCGGCACGACGCGAATGCCCTGGGTGCCCGCTAACGCATGGACCTCCGCGTCGCCGACGCTCGCAATCAGATCGAGCTCGTGCGTGCGCAGCTGTTCAATCAGCGTGTCAGGATTGGGCACGATGCGATAGGTGATTGCATCGAGCTTCGGGCGGCCGCGCCAATACGAAGCGTTCGGCGCGAAGTCGAGCGATGCACCGTGATGCCACGCGGTGAGCGTGAAGGGACCGCTCGAAATCGGCGCGCCGTTGAACGGCGCGGTATTGAGATCTGGCAGTGTTTGCAAGAGGTGCTCGGGCAATGGCGGATACGCGCTACCGCCTCCGCCCCCGAAGATGCCGAGCACGCCCGCGTTCCGGTGTTTGAGCCGCACGATTGCGGTCGTATCGTTCGGCACGTCAATCGCCGCGATATCGTCCCAGCCGTTGCGTAATTTTGTATTGTTCTTGGCGTTCATGACGGCGCGCCATGTGAAGCGCAGGTCGCGCGGCGTGAGCGGCGCGCCGTCGCTCCATTTTACGTTCGGGCGCCAGTGCAACGTGATCGTTTTCGAATCGCGCGAGATGCCGCCGTTGGCATAGGTCGGCACGACGGTCGCGAGTTCCGGGACGAATTCACCGCGCTCGTCGTAGCGGAAGACGGGCGCGAAGACGAGCGCGTCGATTTGATCGGTCGCGTCGCTATGACCGAACATCGGATTGATGTTGTCGGGTTCGTCGCTCGTGCCGATCGTGAGGTGTCCGGGGTGCGTCCACGCGTGTCGACCGCCGAGTCCCGCGTCGCCCGCTCGCGTACACGCGGTCGCCACGCTCGCGACGAGCGCGATCACGAGCGCGGTGCGCATCACGCGGCGTCGCGCTTCGCAAGCGTCTTCGCGGCGATCGACGCTGCGATCGCGGCGTACAAGGCGTCCGGTCCGAAGCGCACGAGATCGTCGCACGGCAGACCGGTCGTCGCAACGGCATCCGCGATCGCGTCGCGTGCGGCTGCGTCGTCGAGGCCGAGCGTATTGAGTGCGACGCCGACGACCTTTGCGGGCTTGACGCTCGCGCAGAGTGCCTCGTACGTACGCACGAGTTCGAGCAGCGAAAGCAGCGGCGTGCCGTAATCGTCGACGTGCGTGCGCGTGGCGAGATGGACGAGCACGAGCGCATCGGGGCACGTGCCGTAGAGCAGTGCGAGCGTCACCGGTGCGAACGCCGGATGGTTGATGCCGCCCTGGCCTTCGACGAAGAGCACGTCCGGCGCGGGTTCGCGGCGCGCGTCGTCCGGGGCGGCATGCGTGAGGACGAGTTCTTCCGCGGCGCCGCTCGCGAAATCGGCGATCACGCGATCGATCGCGGTGCCGCTGCCCGCGATCATGATGCCGGTCTGGCCTGTCGCGACGAAACGCGCGCGCGCGCCCGCGGCGTTTGCGGCGCGCGTCAGCTCGAGCGATGCCGTCATCTTGCCGACGGCGCAATCGCTGCCGACCGTCAGCACGACGCGCGGTGCGACGTCGTTGCCCGCGCCGGAAAAGAGCCGCGGTTGCGGCGGCACGCGCACGTCCCAGATCGTCGCGCGTCCCCGCGTCGCGGCCGCCACGAAGTCCGCATCGTCAGCAAAGATCTGGTGCAGGCCGCTGACGACCTCGATGCCCGCTTCGAGCGCGCGCACGATCGTCGTGCGCCATGCGGCGGGCAGCGCTCCGCCCGGCGGTGCGACGCCGACGAGCAGCGCCGTCGGCGAAAACGTCAGCGCGTCATCGAGCGTCGCCACGATCGGTGCGTCGTGCTGCAAATACGGCACGATGTCGCGGATGCGACGACCCGCATGCGCGTCGTCGATCACGCAGACGACCTCGTCGCGACCGTACGCGATCACGCCGTGCGCCGTCTTCGCGCTGCGCGTCGCGAACAGGCTGGGTGCGAGGATCGCGTAGCGACGCGTCTTCACGGAACGTTCGCTCCCGCGTGCGTTGCGAGGAACGCGGTTGGCGGTGAGCGTTCGACGACACCGAGCCCGGGCGCCGTCGGCAGCACGAGCTTGCCGCCGCGATACGTCACGCCGACGAACGGGTCGTCCGCGGTGAGGAACGGGCCGTCGAGATCGGCCCAATCGACGAGCGGCGAGAGATGCGCGGCGGCCGTCGTGAGGATCGCGCTCTCGACCATGCAGCCGAGCATAATTTTCAGGCCGAGCGCGCGCGCGGTGTGGATCATCGCGAGCGCGCCGCGGATGCCGCCGCATTTCACGAGTTTGACGTTGATCCCGTCGACGCAACCGGCGAGCGCGCGCAGATCGGTTGCGTCTTTCGAATCTTCGTCGGTCACGATCGCGACGCGCGAACGCTCGCGAATCCAACGCAGACGCTCGGGCGAGCCCGCGGGAATCGGTTGCTCGCAGAACTCGACGTCGCAGCGCGCGAGCACCTCGAGGTTTGCGACGGCGCTCTCCGGCGTCCAGCCCTCGTTCGCATCGACGCGGAGCGTCCCGGTATAGTGCGCGCGCATCGCTTCGAGGACGTCGAGGTCACCGGCAAAACCGAGCTTGACCTTGACGATCGGGTGACCGGCGATCGCGTCGAGTTTCGCGAGCATCGCCTCGGGTGTGTCGATGCCGATGGTGAACGACGTGACGGGCGTGCGCGCGGGATCGCAGCCCAGAAGTTGCCAGAGCGGACGTTCGAGGTCTTTGCCGATGAGATCGTGCATGGCGACGTCGAGCGCGCAACGTGCGGCGGGGCGAAGGCCCGCGAGTGCCGTCTCGAGTGCGTACGGATCGTCGCCGAGCGGATGCGCGCGCAACTCACGCGCGACGTCCGCGATCGTGTCGTCGTAGCGCGCCGAGGGCGCGCTCTCACCGAGGCCCTCGTGTTCGCGCCACGCGGCGCGTGCGACGAGGGTGTGGGCCGCGGTGGCGGAGCCGCGCGAGATGCTGAAGGTATGGACCAGGGGCAGTGCGAGCTCGGCGAGTTCCAGGTGCACGCGGCGACGTTCCGCGGGCGTCCAGCCGCTCCCCGTGCCGCGTGACGGTGGATGGAACGCGGTAAGGGAGCGTCTGAGATGTCGATGACGCACCGTACTTCGATCGTTTGGTTCCGACGCGACTTACGACTCGCCGATCACGTTGCACTCGCACAGGCCGCTCGTGCGAGCGAGCGCGTCGTGTGCGCGTTCGTGCTCTCGCCCGACCTCTTGCGCGGCGGCGAACTCGGGGCGCCGATCGTCTCATTCTTCTTCGACGCCTTGGCAGATTTGCGCGCGAACTTGCGCGAACGCGGCAGCGATCTCGCGTTGCTCGAGGGCGATTTCGCGACGGAACTCCGAACGCTCGCGAAACGTGTCGGTGCGGACGCCGTGTACTATAACGTCGATTACGTGCCCGCAGCTTGTGAGCGCGACGAACGCGTCACCACGGAACTGCGCGGCGACGGGCTCGCCGTGGAAGCCTGTCTCGATCACGTCTATTATGGAGCGGACGAAACGCTCAAACCGGACGGCAAGCCGTACACGGTTTTCACGCCGTACAAACGGCGCTGGCTCGCTCGTCACGATGAAGACCCGCGACCGCCCGTCGATTCGTTGCGTGCGAGCGCGCGTAAGTTCGTCGCACGCGACGAGTTCAGCGAGACGCGCGCCGTGCCCGAGCCCGAGGACTACGGTCACGCACGCTCCGAACGTTATGCGAAGGGCGGCGAGACGCAGGCAAAAACGCTGCTCGCGCAGTTTTTCGAACGACACGCCGCCGCGTACGCCGACGCGCGCAACTTTCCGGCGATCCCGGGCACGTCGCACCTCTCGCCGCATCTGCGCGCGGGAACGATCGGCATCCGTACGTGCGTCGATGCGGCACTCCACGCACGCCCGCGCGCGGGAGCGGGTCGCACGACCGGCTTCGACACGTGGCTCGGCGAGCTCGTGTGGCGCGACTTCTACCAGCAGATTCTGATGAATTTTCCGCACGTCGCGACGGAGCCGTTCCTGGCCGATGCGAAGCGACTGAAGTTTCGGGATTCGCAGGCGGATTTTACCGCGTGGACGCGCGGCGAAACGGGCTATCCGATCGTCGATGCCGCGATGATCCAGCTCGAAACGTACGGCTGGATGCACAACCGCTTGCGGATGATCGTCGCGTCGTTCTTCACCAAAGATTTGTTGCTGGATTATCGCCTCGGCGAGCGGTATTTCGATACGCATCTCATCGATAGCGAACTTGCCGCCAACAACGGCGGCTGGCAATGGTCGGCCTCGACGGGGACCGACGCGGCACCGTATTTTCGCGTCTTTAATCCGATCTTGCAAAGCAAAAAATTCGATTCCGACGGTGCGTTCATCAAATCGATGCTGCCGGCGCTCGCGAAGCTCGACGGCGATGCACTCCACGCGCCGTGGACGCTCGCACCGCTCCAGGCTGCGTCGGTTGGATTTGTACTTGGCCGCGATTATCCGGAACCGATCGTCGATCACGCGATGGCGCGCGAGCGAGCCCTCGCGACGTACGCACCCGTGATGGGCAAAGCGGCACGTGTCAAGACTTGACCGATGTGGGATACTATCACGGACGACGACTGCGCTCGTTCGCGTACTTGTTTTGGTGTGGGACCAATGTACAACCCCAGGGAGCATCAGCTCTGGATACGACACCGTTTCGGCTTTCGTTGAAACCACGTGGCGCCCAGGCCGCACCCACCTGCTAAAGCAGGTCTTTACCCGGGCATGCAGACGGCAGGGTGGTCGTTGTAACTCTCTTCGAAAGCACTCTTCACGGAGTGCTCTTTCTTTTTCTAGACGGGCGTCGCGAGCGTCCGTGCCCGCAGTGTCGCGAAGCGAGCGAGCGCGTCGTGGTAAGCGTTTCGCTCGCGAACGTCTGAGACTTCCAAAACGACGCAACCTCGAAAGCGTCCCAGCGCCCGGGCGAGTCCCAGCGCGTCTTCGTCGGCATCGGTTGCGAAGCGCTCGATGGAAGCAAGAGCGTACGAAGCGATGACGATGTCGCGCAAATACGACGTCGCATCCCCGTGCGTTCCCGGGTTGGAAACATCGATTTGGAAGCGCAGCCACGCGCTATCGACGTCTTTGGCGACACGGCGAGCGTCATCGATGTTCGCGATGATCGTGCCCGGAGCGCTGCGGAGCGCGAGCGTGACGTTCGCGCGTTTCGCTTCCTTCGCGCGCATTTTGAGTCGATCGACGAACGCGCTCCATGCGAAGGGATCGTCGTTTGCAACCGGCGCTCGGACGATCGCGATCGGCGCGCCGAGCATCGTCGCGACGTCGAGCCACGTCTCTCCGCCGTCGTCGTGAAGTTCGCACGCGTCGATCGCCGCGACGGCGAGCCCGAGATCGGTCGAGACCTTTTTGAGTTGCGCGCAATGTTCGGCGTCGGTGCGAGCGAATTGCTCGCTTGCAAAAACGACGGCGTCGACTTCGAGTTCGTTTGCGGCAACGTCGAGCCACTCGAGTTGCGTCAATTCACGGGCGACGAATGCTCGCGCGAACACGGCGCTCGAGGTAGCGATCTTCATATGTTTTTCGCGTTCGGGCGATGCGGGCCAGCTCCCGCCCAAACGCACGAATCGAGGCGGGCGCCTAAGCCCGAGTGGACGAACGCTTCGGCGATGACGCACGACGTCGGCGGTTCGGCAACCGATGACGCGATCGCGCGTGACGAACACGCGTTCGCGCCGTGGGAAGTCCGCGTCGACGCGCTGATGCGCGTGCTCACGGATCCGAGTCGTCCCGGCGGCCCGGTCATGCTCGTGGATGAGTTGCGGCGCGGCATTGAATCGCTCGCGCCCGAAGCGTATGTCCGCCTCGGATACTACGAAAAGTGGCTACTCTCGATGCTCGCGATCTTGGACGAACGTGGAACGATCGATGCGGCGAACGTGCGGCGTCGCGCGACGGAGATCGAGCGCACGCTGCGCGATCACGACCACGACCACGACGAGCGTGTGACGTGAGCGCGCCGCGTTTCACCGTTGGCGATCGCGTGCGCGTCCTCGATCTCGCGCGCGCGGGGCACATTCGAACGCCGGCTTACGCGCGTGGAAAATGCGGTGTGGTCGAGCGACGATGCGGTGCGTTCGGCAATCCCGAAGAGCTCGCGTACGGACGCTGGGATGGGGCGCTCGTCCCGCTCTACCGCGTGCGTTTCCGTCTCGCCGACGTTTTCCCGAACGATGCGGCCGGCGCGCCGGCGCCCGGCGATGCCGATCGTGACACGGTCGACGTCGAACTCTACGAACATTGGCTCACGCCGGAGACGACCTCATGATCGACCGCTCGTTCGAGGCGCTCGAGGCTGCGTTTCGCGAAGCGCTCGTCGCGCGCGGGATCGTGACCGAGGGCGAGATCGTCGATCGTATCGAGATCCTCTACGGTCGGACGCCGGCCCTCGGAGCGCGCGTTGTCGCGCGCGCGTGGTTCGATCCCGCGTACAAGGCGCGGCTCCTCGCGGACGGGAGCGCCGCCGTTCGGGAGTTGCTCGAGATCGATATCGGAACGCTCAAACTCATCGTCGTCGAGAACGTCCCGGGCGTGCATAACGTCATCGTCTGCACGCTCTGCTCGTGCTATCCGCGGATGCTGCTCGGCGTCCCGCCGGACTGGTACAAAAGCGTGACCTATCGTGCGCGCGTCGTTCGCGATCCGCGCGGCGTCCTCGAAGAGTTCGGGCTCGCGCTTCCGCCGGGCGTTGCGGTTCGCGTTCACGACAGCACCGCCGACATGCGTTACGTGGTTCTCCCCGCTCGGCCGGCCGGTTCCGATCACCTCGACGAAGCCGCATGCGCCGCTCTCGTGACGCGCGATGCGATGATCGGCGTTGACGTTCCCCACCTCGGATCGTGACGGGCTCGGGCGGCGCAACGTCGAACGCGCCGCCCGATGCAGTTGCTCGAATCCTCGAAGCTCGAAGCGCAAGATCCGGCCCTCTACGCCGCGATCGCGGCCGAGGAAAAACGCCAACGCGTGAACCTCGAGCTCATCGCTTCGGAGAATTACACGAGTCGCGCGGTGCGCGAAGCCTCGGCTTCGGTGCTCACGAATAAGTACGCCGAAGGATATCCGGGCAAACGCTATTACGGTGGCTGCGAGCACGTCGACGTTGCGGAGCAGCTCGCGATCGATCGTGCGAAGGCGCTTTTCAAAGCCGAGCATGCCAACGTTCAAGCGCACGCGGGAGCGCAAGCGAATACCGCCGTGTTTCTTGCGGCACTCAAGCCCGGTGATACGATCATGGGTCTCGCGATCGATCACGGCGGCCATCTCACACACGGTACCAAAGTGAGTTTGAGCGGCAAGTATTACAACGCCGTCGCCTACGGCGTGAAGCGCGATACGGAACTGATCGATTACGATCAGGTCCGCGCGCTCGCACACGAACACAAACCGAAGCTCATCATCGCCGGCGCGAGCGCGTATCCACGCACGATGGACTATGCGCCCTTCGTCGAGATCGCGCGTGAGATCGGCGCGCTCTTCTTGGTCGATATGGCGCACATCGCGGGACTGGTCGCGGTCGGTCTGCATCCCTCGCCCGTGCCGCTCGCCGATTTCGTGACGACCACCACGCATAAGACGTTACGCGGGCCGCGCGGCGGCCTGATCCTCACCACGGCAGAACACGCCGCCGCAATTGATAAGGCGGTCTTTCCCGGCATTCAAGGGGGCCCGATGATGCACACGATCGCTGCCAAGGCGGTCGCGTTTGGCGAGGCACTCGACGACGGTTTCGTCAGCTACCAGCGGCGGGTGCTCGCGAATGCCAAGGCGATCGGCGACGAGCTGCAGCGTGCCGGCGCGCGTCTGGTCGCGGGCGGCACGGATACGCACCTCATCCTCGTCGACCTCGGGCCGAAAAACGTCACCGGGAAAGCGGTCGAGGGCTACCTGGACGAAATCTCGATTACCGTCAACAAGAACGGCATCCCGTTCGATCCGCAAAAGCCCGCGATCACGAGCGGGATTCGGATCGGGTCGCCCGCGGTCACGACGCGCGGTATGGGCGAGCCGGAAGCGCGCGAGATCGGGAAGATCATCGGCGAAGCGCTCGACGATGTCGCCGCGCGTGCGAAGATGGACGTGCTGCGCGGCCGCGTGCACGAACTCACGTCGCGCTACGACGTGCCGTAGCGGCGGGCGCGATGGGTCAACCGACCGTCATCGCGCACCCGGCGGTGGCGGACCGTCTCGCGCGCGTGCACGACGTCGAGACGCCCGTACCGGTCTTCCGGCGACTCGTCGAAGGAACTCGGCGTCTTCCTCGCGTACGAAGCGACGCGCGAGCTCGCGCTGGTCGACGACACGACGCAAACCCCGCTCGGGCCCGCCGCCGTGCGCCACCTCGCATCCGCGCCCGTGGTCGCGCCGATCTTACGCGCGGGGCTCGGCTTGTTGCCGGGTTTCCTCTCCGTCGTCGATCGCGCGATCGTCGCGCATCTCGGCTTCTTCCGCGACCCGCACACCCTGGAAGCGGTGCCCTACTACGCGAACCTGCCCGCGTCGCTCGCGGGGGCGGCCGTCTTCGCGCTCGATCCGATGCTCGCGACCGGACACTCGGCGTCGGCGGCCCTCGACGTGCTCGTCGAACGCGGCGCGCGCGCGCCGTACCTGCTCTGCGTCCTCGCGGCACCCGAGGGAATCGCGCACCTTCACGAGACGCATCCGCAGGCGCGCATCGTCACGTGCGCGATCGACGCGCATCTGAACGAGCACGGCTACATCGTGCCGGGGCTCGGCGACGCGGGCGATCGGATGTTCGGATCCGCGTCGTCGGTGCCCACGAGTCACCGGCCCCATCCCGCCTAGCGCTCGGACTGACGTCGAAGCGAACCTGGGAAACGCGGCGGCGGGCTGCGGACCGGACACCAGCGAATGACGCAACCCCGGTGAGTCACGACGATGAAAAAGACGGGGTTCGCGCGCGAACGGCGCAGCGGCCCGGCTGGGACGAGTACTTCATGCAGGTCGCGCGGACCGTCGCCACGCGCGCGACCTGTCCACGCGCGAGTGTCGGTGCGGTGATCGTGCGCGAACATCGCATCCTCACGACGGGCTACAACGGCGCGCCGCGCGGCGTCGCGCACTGCTCGGATATCGGCTGCGAGATGGTGGCCGATCACTGCGTGCGCTCGACGCACGCAGAAGCGAACGCCGTCGTCCAGGGCGCGCTACACGGGGTCGGCCTCGCCGATGCGACCGCCTACTGCACGCATCAGCCGTGCGTCAACTGCGCGAAACTTCTCATCAGCGCCGGAATAGCGCGCATCGTGTACGACGCGGCTTATACCGATTTTTTCGCGCAGGCGCTACTCGCCGAAGCCGGCGTGGCCCTCGTGCACTTTTCGGCGCTCGAGCGGTCGGCCGTCGGAAGCCGCGCGTGAAGGTCGGGATTCCATACCTCTACGCGCTCGCGATCGTCACCTCGTTCGTCACGGCGTATTTTGCGACGCCGCAGATTCGTAAGCTCGCCCTGAAAGTCGGCGTGCTCGACGCGATCGGCGAACGCCGCATGCATACGGAACCCAAGCCCCGGATCGGCGGCATCGCGGTCTATCTCGGGCTCGCGTTCTCGCTGTTCGTGACGATCGGCTTCGCGTTGCACACGACGCTGTTCCATAAAGCCAACGACACGCAAGACTTCTTCGGGCTGCTGTTCGGCTCGACGCTCATCATGCTCGTCGGCGTGTGGGACGACATCATGGGGATGCGGCCACGCAATAAATTCGTGGCGCAGATCGTCGTCGCGATCGTCTCCATGATCTACGGTTTTCACATACCGGGCTTCGAAATTCCGGGGACGGACCATTACGTCAATTTGCCGTTTTGGATCGACTACCCGATCACGCTCGTGTGGTATCTCGGCATGATGAACGCGATCAATTTTCTGGACGGCCTCGATGGCTTGCTCTCGGGCGTCACGGCGATCTCGGGCATCTTTCTCTTCGCGATCGCCTCGGGACACGGACAGCTCGGCGCCGCGCTCGTGCTCTGCGGACTGGTCGGCGGCGCGCTCGGGTTCTTGCCGTACAACTTCAACCCGGCGAAGATTTTTCTCGGCGATACGGGTTCGCTCTTCATCGGCTACGTGTTCGCCACCGTGTCGCTGCTCATCACCGCGAAGATCGCGGTGACGGTGAGTCTGCTCGTGCCGCTGGTCGCGCTCGCGTTGCCCGTCGTCGATACGGCGGCGGCGATCTTCCGACGCTTCCGAGCCGGGAAGGCGATCACGGAAGCAGACCGCGGCCACTTCCACCACGTGCTCGTCTTTCGCTTCGGCCTCAACGTAAAGCAGGCGGTGTTGCTCATCTACGGCGTGTGCTTCGTGTTGGGGGCGGCGGCGTATTGGCTCTCGCGCACGGACGTCGGC
>JAABUX010003385.1_pt1 | contig 21200 bp, 23 predicted proteins | sample 5561851 | NCBI WGS metagenome assembly JAABUX01 (sample SAMN10711883, study PRJNA513361) | rock metagenome | isolation source: Antarctica rocks | place: Antarctica: Victoria Land, Richard Nunatak red sandstone | collected 2016-01-03 | reverse complement strand
TAAGGTTTTCGATTCATAGGTCTTTCGGGAGGTATTGGAGAGCTTTTCCGCTGCTGTCTGCTGGGGAAAAAGCCGAAGACATTCACAATTTCTGTCTTTATTCTACCACTTTTAATACAGGCTCTAATGATAGCTGACAAAGCAGCACTCAATGATGGAGTGGTTTACATGCCCGTTGAGCAGTATCTAGCCCTTGATGATAATACTGATGGCCTCTATGAATATTGGCACGGCTTGGTTATCATGTTGCGCCCACCCTCTTCCGCATATAGCGAACACGCTATTGTCGATATGGCTGGCGGTAGCCCCACACACGCGGCCCTCTCCGCTCGCCTTGCCTCTCTACTTGACCAGGGGCTGCCACAAGACGGTCCTTGTGTTGTTTACTCAAGTGATGTAAAGTTGAAACTCGCTGAAGATCACTACGTGCATTCTAATGTGACAGTAAGCTGTACGGAGCAGGGAGAGGGAGTACTTACTCATCCGACAGTCCTCATTGAGATCCTTTCGCCAAATACAGAAAAGCGAGATCGAGGTGCGAAGCTCAAAACCTACAAAGCCTTGCCCTCGGTGCAGGAATATATGCTGATCGGGAGTGAGGAAAAGGAGATCGTCGTTTATCGGCGTGAAAATAATTGGAGACCTTACCACTACAACGAAGGCGATATCGTGGAACTGACCTCTCTTGGTGTCAGTTTCCCATTTGATGCTGTTTATCGACGTATTCGACTGGCGTAAACCGGAAACCAGAACGAACGGCGCGGGTCTTGCCACGACAAAGGATTGTGTTGCAAAATTGAGGCTAATCCTCTACATTTGGGGTTACTCTAGTGATTGAGAGTACCCTTTCCTCCTTGTAGGGAAGTGTATTCTCATCTTTCACTCCTCCACAAAAGCGGGTCAAGATCATCAAAATCCCCTCTAAGCAAGAGAAGAATTGAGATAGATGAATCGGAAGCAGAGATCGATGAAATCTCTCATTGTTTTTCATCCAAATGTGGTACACTTTCGATATGTGCGGTACTCCTCACGCTTCTAAAACAGGGGCCTTCTGGCCCGTTAGGTAACCACTTGGAATCTGCTCTAGTGGTGGAATAGATATCTATTCATCAGGGATGGTAGTAGAAAGTGAAAATGAATGCCAGATGGACGCCTCCGTCAAGATATACGTTCGGGTATCGAAGTGTCAATCGTCCTCAAGCAAGACCAGCGAACGGGAAAACTGACCCGAGGGATCGTCAAAGATATTTTGACCAACTCCGTTTCTCACCCGCATGGGATCAAGGTACGGCTTGTCGATGGACAGGTCGGGCGCGTCCAGAAAATCGAGGAATAGCATGCCACACCAGGAAGAGAGACGCATGAATGAAACAGGTCGTATCACTCTAGTGACTGGGGCTGGAACTGGCATTGGCAAACGAACGGCATTGCTGCTCTTGGAAGCCGGGTATTGTGTCGTGCTGGCAGGCCGCCGAGTTGAACCCTTGGAGCAGACGGTTCAGGAAGCTGGTGTGTCGAACTCGCACACGCTGGTGATGCCTATGGACGTGAGCGACCCTCAAGCCGTGTCGGCGCTATTTGCAGCAACGAAGGACACATTCGGACGGCTAGATGTTTTATTCAATAATGCAGGTATGGGTGCGCCCACTGTCCCGCTCGAAGACCTGAGGTATGAGCAGTGGCGCAGTGTGCTGGATACCTGCGTGACGGGAACATTCCTTTGCACGCAGCACGCCTTCAGAATGATGAAGCAGCAGAAGCCGCATGGCGGACGTATCATCAACAATGGGTCGATTTCCGCGCATACCCCTCGACCCAATTCCGCACCGTATACGGCGGCCAAACATGCGATCACCGGTCTCACCAAATCAACAGCGTTGGATGGTCGCCCCTTTGACATTACCTGTGGGCAGATTGACATCGGAAACGCGGCAACTGAGATGACAGAGAGCATGAAAAATGGGGTACTCCAAGCCAATGGCACAGTTGCTGTCGAGCCAACTATGGATGCCGATCATGTTGCGCGGGCGGTGCTCTATATGGCGAACCTGCCACTCGATGTCAATGTCCCGTTTATGACAGTGATGGCAACCGGAATGCCTTTCCTAGGTCGCGGGTAATTGGGAATGCTGTAGAAAGGGGAGATGTGTGCCGTCCGCCATAAAATTAGAAAAAGGGCTTTTTAAGAAAATATATTTATATGCTGCTTACACACGAGTCGCATTTCTATGAGTATATGGCTCAAAGAGGTGTATCTTTTGGACATCAACGTGACTCTCCGAAGATACATAATTCTCATAAGGTAGAGCCTTTCTCGTTTTCTTATCCCAATAGACGGGGCAGCCTCATACAGTAAATCCTTTGCACGTATACAGTATGCTTGCTATGTAGACAAAGATGGGCTTACTTGAGAACGGATGATCAAAGTAGCCAGTATAACGGAAAGCGGTTTGTAGTGTATAATACCTCTGAAACAAATTCTCCAGAAAAGGAGCATGTACGTGTCGCATCTCGTAGTGAAAACCTATGCAGAGGCCAGCCGAGCAGTAGAACAACTGGGCATCCTGCCATTATCAGGATTTATCCCCGACCACCCCTCTCTTGACTCGATTACCGAGCCTGCCGCATGGCACACTGGCATCGACGCCGATCCCTGGCACTGGCGAGACCGCTTTGCCTCCGAGGGAATCGCCGCCTATGGCAGATTTATCGGCTCTCGACCCATCTTGATCGCTCAAGGAGTTTTTCCGCTCGTGAAATGCCTGCTCGCTTCGCCCCAAACGGTGAAAGAGCGTTACGCAGCAGGTCTGCTGGCTCGCTCGACCGGGCAGATCTACGAGATCATCCAGCACAACCCCGGCATCGAGGTCAGAGTACTCAGAAAACTGGCCGGCATGCAGGACAAAGCTGACAAAAATGCCTTCGACCATGCGCTGATCGATTTGCAAAACACTTCCGACATCGTCATCTCAGGTGTGGCCGAGAACCGCAATGATAATGGCAACAAAAGTGGCTGGAACGGTACCTGTTATATGCTGGCCGAGCATTGGATGGAAGAGCACGGCATCAAACCACTCTCGCTGGCAGCCGCCGACGCCAAAATGCAACTGTTCGCCTGGCTCAAGCCGCGCTGGGAAGAGAATGCTATGTTGTATTTGCAAAAGAAGCTTCCATCGTTTCCCTCATGACCTGAAGTAATGTCAAGGCCCTGCATTTCAAGCAGTAAGAACATGGATACATCTGCTCATTTCTGCGAGCGGACCAAAGTCGGGTCAAAACAGAGCTTTTACGTCTGCTTCTGTTCTCACGATCAAGGCTTTGCACTGTTTGCTACGCTTCCAATGTTCTCCAGGCCATCGAGTGAGCAACAGAAATATCAACTAGACTTTTTACCTGTGTCCTATTTTTATATGTATCTCGGTGTTGGGTCAATGAGATGTACAAGCCATGTTTCAGGCGGAGACACTATAAGCTTGACATCACATACTTGTAACGCCTCGGAGATCCCTTTGGAGTTTGTCATGGAAATAGGCATCGTTTTTCCTGCAACCAGTATCGGTCATTCCTTGGATTGCAGTGATCAAAAGGAGGTACTGGCGATGGGTCTATCTTTTGTGGTAGAAATGTCAATGTACTCATGTGTTTCAGATGGTGGAATACTGTGTAATGCTGTTGCCACCAGTGAAGAGAGAAGAAACAAGAGATGTACAATCGTTCCCAGAAGAAACGAGGAGAAAGCACATGTTCCGTTTGGACAACAAAGTCGCGCTGGTCACAGGAGCGGGTTCAGGCATTGGCGCAGCGATTGCACAGGGCTTTGCCAGCCAGGGAGCCCAGGTGATCGTTGCTGACATGCAGGCTGACACCGCCGAGGCGGTCAGCGTCGCCATTCGTAAGAATGGTGGTCTCGCTGACGCACAACTGCTTAATGTGACAGACGAGGGACAGGTCACTGCCACCTTTCAGGAGATCGCGTCGCGTTTTGGGCATCTGGATATCCTGGTCAATAACGCGGGAGTCAGCCACGTTGGCAACATCTTAGAAACTACTGTTGCAGACTGGGAGCGCGTGCTGCGCGTCAATGCTTTTGGTGTGTTCTTAGGTGCTCGCGAAGCGATACGGCAGATGCTGGCACAACAGCCACAGGGGGGAAATATCATAAATATCGCCTCGGTCGCTGGGCTGATCGGCCTTGAGCGTCGTTTCCCCTACAGTGCAAGCAAGGGCGCAGTGATTAGCATGACGCGGTCGATCGCCATCGATTTTGTCTCTCAGGGCATTCGCTGTAACGCCATCTGTCCGGGGACGGTCCAAACTCCGTTCGTAGAAAACTATTTGGCCCGCAACTTCGCTGGAAAAGAGGACGAAGCGCGTCAACAGCTTGACGCGCGCCAACCGCTTGGACGGATGGGACGCCCCGAAGAAATCGCTTCTGCCGCAGTCTATCTCGCCTCGGATGAAGCGTCGTTCGTCACTGGTTCGCTGCTGCTCATTGATGGCGGCTTGACCACGAAATAACCACACATTGGAGTGAATAGTCCTGTAGCTATTCATGGTGAGGAGGGAATACATGAGTGCCTTTTCTGGAAAAGCGGTTCTCGTCACTGGAGCTGGAACAGGGATTGGCTATACGCTCTGCCATGCCTTCGCCAGCGCAGGGGCCACAGTGGCGTTGAACGACATCGATCCCACGCTCTGCCAACGAGCGGCCCAGCAGATCAATGGGACCCTGGGAGTTGGACGGGTCCACCCGTATGCCTGCGACGTAGCCGATGTGGAAGCAGTCCGTAGCATGTTTCAACGCTTCGTTGATGCAGTGGGACAACTGGATATTGCGATCGCTAATGCTGGCATCACGAGTTACGGCGCGTTCCTGACCTTTACGCCGGAAGCCTTTGATCGCTTGACGAGTGTGAATATGCGTGGGAGTTTCTTTACTGCACAAACTGCAGCCAGGATCATGATCGATGCACACATCCCCGGACGCATCATCTTCATGTCCTCCGTGACTGGCATCCAAGCACACCTGAACCTGGGTGGGTACGGGATCACTAAGGCGAGCATTCGGATGATGGCGAAAACGGTCGCGCTGGAAGTGGGCGAGTACGGGATTACTGCCAACGCTATCAGCCCAGGTGCAACACTGACCGAACGTACACTGCAAGATGATTCGGGGTATGAAAGGAATTGGGCTAGTGTGACGCCAACTGGGCGCGTCGGGTATGTGGAGGATATCGTGGCTGCCGCCCTGTATCTTGCCTCACCGCAAGCGCGTCATGTGACCGGACAAACCCTGGTGGTTGACGGTGGATGGACGTTGCAAAGTCCTCTACCACTGGAACATCCAGACCTACCCGAATACCCTCCGCATTTGAGGTAAGTGTCTTGAACTGCATTGAGGGTAAAGACACATCTACTTTCGGCCTTCCCACACTGTATACTTCCTCATCCTGTAATCCTACTACATGAAGACTGCTTACGGACACAATGAAGGAGCATTCTAATGACAATAGATCGACGAAAACTGCGTAGCCAGCGTCTGCGTTCTGTGAATTACCAAGGTGATGCGCTGCGCTTAGGAATGAACTGGACGGAAGAAGACCTTGCCAAGCCACAGGTGCTCATCGACAGTGCCTATGGTATGGGCCACCCGGGTACGTTCCACTTCCGACCGCTCATTGAGGAAGTCAGCAACGGCGTGTTTGAGGTAGGAGGGAAGCCGGGTGTCTTTACTGTCAGCGACATTTGTGATGGCGTTGCCCAGGCACACGAAGGCATGAGCTACTCCCTCGTCTCACGTGACATTATGGCTGCCATGATCGAGATTCATGCTCTCGGCCATCCGCACGATGGCATGGTTCTGATCTCCGGAAACGATAAATCTGTCCCTGCACACCTGATCGCGATTGCCCGCTGTAACATTCCTGCCATTCATTTACCCGGCGGAACTCAACTGAACGCACCCGACTCTCTGACCTCAAACCAACTCTGGCCCATGGGGATGTCTGTCGAGCGCGGTGAACTTTCAAAGGAAGACTTCGAGCTAGCACAGCAAGGGGCATGCCCGACATGCGGTGCCTGCCAGTTCATGGGCAGTGCCAGCACTGGTCAGGTGATCTCGGAGGCACTCGGCCTGGCATTGCCGGGTTCAGCCCTCATCCCGGCACCTCTCACCCATCTTCTACGCTACGCTCGTGCCGCTGGCAAGCAGGTACTCAACCTGATTGAGCAGGAGATTACCCCTCGCCATATCCTGACACGTGAGGCTTTCGAGAACGCCATCATCATTCATGCCGCAGTGGGTGGTTCCACGAACATGCTGCTCCACCTGCCGGTGATTGCGCGAGAGGTCGGAGTCGAGATGACGATTGATGACTTCGATCGTATTCATCGTCAGGTGCCGGTGCTGGCGAACGTCAAGACCACCGGGCGGTACCCGGTCGAGTACTTCTGGTACGCTGGTGGAGTCCCTGCTCTCATGTTGGAGCTCCGCGATATGCTCCATCTGGATTGCCTCACCGTCACGGGCAAGACACTGGGTGAGAACTTACAGAAGATCGAGCACAGTAGATTCTTCGCGGAGAGGATCGGCTACTTAAACAACGTCAAGGTGGCTCGGCGCGAGATACTTCGTCCGCGCTCGGATCCCTTTGGGACTGATGGCGGTATCGCCGTGTTGCGTGGCAACCTGGCTCCCGGAGGGGCCGTGATCAAAGCCTTCTCGGTCCCTAAGGAGATGCACATCCATGTGGGACCTGCGCGGGTCTTTGACAGTGAAGAGGCGGCCCTTGATGCACTACGCAATCGCCGAGTGACGCCTGGCGACGTGGTAGTGATCCGCTATGAGGGACCGCGTGCCAACGGCATGCCAGAGATGTATTTTGCCTCGACGATCATCGCGGACGATCCAACGCTCAATACCACCACTGCCCTCGTCACTGACGGACGCTTCTCTGGGGCAATGAAGGGTCCATGCATCGGGCATATCACACCCGAAGCATTGGAGGGCGGCCCCATCGCTCTGGTTGAGGAGAACGACCTGATCGAGATTCATGTACCCGAGCGGAGGCTGGCGATTAAGGGAGTGCAGGGCCAGCACCTCCCAGAGGACCAGGTAGAGCGTGTGCTGGCGGAGCGTCGCCTGCACTGGAGCCCACCATCGTCACGTCACAGGAGCGGCGTTCTCTCCCTGTATGCACGTGTTGCACGCGGCGCGTCTGAGGGAGCGTCCATGACCTAGCCTGTTATCCAGTTGGCAGCACCCACATGGATGGGTGAAGGTGTGTTCGACGTTCAGTATCATGAGTAGTTCCTGCACAACACTCGCCTTGTACTCTGTCAGACGCCCACAGCGATCACGAAACGTTCCCATTTGCTTGCTTAAATAAATGATGGGCTGGCAGATACGTTTGCTCGTAGAGCGAGTTGTAGATTTCAACTGCCTTCGTATCGGGTTCATAGATGCGAACTGTATGCCGGACCGAAGAGGCTGCTTCCTCGCCTGAATGGAATATATTCGCACCCATGCCAGCGAGTAATGCCGCGCCAGTCGCGGTTGCCTCGGTAATATGAGGTACTTTGATCGGACAACCGGTGATTTCTGCCTTGATTTGTAACAATGAAGTGGCTTGAGTCGTGCCACCAATCGCCGTGATTTCGGGCTGAGGTGGCGCGATACCCAGGTTACGGAACATCTCAATATTATCGCGCAGCCAGTATGCGAGGCTCTCCATCAGCGCGCGCACCAGTTCTGGACGGTTGTGAGAAGGTGTCAAGCCGAGTATTACTCCGCGTGTTGAGCGTTGTCCGTATGGTGTGCCGGAACCAAGAAAGGATGGGAACATGAGAGCACCACGCGAGCCTGGAGATACCTCGGCGGCTTCACGTAGCGCATGGGCATAAATCTCTGGCGAGATGCTCCCTTGTTTTCCTTGACCATAGAGCAATGTAACCATCCATTCAAGCGCGCCTCCGGCGAAGTTTAGCGTACCCAGCGTGGTGTAGGTATTCTGTATAACATAGGCATAACTGGTATAGCCTGCTTCAAACAGTTCCCGACCAGGTTTAAACGCGTTGCTTACTGCCAAGATAACGCTGGATGTACCCATTGATTCCAGCAGTTGGCCTGGGCGTGTCACTCCTGTAGCCAACGCGCCACAAAGATGATCGTGACCACCTGTACTCACAATTGCTTGTTGCGGTATGCCTGTCTTCTCAGCGACTTCTTTGCGAACGGTCCCAATGGCGGTTCCACTGGGAAAGGCAGGCGAGAACCATGCGGCAGGCAGCCCCGCCTGCTGGAAAAGTGGTTCTGACCAAGTGAGCGTCTGTTGGTCAAAGAGCATCGTGCGTGAGGCGATGCTATAATCAGTTGCAAAGCTCCCGCTCAGCTTCCACAACACAAAATCTTCAATGCTTAGCCAGCGATGAATACGTTCAAATACCTGGGGGACGTGGTTACGCAACCAGAGCAGCTTATTTACGCCAAACATTGGGTGTGGGATATGTCCTGTAATGGTAAAAATGCGTTCTCGACCAACCGTGTTCTCCCACCATTTTGCTTCTGCGGCTGCGCGTTCGTCATACCAGGCGATAGCGGCGTACAAAACATTGCCGCCAGCATCCAGAGGAAATGCTGACTCCCCCATGCTGGCAACAGAGACAGCACGGATGCGTTCAGGTCGAGCACAGTGCTGAACAGCAATTTTAATGCTCTGGAGGACTGTTTCCCATAAGTCTTCCGCGTCAAATTCGCTCCATTCCGCAACTGGATGGCGTGCTATGCTGCGACAGCTACCGACAGCACAAGTATGCCCGGTTTCTACATCGAAAATGACAGTTTTGGTATTCGTTGTGCCAACATCTATTCCAACGAGGTACATAATGACGCTCCTTCGTCTACTCGCGCTCATGGTGTGATAATGAATGCCGCCTCCCAGCGAACACCTTCAATGCGCTAGGTAAAACGCTTTGCCGACTTAACTTACCTGTTTTCTTGCAAAATTCGCAGTGCGTCATCCACACTGATATCGCGGTGAACGAGAGCCACCAGGGCTTGTGTCATAGCTGTAGGGGATGTAGCTTGCCAGACGTTACGACCAATGACGATACCAGACGCGCCGGCATCCAAGGCGTCACGGATGGATGCCAGGAATTCACGATCACTATGCGTTTTGGGACCACCTAAAACCAGTATCGGCACATAGCATGAGCGGATAACTTTTTTGAAGCTTTCGCGATCACCGGTAAAGAAGGTTTTAACAATATCGGCCCCGTTTTCAGCGGCCATACGGCATGTATCTGTCACCGTATCTATTGCGCGAGCAGCAGGATGCTCCTCGAAACCATATGGCAGAGCCTCAGCCATAATGGGGATGTTCCAGCGATGCGCTTCGGAGGCCAGATGAGGGAAATAAATTGTCGAACCATGACCGTTTACAGTGCCTGGCATATACATAGCAGTGGCAGCATCGGCCCCGGTGGTGAGAATGTCTTCGATACCTATAATGAGTTCTCGCGGTCGTTCCAAAAGAGGCGAGGTGGCTCCATCACAGCGTATCAATAAACCGACATCTTTGATCTGTTTGCTAAAATGGCGAGCAATGCCAATGCTGGTCAGGATGGCGTCAGCACCACCGGCTATCACCTGTTTCAGCACCATCTCCGGGTTTTCAAAACCTGCGACAGCACCATCAGTAGTCCCGTGATCCATGGCGATAGTTACAGAACGCCCATCCGAGGCAAAGAGACGCTGATAGCGTCTACCTGAAAATTCACTCATTATTAATCCTTCTTTCTTTATACCATAGGGGTGCTTAATAAATCCTGATGTTCACCTGCTGAAAATATTGTCGGAGCATATCACGAGAAGGCAAGCCGTAGCTGAGATGTGCAATCGTTCCCACCGAGAAGGCGGTAGCTAACCGTCCGCAATCAGCTAGGCTCAACCCCTGTATTCGAGCTGTCAGGAGACCGGCGACCATGGCATCACCTGCCCCAAAGGTCTTCATCACTGTCACAGGAGGGGGAGTCGCGATAAGCGTTGTATCTTGCTCAACCAGCATCGCACCCTGTCTTCCCATTGAGACAACGACCAACTCAATGTCTTCATGAAGGAGTTGATGGGCAGCTTTCTGAATTTCGGCTTCACTCGTCAAAGAATCTCCGACAAGATACTGTAACTCCTCGATATTGGGCTTCAAAATGGTTGGTCCCGCCTGTATGCCCTCGCTGAGGGCTTCCCCACTGGTATCCAGGATGATACGCTTTTTTTGCTGCTTGAGTTGAGCGATGATGGTCGCATATATCTTGGTAGGTACGCTTGGCGGCAAGGAGCCAGATAATACGAACCAATCGCAAGAGTCCGCCAGTCGCTCAATTGACTGGAAGAGCATATTCATCGATTCCTGTGGGGGAGACTGGCCTGGCATGTTGATATCCGTTGTCTGCTGTTGAACCTCGTCAACGACTTTTACATTGATGCGGGTGTTTCCAGGAATGCGGACGAAACAATCATCTATGCCCTTGGATGTAAAAAACTGCTCGAAGATATCGCTATTTGTCTGACCAAGATACCCTGTCACAGCGATATCATGTCCGTAGTCTGCCAGAAAAGAAGCAACATTGACCCCTTTGCCACTGGCATCAAACCTGATCTCATGTGCCCGATTGACACTATTTGGCTGAAAGTTATCTACTCGTGCGGTCTGGTCAATTGCCGGGTTAAGCGTAACTGTGGCTATTTTCATAAATTACGTACCTCCGTTGCCCGCATCGCTGTAACCTAGCATCCCTGCGTGCTCTCTTTAGCATTGAGCCGGGAGAAATTCATCGGGTGACCTTTGCCCTGCGCTATCAATTTTTTACGTGAATATGTAGGCGAGGCATAATGCCAAACAATGCTCCAGATTATCATCTGTATTGACTACCAGCTTTGGCTTCGATCAACATAGACAATTCCTCTCAACTACGGCTAATTCGTATTATTTACAACAAAACCCTCGCAGTAAATCTTTTATTCAGCGATTCTGGTGAAACGATGGATACGGGGATCAACGAATTGATCAAACTCGTCATGACTAGGACTCGAAAATTCGGAGACGATAGCTCCTTCGTCTCCTGATTGGAACCAGTGCCATATGTTCGGCGGAATCGTGTATTGATCTCCGGGATGCAGTTCGATTTCATGAGAAACCGTGTAGTATGCTTCGCTGCCTTCTGGTACGCGTGCTTGGATAGCCTGACTCGGCTCGTCTTCAACATAGAGCCAGACCTTGCCCCAACGGCAACGAAACGTCTCCTGCTTGCCCGGATTGGTCTCGCTGAGCGGCGGATGACGATGCTGTGCACAGGTCTGACGGGGTATCATGACAAGCTCTTTAGCGCAGTAACGGTCGTTGTTGATATAAATAACAAGTTGTAGACCTGTGCGCTCCAATTCGTTCAGGCCAAAATCGACCACCTCGATCTGCGGCTGTTCCTGCGATGTCAACACAATACTAGCCTGCGCCAGTGTCTGCACCACTCGCTCTTGCATTTGCCGTACCTGACTTTGAGTTAACATAGCCAATACCTCCTCAAGTTGCTGTCTGCACTATCCAAATTTCTTATTGTTCTCGTCGTGCGTTGTAACATTTACCTCTTCAGGCGCGTCATGAATCTGTTTGATCACCTTATCGTATTCAGCACCAACCATCAAACCCACCACTTCATTCTCATTCGTGTCGCTGGTCCTTACTTCACCGGCTTTGCTTCCGCGGCGCATCACAATCACCCGGTCTGCCACAGCAAAAACATCCTGCATATTGTGGCTAATCAGGATGACAGGAACGCCCCGATTGCGTAACGTGCGTATCAGTTCCAGCACTTTGAGTTGCTCTGGTACACCCAGTGCTGCAGTTGGTTCATCCATGATCATTAAACTGGCGTTCCAGTATACCGCACGGGCAATGGAGACGGCCTGGCGTTGACCGCCAGAGAGTTGGCGGATAGGATTGCGCAACTCAGGAATGCGGATATCGAGTTGATCGAGAACCTGGCGCGATTCACGCAGCATATAGGGGCGATCAAGCACTCTAAAAATACCGAGTTGATGGCGCATTCTCTCGCGGCCCAGGAAGATGTTTGCACCGGCATCAAGGTTTTCGCACAGCGCCAAATCCTGGTAGATGGTTTCTATCCCGCGTCGTCGTGCTTCCAGCGGCGTAGAAAACGATACCGCTTCACCATGCAGAAGAATCTGGCCGCCATCAGGTTTATAGGCACCAGAGATCATTTTGATGAGTGTTGACTTTCCCGCACCATTATCTCCTAGAAGCCCTACCACTTCGCCGGGGTGAATGTCCAGACTGACATGATCTACTGCGACCAAGCCACCGAAGCGTTTATAGAGTTCTCTGACTTGTAAGATAGGTTGTACATCAGCCATGATGTGTTTCTCCTGTTCCCATTCACTGCGCTACACCACCTGCTTTTTTGCCTGATCGACAAGAACAGCCAGGATAATGACCGCGCCTACGGCAATGAACTGCCAGAACGGATTAATCCCCATAAAGATCAGGCCATTCTGGATGATCGAGATAATTAGCGCGCCGATCACCGTGCCGAGGATGGTTCCCTCTCCACCGAAGAGCGAGGCACCACCGATAATCACCGCCGCAATGGAGGTGAGCAGGAGTGGATCACCCACATCTGCGGCACCATTGCTAAAGCGCATCGCGTAGAGTACACCTGCCAGGGAGGCCAGGAGTGCTGAAAGCACATAGATCAGTATGGTGTGACGAACCACGGGGATGCCCGCACGCCGAGAAGCCTCCTCGCTCCCACCAACTGCGTAAGTATGTCTTCCAAAGCGCGTCTGCGAGAGCAACCAGGCACAGAGAAGGGTCACAACGACAAGGAAAATCAAGGGAAGGGGAAGTAGTTGAACAATCTGACTGGGGCGTACTCCCTGGAGATTTGAGGGCAGGTGGAAGAAACTGAAGCGTCCATCGGGCAGGAGGTACAACAGATACCCATTGCCGATCTGGCCGATGCCATTCGTCTGTATACTGACGGGTTGTCCACCTGAGAGAATAAAGCCCGCACCACGAGCAATACCGTACATACCCAGCGTGACAATGAAAGACGGCACACGCAGTCGGGCAATGATCAGACCGTTTATAAGGCCGGGAATGAAACCAACAGCCAAGCCGGCAGCTAGGCCGACTAGCACTACAACGAACAGTGGCACGCTGTTCCCCAGGCGGCTCATGACCAAAGCCGCGGTGACTGACGCTAAGCCCATGACAAAGCCTACAGAGAGGTCGATGCCTCCTGAGAGAATGACGAAGGTCTGACCCAAGGCCATAATCAATACCAGGGACATGTCTGCCCCGATAGTTTGGAAGTTGTAGATGTTCAGGAAGCCTTGCCCGGTGATAGAGAAGAAAATAATTAGCACGAGCAGGAACAGCCACGACCATCCCCTACTGACGATATCAAGTGGTTTCAGAGGTGTCTTTCCTGGCTGGCTCTTGTTTACAGCCGATATAGCTACGTCAGGAATTTTCATAAATTTCTCCTGGGCCGGTGGCAAGAAATCACCGGCCTGCTAGCTAACTCTTATAGATGGCTGCCTGCGAAGCTGGATCGTTCACATTGGTCTTGTCGATGACGACATAGCCTGTGGCGACGCGCTTCTGAATGGAACTGGTTTTACCAGTCAGAGCGTACACCCCGTATTGAACGGCGGTACTCCCCATGTCAGCGGGTTTCTGGGCAATGACCAAGTCAACCGCGCCGTTATTGAGGTCATTGATGGCCTCTTGAGGCGCATCAAAATTTGCGATTTTGATCTGCCCCTGCTTATTGGCATTCTTGACGGCCTGGGCGGCTCCCTCAGCACTGAACAGGTTAGTGCCAAAGATGCCATTGAGTTGTGTTCTCTTGCTGCTGGATAACAAAGCCGATACTTGCTGTGAGGCGGTTGCAGCACTATCGTTGTCATAATTCGAGCCAATGAGCGTTACTGCCCCATTGGTAGCTTGAATCGCCTGCTCACATCCCTGTTGCCTCTGATCAGTGGTACTGACACCAGGAGTCACATTTTCAATATAAAGACCACCTTTATTACCGATGGCTTTGATAAGGGCATCCCCGGCGATCTTTCCTCCCTGGACATTATCGGAGCCTATGTAGGACAGAGGGAAGGTCACGGGACCATTTGCATAGTCGCCATTACCAATAAAGGTATCGACAGAAATGACCTTGATGCCCGCGTTAGCCGCATTCTGCAATGGCGCGATCATCGCTTGCTTATCGCATGCCGCGATAATCATCACATCGACCTTCTTCGCGATGTAGGCATCAACAATAGGTGCCTGGAGGGTAGCACTGAACTGAGCAGGTCCATCGACGAGGAGCTTCACCCCGAGTTTATCCGCCATCTCCTGCGCGCCTTTCTGCATGGTGACGTAGAAAGGATCGCCCTTGACACCCTGTATCAGTACAAATGTGTAGTTCGTGGAGGTAGAGCCGGGAGTTGAGGTGCTGCTTCCACATGCGGCCAGGAAACTACCACCCGTGAGGACAGCTGCTGAGCCTGCGAGAAATTTACGGCGGTTAAGAGAGAATTTTCCAAATTCCGCGTCTTTCATCTCAAGGTTCCTCCTTGTAAATAGTACAAACCAACGATGTTCTGACTAAAGACCGTTACGACGATAACTGTTGACATCGCCAGAAACGCGCGACCATCATCATTTGATGTCTCATTACTGAGAATGCTTGCAGATAAACCATCCAAAGTGCCTTCTGTCATCAGTTCTCCTTTACTTTGCTATGTCGATCCCTGTCCAGCCATTCCCGAATCTATCTCTATATTCTATGAGCGTAAACACGGTCCTCAATCCCATGAGCGATTTATAGTAATGGATACCGCGTGGATCGAACCCGTGATAATATAGTATCTAACTTGATTGTTATTGATTATAACATCTTCAGGAGAAAATACAAATTAGCATTCGCTTATACAGAAAATGCGCTTATCGAGCGATTACACAAAGCCATAACCATTTTAACGGAGAATGACCGTTTCCTTTGTCAGGAGTCTATTAGCGAACATGCTGAGCTGTCCCTTGTTGATAACATTGTGAAAGAGAAACACCCGAAAGGCACAATTTGAAATAAGATTACGTGATATTCAGTTAAACATTATGTACAGCTTTTTCTAAAATTACTGCGGAATTTTTGGTTTTTCTAAAGTTAGAGTGGACAGCATACCAATCGCATTAAGATATTTTAGGTAGCGAATGACTGGAATCACCAGTTCTCCATGCTCATTGACAACAATATATCGTTTCTGGAGGTCTTTTGTGAGGATTTCTTGTACACGCATAGTAATTTCCTCATTCCACCATCATCAATCAACAGTCTCCAAAGTCTTACATTAGAGACGCTGGAGACTATTTTATGCGACTCATGCTGTGTCGTCAACAGCAGGTGAAAAAGAGGCCAGGACTTTCCAATTCTAATAAACACAACAGCGACCCGTGAGAATCAAATTCAGCAGTTGCTCCAGATGAGCATCGAAGTAGCGCATCTGTCGAGCCACATTGCGAACCCCAAGGCGATCCATCAGACTCAACGCCGTACTATTGAGTTGAGCAAGCAGGCTAGGAGCCGCTCCTGTGCGCGTTTGACACGCATCTTCTCCCAGCGTCACATCTCGAAGCCAATGCAGTCGGTTTTCAATGGTATAATCACAAATGACAAATTTTGCTTAAGCAAGACGAGATACCTGCCCACAATGTCAGCACGAAGGGCCTTCTCAGATGAGATACAATGTCTTTCTGAGGCGACCGAAGTAGGTTGCCAGAAGGCAGAAATCAATGAAAAAACGACAGTGGAATCTTCGACGCTCCACAACTCGAGTTCCTAACGCCCAGCATCGCTGGGATCGAGCCTATCAATACCTTCTTCAATGGAGCGCACCATCACTACCCTTCATCACTCAAGAGTCACGACACCAGGAGAATAACATGAATATCGCGGTCTACGTCCGCATTTCGACACAACGACAAGCACAAGCGCAGACCATCGAGCAACAGCTTGACAGTTTGCGGACCTATTATCAGACCCAAGGATGGCCGTGGCAAGAGGAACACATCTTCCGCGACAATGGCTACAGCGGAGCAAAGCTTCATCGTCCAGGCTTGGACCAACTTCGAGAACAAGTAGGACGAGCGACATTTGATCGGGTTGTCATGACGGCTCCTGATCGGCTCGCTCGTAATTATGTCCATCAGATGCTCCTCATCGAGGAATTTGAACGAGGTGGGTGCCAAGTGGACTTTGTGGATCGGCCGATGAGTCATGATCCACACGACCAACTTCTGCTTCAAATTCGTGGAGCCGTTTCCGAGTATGAACGCAGCCTGATTGCAGAACGGATGAGGCGAGGCCGACGACAGAAGTACCAAGCAGGTGGTTTACTTCCCTAGACTCGTGCCCCCTACGGCTATCGGGTCGATCCAGTTCGCCCACATGATCCAGCAGGAGTACGACTCGACCCAACAGAAACAGCCATGGTCGCAGAGCTGTTCTCAACCTACCTTCAAGAAGGACAGAGCTTAAAGGCCATCACCCAACGGATGACGGATTTGAGAGTTCTCACTCCGAGTGGAAAAATGCGTTGGAATCAGGCGACCATTCGAGGAATTTTCACCAATCCGGTCTACACAGGAACGGTTTACATTGGTCGGAGCCGTCCTACCGAGGCTCGTGGGCGACATTCGGCGTTGGTTCCCATTGGTCGAGGCCGAGGAGGACATACTCAAACCTCTCAAGAAGAATGGATCGCCGTGACACAGGTTCCAGCCATTGTGAGTCAAGAGCAGTTTGATCTCGTCCAAGCCAAACTCTCGCACAACCAGCAGTTTGCTCGGCGCAACAATACAGCCTATCCCTATCTGCTACGAGCTTTGGTCAGTTGTGGGACCTGCCGTCTCGGGTGCGTGGGTCGAAGCAGCAGAGGTGGATATGCCTACTAGGTGTGTTACGGCAGGAGTCACAGCACCATCTCACACCGAGACGAGAAATGCCCAGCAAGCTCGGTACCCGTCGAACAACTTGATGCCTTGGTTTGGGTGAAAAGCCGTCCAATACAGGTCATCTAAGGAAGTGATTGGAAGCAGTGAAGCCAATCTAGCCATACAGATGCCTCTGATATACTAGAGCTTTCACAGAATGTGCGGATGAACCTGACGTTGGAGGATACCATATATAATGCAATTAACAATAGGCTCAATTATGGTATGTATTTCGATCAACTTTTTAATGAAGGAACTAGGAGGAACCTTTTTCTTTTAGTAGAGTTAAGACAGCAGGGTAACGTCTCAGGGTTGGCAAGCTTATGCGAAGATGATTGCTTATGGAAGACTGTGTTACTTCTACCTGACGAGCTTTTAAGCTTTGAATGGTTTGTTTTACCTGTTGAAAAAGTTCTTTTTCTCGCAATTGAAATTTTATCAGTGAAATGCAATTTTCCAATGTCGGCGCGCCTGATTGCATTATTTCTTGCTCTTTTAAAGAAAGCTCATCGACAAGAGTAAATAGTGATTTTAGTGAGATACCTATGTAATCAGCATATGCAAAGTATGCATGGAGCTTTACTTGATTCCACTTTAAACTCATTTCATTCTTTTGGTTATGTCCCCATTCAAGAAACTTAAAGCTGCTAAGTGGTAAAGCTAAATCTCTTGCCGCTTGCTCCATGGGAATATGTCTCTCTTGCCGCAGAGCTTTAAATTGCAATCCTATCGCCCTTTGTACATTATTCACCTGTTCACAACACTGTGGGGAAAGGAGATATTCTAAATCACTAGATCTACACTTCGCATTCCCGATCTCTTCTTTTGAAAGAACTGATGCACTGCAACGCTGTAAATCGCTTGAACAGTTTGGACATATCCCTATTTTTGTGGGCAGAACGAATAGCGGAATAGGCTTTCCGCAAAATCCACAAGAGTCAAGGAAACGACACCCATGAACTGAACAACCTCTCAAAAATAGAAATCTCCAAGTAATATTATAGTAGGGTTTCTCAGTAATACAGAGAGGACAATAGCGCAAGTATTCTCCTAAACTTCCTTTTAAAAAGCTTGAGAACGCATGAGGATTGACCCGACTAAACTTCCTTCCTAAATGATACATGGTGGTTATCAAAAGTTGAGACTCGGAGATATGCACCCTATCTGCTAACACGTTAAGAAAAGAAAAAGAGTAGTCCGTTACTTGGGAGACATTGTACGTCCTCTCTGCTATGAGTTTTTGCATGGAGCTAAACCCATGCCAACCATTTTTTTCTGCTAGCCGTATAAGATGGCTGTGTTGCAAAAAGAAAGCTAATCTGTTAAGGTGGGAAGAAAAGAACACAAGGGGCCTGGTGATGAGAGATCAATATCCCTTCAAATGGTGTCATTTTCAGCCCGACATCATTCTGCTGTGTGTGCGCTGGTACTTGCGCTATGCGTTAAGTTACCGCGACCTTGAGGAGATGATGCTCGAACGAGGTCTGCACATCGATCATACCACGATCTATCGCTGGGTACTGCACTATGCGCCAGAACTGGAAAAGCGCTGCCGACCTCATCTAAAAGCCTGCAATGACTCCTGGAGGGTGGATGAAACGTACATCAAGATCAAAAAAGCCTGGTTCTACCTCTACAGAGCCGTCGATTCAGAAGGAAATACGCTTGAGTTTCTCTTGAGTCCTGCACGTGATACCGAGGCTGCCACGCGATTTTTCTGCAAAATGCTACGCGCTTCTGCGTGTTCAGCCCTTCAAGCGTGTCCGGTTGAAGAGCAGATGACCCAGCCTACGGCTCTGGCTGACCCCACCTCCACCACACCGACTCCTCGCGTGATCAATGTCGACAAGAATGCCGCCTATCCCAAGGCCATTGCCGGCTTGAAAGCCGCTGGAGTGGTGCCTCAACATGTGGAATTGAGGCAGGTGAAATACCTCAATAATCTGATTGAACAAGACCATCGGTTCATCAAACGGTTGACGAAGCCAGGGATGGGCTTTTTCTCGTTCGAGACAGCGGGGCGAACACTCCAAGGGTTCGAGGTGATGAATATGATACGCAAAGGACAACTGCAAGGAGTGACAATAGGAGATGTGTTAAGCCAGATCGCATTGGTCGCCAAGCTGTTTGGAGTTGCAGCTTAAACTGAACAAGCAGAGCCACTCCATACTCATTTTGTCTTCTTTAAATTTCTTGCAACACAACCGAAAATGATGCCATTTGAAGGGATTCTGACTCTGCTCACTCATAAGAGGACCTCTTTTTCCCCACTGTAACAAATCAGCTTTTTATTTGCAACACAACCCCGCGGATGGTTAGACCGACATCAGTAAGCACTATCGAAGGTTCTATTGCACGCTCAATGCTCTGCAAAACTATGGTATTATGGGATATGAAAAACCATTGGTATAATGACATTAAACTGAATTAGGCAGGGGGATAGACATGAGTCATGTATTCCAAATTCCTGATGACTTGTACACGGAGCTTGTAACGTATGCATCACAACGCAATCAAACCCCTGAGGCACTGTTTCTAGCTTGGGCCAGGGGAGTTACACAGAAACAAGAAGAGTCAATGACTTCAGGCACTTCAGAGCCGAAAAATGTGAATCAGCCTGAGCATGGGCAACGTGAGGAAGACGTTCAAAGTCCGCTCTTTCAAATAGCGGGCATGTTTGCTATAAACGAGCCTGGTTGGGCGGATAAGCATGATCAATATCTTGCGGAGGCATACCTAGAGAATCATGCCGAAGAAAAATGACCTCTTTGTCGATACATCAGGATGGGCATATTACCTAGATCGTTCAGACCCACTTCATACGAAAGTCGTTACAATCGTGCGAAACTACACCTTGCAGAGACGGAATCTCGTGACAACGAACTATATTATTACTGAACTCGTTGCACTCCTTTCAAGCCGCTTTCATCTTCCTCGAAGAGAGGTCATCAAGGCTATCAATGCACTCAAATCAGATGCTGCTGTGGAAATTGTACATATTGATGCGTCAATGGACAATGTGGCTTGGCAGCTACTAGAAAAGCGATTTGATAAGGAATGGTCTTTAGTAGACGCTAGTAGTTTTGTATTGATGGAGCAATTCGGCATGACAGAGGCACTCACCACTGATCACCACTTCACTCAAGCTGGTTTTATCAAGCTACTCTGACTTCACTCAAAATAGAATTGAGCATGGCAAGAGCCATGCTTGATTATCAACCAGGAGGGGAAATCGAAATGGAGAAAGGAGGAAGATGATATATGTGGGAAAACAGTACTCAAGAAGAGAATGCAGTGAAAGCGTGTTCTTTTTGTGGGAAAAGCCAAGAGCAGGTTCTTCGACTCACGGCTGGGCCAGCAGGCGTGAATATTTGTGATGAGTGCGTCGATTTGTACCGAGAGCATCTCGAAAAAGAGGCGGGGAAACCTGTAGACAAGGTGAAGATGATACAGGTTTGTAGTTCCTGCGGAACTCGGCCTCCTGCAAGTCACCGCTACTGCTATAATTGTGGGACTCAGCTTATTCAGGGGTAGACGAGCGACACTACTCAGTGAGACTTGCTCGGTATGAGTGAAGACATAGCTTAGTTTCTCCGCTGAAAACACAAACACTCGTGTGGGGCAGCGACGAATTGGCTTCGAGCCTACTTGCCGAAAAAACGTTGCGTGAGCATCGCAATGAAAACGCCCTCAATTAAGAAGACACCATCCCGAATCCTGTGTAGAGGCGAGAGGAAACAAGAAAGCAAAGAGACGAGGCAGAAAATATTCTGCTGACACGATCTGAAAGAAGCAGACAAGCTTGCAAAAATTATATTGCCTATCGGTGCTCTATCAGCTACCATGGTATCTGCTCCTCGCTTTTCCGCTGATCGGTGAACTGACTGCTCTTCTCCCATTGTACCATACGTTCGACTGGAAACATAACAAGAACAGGGTGAGGACGCTCTCCTCACCCTGTTCTGGCCTACCGGCCCATCACTCCTCGACGTCTCCCAGGTCGTTCCCGAGTTGACCTTGACCCGCTTTTGGGGGGTTGGAGAAGAGAAATTGGGTAAAATAGAGTCAGGAGGATTCCATGAGCAAATCTCAACCAACCTACACAAAAGAATTCAAGCAGCAAGCCGTTCATTT
>JAABUX010003384.1_pt1 | contig 21202 bp, 21 predicted proteins | sample 5561851 | NCBI WGS metagenome assembly JAABUX01 (sample SAMN10711883, study PRJNA513361) | rock metagenome | isolation source: Antarctica rocks | place: Antarctica: Victoria Land, Richard Nunatak red sandstone | collected 2016-01-03 | reverse complement strand
GCAAAGGACGAACACGCTCAAACTGCTCCCGACTCACATCGCTGCCATACGCCTTCTGCCTCATACAGAAAGTGTCAAACGAAATCACATCATCCGCTAGTAACTAGATCGTGAACAGGCTCTAAGCGGGAGCGGTACTGGGCTAGTTTGCTTTTTGGTCTTTCGATCGGTGCGGCCGCCACGGTGAAACCGATCGCGATTTTACTGCTGCCGGTCTGGCTTTTGTTGTTTTGCGTTGCGCTGATGGCACGCCAAAGGTCCTGGCGCGCTCACATGGTGGTCGCCGGAGTCAGTGGCCTGGTTCCGCTCTGCGTCGTCGTGGTCTCGATACTTTACTGGCATGCATGGGCGGCATTTCTCGATATCATGCTCCACCTCCTTCCATTGCATGCGAGCATGTTCCGGCTCTCGCCATCGGCGTTACTGCTCGGCAGTGTTTCTTCTGTCATGCTTGGGCTTTTTCTGCTATGGCTGCCTGTTTACCTCATCCTGCGTCCGTGGCGATCTTTTGAAGGACTGGTCCTGTTGTCTGGATTTTGCTTCGGCGTTGTTTCGTTCTATACCCAAGGGCGCGGCTACCCGTATCATCGCTACCCTTCGGAAGCATTTCTTCTTTTACTCGCAAGCACGACTTTCGTTCAAGGCATGCAGAGCAAGCGCAAGTTATTGGCTGTTTTATCTGTTGCCGGACTTGGGTTTGGGAGTTTCGTCATTGTCCCGCGCTCGCTCTCGCAAATCAGTCATTTCGATTGGCGGCATGATGAGTTTGGATCGATGCTGGGACGAGACCTGAATGACCTCGGGGGAACGAGACTCACCGGAAAAGTTCAATGTCTGGATCAAGCTGGAGGGTGTATTGCGGAGCTGTACAAACTGAGGATTGTGCAGAGTACCGGGTTTCTCTATGATTGTTATCTGTTCGTAAATCCAGCGGACGCCGATGAAGCGGTAAATCAGGCGAGGTATAGGACGGCATTCGAACAGGCACTAGCGAATAATCCACCTTCCTATTTCATCGTTACGAGTGACGAATGCGGTGTACAAGCGCCTGACTTTATCTATGGAAAGCTCGCACACTGGCCACAGTTAGACCACATGCTTCGGTCCAAGTACAAAGTAGTGCGCAATCGTATACCTCGAAACAAAGTTATCTGGGGCGGTGTGCCGGCGCTGACTTATGGATTTAGGGTTTACGCAAGGAATGATCTTTCTCAGTAGGGAAAACGCTAGATTCTCCCTCGATTAAGGTCGGACAACATTCTAAGTAGGGGAGCGGAATTGTTCCAGTGCATTTGTTCGGATCGCAGTGGCGCTGAGCCCACATCTCAGAAGCGAGATGTGAGGCACCCGGTAGCAGAGGGTTGGAATTGGTTGCTTGGCACTCAGCAGCCTTCAATGTGAGAGTAGAAAGCATTCAATCGGACTCTTTTTACATGGTGTTTGACACTTGTTCCAGGTTGAGGAAAGGCGAGAAGGCCCAATTAGCAGCCAGGCTTTACTGGTCAGGGCCAGCCAGGACTAATCTCTCACTTCTTTATGTAGCTTCAACAGGAAACGAGGGGTCTGCTTACCACGAAAGTGAAACAACCGACACCCTAGAGATGACACATAAGTTTCACCTTGAAGCTAAATGGAGAAACAGCAGTAATAATTCTTTCTCTTCCACCAACAGGGCTGGCGTTTTTAGTCCTATAGAGAGGATTGAGAGACCTTTAACTGAGTACGAGATGGAAAAGATAGAGAGAGATTATTACGCAGAACACCCGGAAGAGTACGAGCAGGACTTCCCGGAGGATTACTCACGACGTTGAAAGCGCCCGTGTTTGCTTGCGTTTGCGCGTGGGTGCCGGAGGCGGCGCGCAGGGTGGCGGCGAGGCCTTGGCTGCCTCGGAGCAGGAGGGTTCGGCTCTCCAGCTTTGTTTCCGGTTCCCTGTTTGCCTTTAGGGGATTGGGCGCATCGTTTTCTGTTACAGCGGGTTTGTTTTCTCCAGAGTGCGCGCGACAGGTGTTTTATTCTCGGGCAGCGTTCGTCCGACGGAATGGTGAAATGTTGGGTTTCGGGCGCGCAGGTTAGGCACCTGTGGATGCGTGGCGAACATCCCAGTATTCCGTGAGAGCGGGCCGGCGATGGTTAAGTCCGGGAAAGATGGTTAAGTCCAGGAAAGAAGGATGGAATGAGAAAGCAAAGCAGGATATGGAAAGTGGCGGGAACCGTGGCGGCGATTGGGTTGAGCGGCGCGCTCGCGGTGGCGCAGTATGGGCCGCCTCGGGATGGGGATCGGGGGCAGGGGCAGTATCAGGGGCAGTATGACGACCAGCACTGGGGGCATGGGCCGGAGGGCTACTCCGATAACTACCATGAGCAGGGGGGCGGCCGATGCTGGGGGCGCGGCAGGGCTGGGCGGCCGGGGTTGCGCAGGGGCAGAGTGATCAGCAGCAGGGGCACAGCTATCGGCCGACGCATGTGGATACGTTCAGGCATGTGCCGGATTCGCCGGGCGGATATCCACGGGACCAGTTCAAGCAGGAGTATCGGGATGCGTTTGTGAAGGGGTATGGGCGGGGGTATGGCGGGAATGGAGGGTATGGGCGGTAGAAGGTGGACATCAAGGAGACCCGGAGCGAACCAGCATTTCAGACGCGAGATGTGGGGCACCCGCGGCTGGTATCGCGCTGGACCGGAGCTGGGGTGAGGGTGCAAAAGCAGATCCTTCACTGCGTCCAGGATGACACATCTATCGCGCGGAGGATCGATGACTCGGAGGTCAGGAGCGCCAGCGGAGGGTGACTGGGCCGGGTAGGGGGTGTTTGCCGGTGCCTTCGAGGCGGGCTTGTTTGAGGGCGAAGTACCATTTGGCGGGGCGGTCAGCGTCGTCGATGAGCATGAGGGTTGGATCGTAGCGGAGGCCCTGGGCCTGCTGGATCATGGTTTGCTGGTCTTGGGCTACGAAGCGTTTGCCGAAGAATTTTGCGATGGCGGCGACGCCGGGGACGGCGTGGAAGATGTTCCAGGCGGCGAAGACGTCGATGCGGCAGGCGCGGGTAGTGGTGGGCGTGACTGTCGTGATGCTGGAGAACCATTTAGGGCCGCAGCAGATGGTTTCGATGCGACGGTTGGGAAGTTGGAAGTCGATGGTGGTGGAGATGGGCTGGCCGTAGACGCCGAGGAGTTTATAGGGGGCGGAGTTGCCGGAGGGGGTGTGAGCGGACATACGGAAGCCTTCGGGGATGGGCTCGAAGTGCTTTTCTTTTTCGTGGATGGAGGACTGTTTGCGCCACCACCAGCTTTGGTGGACGAAGGGGCCGTGGGCTGGATCCATAAGGCCGATGATGCCGTGGTCGACGTTGCAGGGGAGGTCGGCGGTGAGGTGGGCGGAGCGGTAGATATCGCCGAACTTTGGGGTTTCGGGGATGGGAGGCAGGTCGGATTCGCTTGCGCGGACGCGGCCAGTGCCGGGTTCGGGGAGGTAGACCCAGGTGTAGCCGTCGCGCTCGACGCAGGGGTAAGCGGTCGCGTAGATGCGGTGAGGGTCGAGGGTGTCGTGGGAGGTGAGGGAGGGGATGGCGGTGCACTGGCCGGTGGTCGGTTCGAACTGCCAGCCGTGATATTTGCAGGCGAGCTGGTCGCCGTCGAACCAGCCGCAGGAGAGCGGGATGCCGCGGTGGGGGCAGCTGTCGCGCATGGCGAAGACCGTGCCGTCGCGCTTGCGGCCCAGGACTAGGGGGATGCCCAGGAGGAGGGTGGTGCAGAGGCGCTTGCCGGTGAGCGGAGCCGAGCGCAGGGCTGGGTACCAGTCGTTGTAGATGAGGGTTGCCGGGGGGCCGAGGCCGGCGTGGGCTGGGTCCGGGCTGGTTGGGGCGAGCTGTATGAATGAGGGGGAGAAGGTCATGGTGTATTTAGACGGTGGGAGTGGATGTCGGCTCTATCAGATGCCTTTAGAGCGGTAGCAACGATGGTGTGGAATGGAGTGGATTCAAAGCAGATCCTTTGGCGCAAGCGCTACCGCTTCGCTCAAGATGACACCCTTTTCGTATATGACATTCACTCTGCTTCTGCTCCAGTCATACACTTACACTCCTGATCTTCTCTCCAGAGCATCTATGTTGGCTTTGTGTTCACTCTGGACAAAGTGAACTATACCGAAAACCTGGTGAATTCGGTCGATGCGAGCATCGATACTGCTGAAACCTGGAAAGCTGCGACGCGAGCTTCGAACTTGTCCAGACCGCGATTGTTGAACAAGATGCCTACAAAGATGGACAGCAGGATTAAGGACGAATTGGATGCTGTCGTGGCTCATGGTCTGGGCGTTCCTAAGAGCTAATGTATAGGACGACTGCTTTCCGGGGCCGAGGTGCTGTTTGCGACGCCAATGCGCAGGAGTTTGCCTTTGGTGATGCGGAAGCGCTGGCCGCGCCACTCGACTGTGTTGTCGGCGTAGCTCCAGAGCCAGAGGGCGAGGGCGAAGGAGTCGCGGAGGGGGAGCAGGGGGAGGTCGCGCAGGACTTGCCGGTCGCGGAGCAGGCTGTAGCCGATGAGGATGGCGACAGCCATGCGCGCCAGCAGAGCAAGGGATAGCAAGACCAGAGCGGGCAGGCTGCCGGCGGTTGCGATGATGTAGAGGAGAGCCCAGGGAATGGGGTGGGTAAAGATGAGGCCGGCGTAACTTGCCGGGCGGACGTCGCGGACGGTGCGGGCCCAGCGGAGCTGGTGGTTCCAGAAGCCGCGGAGGGTGTAGGCGGGAACGGCGGTGGAGACTGGTTCGGGGCTGAGGACTACTGTGTAGCCGGCTTGGGCGATGCGGTGGCCTAGTGCGTGGTCGTCGGCCAGTACGTCGGTCAGAGCCTCGAGGCCGCCGGCGGCGGCGAGGGCTTCGCGGGTGACGAGCAGGGTGGAGCCTAGCCCGAAATGCAGGCCCCGGTCGGTGAGACGGGCGGTGAGGACGCCGGGGAAGAAGTCGGTGGCGATGGCCAGGGCTTCGAGGCGGGAGCCCAGGGTGGGGTTTGCGGGCGGGTTGGATCGGCCCCGGTAGCCTGCGGTGACTAATCCTACGTTTGGGGTGAGAAAGGGCGCGGTAATGCGGCGCAGGTAACGGGAACCTACGGCGATGTCGGCGTCGCTGATGAGGATGTAGGGGTGGCGGGCGTGGGGAAGGAGCTGGGCGAGGTTGCTGATTTTGCCGTTGGCGCCGAGGGTGAGCGGGGTGGGTATGGTTTCGATGCGCAGCGTTGGGAACTCTGTCGCGAGGGCGCGGAGGGTGGGGACGGCGGGGTCGTCTAGGGAGCCTACGGCGAAGAGGAGCTCGAAGGGGGCGGGGTAGTCCTGTCCGCAGTGGGTGCGGAGGGCTTCGAGGAGACCGGGGTCGAGTCCCTTGACGGGTTTGAGGATGGAAATGGGGGGTGGGGCGGGGTGCTCGCGCGGGGTGCGACGGGCGTCGCGGGTGAAGGCGCGGGCGGACCAGAGAGCAAGAGCGCAGAAGAGGATGCCGGCGGCGGCGAGCAGGCCTGGGATGAGGGGGATGTAAGGGAGGGCGGTGTGCACTGGTTTTAGTGTAGCGGGGTGCTTTGTGCGGGTGGCGGCGAGGGTGGGTCTAAAGCAGATCCTTTGGCGCAAGCGCTACCGCTCAGGATGACACTTTTTCTCTTCATGACACCTTTTCTCTCATGAAGACCCTTTTTCTAATGAGACCTTTTCTCTCACGGGATGATGACTATTTTCGTACACGACAGCTTTTACGGTATGACACGTTTTCGTACACGAGAGCGACTTGGCTTGTGCTTGGGGTCGGGTAGTGCTTGCGCATCTCAACGTGCTGTGCAGAGATGTGCTGTGCAGAGATGTGCTGTGCAGAGATGTGCTGTGCAGAGATGGATGACGCGGAAGGAGTTTCGATGCTGCCGATGACTGAGCTTTCGCTTCGCATGCGGGGCGGTGAGGAGATGCCCGCTTTGGTGTTGCTGCATGTGTTTGGGCTATCGCGGCGGGAGTGGATTGAGGCTGGGGCGGAACTGGCGCGGGAGTTTCGCGTGATTTCCTTCGATACACCTGGGTTTGGGGAGGCGCGTGATGTGCCTGGGTACGGAGTCGGCGAGATGGCGGATCGATTTGCAGCGTCGATTGCGGAGCTCAGGCTGGAGCGGTTTGCGCTGGTGGGGCACTCGATGACGGGCAAGGTGGCGGCGGTGCTGGCGGGGCGAGGGTTGCCGGGATTGGAGAAGCTGGTGCTGGTGACGCCTTCGCCGGTGAGTCCGGAGCCGATAACGCCGGAAGCTCGGGCCAGCATGCTGGCGCAGAGCGAGCCTTCGCGCGCGGATGCTGAGGCGTATGTGCGAAAGAATAGTGTGCTGGCGATCGCTCCGGAGATATTTGAGCGGGCGGTGGAGGATCGTTTGCGGGCAAACCCGGCGGCTTGGCGGGCTTGGCTTGAGAGCGGGAGCTATGAGAATTGGAGTGAGCGGGTTGGCGTCCTGAGTGTGCCTACGCTGGTGATTGCGGCGGAGAAGGATAAGTCGCTGGGGCCGGCGGTGCAGCGGGAACTTACGCTGCCGCATTTTGGGGATGTGCAGCTGGAGATAGTTGAGGGATCGGGGCACCTGATGACGCTGGAGGCGCCGGAACGGCTGGCTGGGCTGATTCGGGAGTTTGCGGGGTGAGTGGCGGTATGTTCTGAAAAAACAACGTCCCCTCTCCAATTCGTCTTCAACTACCCTGAGCGCGCTCTATCTTTCCTCCCCGGATCAGCTCCTGCTGAAAACTCCGGTCCTCGTTCAGAACTAAAGTTGAGGCTTCTCCTGTCCCTTGAAGACTGTATGTTCCGGCTACAACTCCGGAATCATAATTCGCTGCCACGCTGTACCAGACCCAAAAACGAGGATCAAGAGGAGAAGTCCACCAGCCATTTTGCGGATGCAGTCAGTTTCACAGCCCACTCCTGTCCGCTACTGTTCTGTTGGTCAATCGACTTGATAGAGTCCGGAACTATTCTGGATGTCACATTCTCATGTGATTGCGGAAGGCTCAGCCACATCAGATTTGAACATGTCGGTACGAGGATGACCATAGTCAGTGCCGCTCTTCGGATCTACCGCCTGCGGATTGTATTGCTCCCTCGAGGCGTCCAGACGAGCGAAGACAGCGCTCCGGGATTGGAGAAACGGTGCTTTTGGCAAGCTTAAACCGTTGCAAAATCTTCCAGACCTGAAAAGAGGGTAGAAGTCTCACTCGTAACGGAGGGCTTCGATGGGGTTGAGGGTGGCGGCTTTCCAGGCGGGGTAGATGCCGAAGATGAGGCCGATGAGGCAGGAGACGGTGAAGGAGATGGTGGTCCAGACGGTGGACATGCTGGCGGGGAGGGCGTGGATGGTGAGGCGGATGGCGAGGGTGACGAGGCCGCCGAAGGCTACTCCCAATGCGCCGCCGAGGGCGCAAAGGGTGACGGCTTCGGCGGTGAACTGGAGCAGGATGCCGTTGCGGGTGGCGCCGATGGCTTTGCGGACGCCGATTTCGCGGGTGCGTTCGGTGACGGAGACGAGCATGATGTTCATGACGCCGACGCCGCCGACCATGAGGCCTACGCTGGAGACGGCGATCATGAAGAGGACGAGGCCGCCGGTGAGCTGGGACCAGAGGCGGATGAGCGAGTCGGGGGAGAAGACTTCGAAGTCGTCGTCTTTCTGGGTGGGGACGCGGCGCTCGACGCGGAGCTGGGTGCGGATTTCGTCCTCGACCAGGGCTTTGTTTTTGGCTTCGTCGTAGCGGACGGTGATCCAGACGTCTTTGTCCTGCGGGATGAGTTTGCGGTAGGTGCCGAGGGGGATGACGACCTTGTTGTCTTCGGGGTTGGGGCCGCTGCCGAAGAGGCCGGGAACGCGCGTGGCAACTCCGAGTACCGTGAACAGCTCTCCTTTGAGCTCGACGTCCTTGCCGAGGGGGCTTTCATGCCCAAAGAGTTTGTCGGCTACGTCGTAGCCGAGGACGACGACATTGGCGCGATTGGCGTCCTGCTTGGCGTTGAAGAAGCCGCCTGACTTGAGGGGGAGATCCATGGTGAGGGGCAGCTGTTCGGTGGAGCCCTGGATAAGGGTGTTCTGGATGGATTTGCCGCGGTACTTGACGGATTGCTGGCCGACGTTGAAGTTGGGGTCCTGGTAGCGAAGGCCTGGGTCGACGGCGACCACGTGGGGAAGAGACTCCATGGCTGTGGCTTCCTCGACGGTGAGGCGGCGGCGGGCGAGGAGCTCGGGGGTGGGCTGGACGCCGATGGGGAGGTGGAAGACGAAGATGGAGTTGGTGCCGAAGGACTCGGCGAAGGCGCCGACCTTATTGTTGAGGCCGGTGATGATGGAGGAGATGATGATGACGGTGGCGACGCCGATGACGACGCCGAGGATGGTGAGGGAGGAGCGCATGCGGTTGGCGCGCAGGGATTCGAGGGCCATGCGGAGGGTTTCGCCGATTCTGCCTAGGTTCATGGGTGGGCCTTGATTGCGGTGGTAGCGCGGACAGGGTGAGGTGGATCAAAAGCAGATCCTTCACTTCGTTCAGGATGACACTTTTGTAAGGCGAATTTAGGAGACGGCATGCTAAAGTTCCGAGCGGAGGGCGACGATGGGGTCGAGGCGGGCGGCTTTGCTGGCGGGGTAGACGCCGAAGAAGATGCCGACGGAGGTGGCGACGAGGAGGCCGGCGATGACGGACCAGAGGCTGATCTGGGCAGGCCAGCCGACGGCCATTGAGATGAGGAGTGAGAGGCCGGCGCCGATGGCTATGCCGATGACGCCGCCGATGGCGGACATGGTGGCGGACTCGACGAGGAACTGGAGCAGGAGGTCGGCGCGGCGTGCGCCGAGGGCTTTGCGGATGCCGATTTCGCGGGTGCGCTCGGTGACGGAGACGAGCATGATGTTCATGATAACGACGCCGCCGATGACGAGCGAGATGGACGCAACGCCGACCAGGACCATGCTGAATGAGGAGGAGATGCTTTTCCAGAGGTCGACGAGGGAGCCGTTGGTTTCGACGGTGAAGCTGTCGTCGGCGCCGGGGGCGTCGTGGCGGATATTGCGGAGGATGGATTTCCCTTCGTCGGAGGCTTCCTCCATGGCGGCGGCCCCCCCGGGGGCCTTGATGTAGAGGCGGAGGGACTGGTGCAGGCCGTGGGAGTGCATGTAGGTGCTGAGCGGCATGTCGACGTAGTCGTCCTGGCTTTGGCCGAGGGTGGAGCCTTGGCGCTCGCCCTCGCCGATGACGGTGTAGACATTGCCGTCGACACGGATTTCCTTGCCGACGGGGTCGGCGCCGTTCATTAGGTGCTGGACGACGTCGTAGCCCACGACCGCGACGTGCGCACCGCTTTTCTCGTCGGACTGGGTGAGTTCGCGGCCGGCGGTGATCACGAGGGCCTTCATGGACTGCATGGAGGGGGTCCAGCCGCTGATGGTGGTGGTGGTGCTGGACTGGGTGCCGTAGACGACTTTGCCGCTGGTGTTGAGGCTGGCGCCCAGGAGAGCGCAGTGGCTGCAGGCATCGCCGAGTTCGGTGAACTGCTCGTAGGTGAGGTCTTTGCGGCGGTTGTATTTGACGTAGCTGGCGTAATCGAAGATGACGGACGGTCGCTTGGAGACGGTGATGACGTCGGCGCCGTTGCCGCTGAGCTTGGTGGCGACGTAGTGGTTGGCGCCGTTGACAAGGGTGATGACGGTGATGACGGAGGCGACGCCGATGACCATGCCGAGCAGGGTGAGGACGGTCCGGAGCTTGTTGGCCCAGAGGGATTGCACGGCGATACGGATGGATTCAGTCCACTGCATGGGTGCTTGGCGATGAGTGTAGCAGGGAAGTTGGGCAGCAAAGCTTTGGTAGTGGGTCAAGAGCCTGGAATTGTGTTTTCCGTCAAGGACGGGTGAAAAGCAGATCCTTCGCTGCGCTCAGGATGACATGCGATGAGCGGAATGGATCGTGTCGATGCGGATTACGTCGTCGAGAGGCCACGCGGAAGCCACCCTTACGGGTGGCTTTGCTATATCCAAACGTATGCGGACAGCCTGTAAGCCGAATTCTGTCGAGGACGGCCATTCCTCTAGGCCTGCCATTACTGACAGGCTCCAGCAACCTACCCGGAGGTTTCCGCCGGTTTACCGTTGCGGGTAAACCGTAGCTCCCGTTGGCGCGCCGGGCCGGCACGCACAGCAGTTTGTGGAGCCGGACTGCTGTTTCCTCCCTATTTGGTCTTGCTCCGTGTGGGGTTTACCATGCCTCCGCCGTTGCCGCCGGAGCGGTGCGCTCTTACCGCACCTTTTCACCCTTACCTTGTGCTCGGCCTCGCGGCCTTCGCGCCTGGCGGTATTTTCTCTGTGGCACTGGCCGTATCGCGAGCCTTGACGCTCGGACCCCGGACGTTATCCGGCACACTGCCCTGCGGAGTTCGGACTTTCCTCTCCCGATCCGCACTTGCGTGCTTCTCGGCAGCGGCCGCCCAGCTGCCCGCTTGCTCAGTCTACCTGTATTACGGCTGCACGGTGGGGTCGTGGGCAGGGTCCGGGTCGGGCGGGGCGGGGTCGCGGGGGGTGAGATAGAACTGGGCGCACTCGTCGCGGAGGATGCCGGAGACCATTTCGATGTCGTTGCGGTAGGCGTCTGCGATGAGGTCTTCGGTGTTTTGCAGGCGTTCAGCGAAGTAGAGGGGATGAACGTCAGCGCGGCCGGCGCCGTAGACGATCCTGGAGATGCCGGACCAGAGGGAGGCGGCGGTGCACATGGCGCAGGGCTGGAGGGTGCAGTAGAGAGTGCAGCCGGCGAGCGAGAGGGTTTTGCGCTCGGCGCAGAGGCGGCGGATGGTGACGATTTCGGCGTGGGCGGTGGGGTCGGAGTGGAGTGCGGCTTCGTTGAAGCCGGAGGCGGCGACCGTGCCGTGTTTGACCAGGATGCAGCCGACTTCGGCGCCGCCCGGGGTGCGGATGCCTAGTTTTGCCTGGTCGATGGCGAGGTGCATGAAGTGTTGGTCGCGCCGGTGCTGTTCGGGGGTGGTCACGGGAGTTGGGATGCTGGGTTTGGAGGGATGTCGCGATGGGAGAGTGTTGGGGATCTCACATCTCAAAAGCGAGATGTGGGCGCCGGCATGATGCCGCAAACACGATCAACTCACGATAGGAGGAGCGAGAGCTTCGCTTACGCCGTGTGCGGCCCATATCCGCAGTGCAGCGGCTACAAGCTGAGAGTCCTCGTTTGCATCGATATCAAACACCTTGCCCCAGCGCATGCGAACGATGTGGACGCCGTGATTGTCATAGGGCGAGTTGTCCGGCATATCCTGCACCGCGGTCCACCGCACGATGACCACCGTATTCCAAGGCGAACCCTTCACCCACAGGTCATGCACCGTGATTTTCAACGTCGGAGAGAGTCGGCCAAGGCGGTCGAACCAACGTCCGAGCGCCTCGCGGTCGTGCCGCTCGCCGCCCAATGCGTGATCCCCTCCAAAGCGGTGATGGATGTTCGGGGCACAGTCCTTTAAGAGTGCTGAGTAGTCCTTCTGATTCACGCGAAGGAAGTTCTTCAATGCGAGCCGTTTGACGATCGCGTGATACATGTACACCTCTGTGTCTGTGTTCGCTCGGGAGTCAAGGCTGGGGCTCAGTCCATTTTCTGGACTGTGTAGCCTTCGGGGACTTTCAGTTGGAACTGGTTTTCGGCCAGGGGCTGATTGATGGTGAGCTTCTGGATGGTGAGAACAATTTGGTACTCCTCGACGGGGCGGCGGATGGTGATGGTGCCGGGGTAACGTTGGTCGCCGAAGCTGGCGTAGGGGCCGTAGATGGCCTGGGTCTGGAGTTCGCCGGCCTCGTTGTAGATATCGACGCCGCTGGGGAGCAGGGTGGTTCGGTCGAAATGAATCCTTCGCTCGGGAATGAGCTCCTGGCTGTTGGCTTTGTGACGCAGGATGGCAAGGTCGTATTCGGGGTCGGCGATGAGTTGGTGTGTTTTTGGATCGACATGGGTTGAGGTGTTCTGGATCATGGTCACGAGGTCGTCGGGGGCGATGGCGCGAAGGACCATGGTGTCGAAGAAGATGTCGGGGCGGAGGTTCTCGATGAGGTTGGCGGATGGTTTGGTTACGGCGTTGGAGCCGAGGTAGGCCTTGTTGTTATGGGGTATGAGCAGGGTGAACTGTTTGCCGTCGCTGGCCAGGTCGAAGGCGGGGGTGTGGACGACGGGCAGCAGGCCCAGGACGCGCAGCATTTCCGGGGCGCGGAGCAGGATGTAGCCGCTCAGCGAGGTGTAGTCGGTGACTTTGCCTTTGCGCTCGCCGCCGACGGAAACCTGGAAGGTGACGGTGGCTTTGAGGGACTGCATGCTGCTGTTTTCCTGGTTGACCAGTTGCACGAGCTGGTCGGCGGCCGCGCTTTTGATCACCGAGGGCATGCGCGGCTGCTGCACCCGGTAGGTGTGCCTGAGGCAGCTGTTGAGGCCGGGCAGCAGGAGCACGCTTGCGAGGGCCAGGAGGCGCTTTACCCTTTGCATTTTGCCGGCGGCCTGCGGATTTCGATGAGGGAAAAGACGCAAGCCTCAAGTATAGCGGCTTGGCTTAAGCCGGGCTGGAGGTGGTGCTTTCGCTGCGCATTCACGGCTGCGGGGTAGTTGCGGGTTGCGCGTTGGCGCGCACGGCGGCGCGATAGGCGGCCACATTGCGCCCATGCTGTTCGAGTGTGGCGGCGAAGCGCGAGTGGCCGAGGGGGTCGGCGCCGGACGCGACGAAGTACAGGTAGCCGGTTTGTGCCGGATGGGCAGCGGCGCGCAGGGAGACGAGGCCGGGGTTGCAGATGGGGCCTGGGGGGAGGCCGGGGTTGCGGTAGGTGTTGTAGGGGGAGTCGAACTGGAGGTCGGACTGGTAGATGGTTCCGCGATAATCGCCGCGGAGCAGCGCGGCGTAGATGACGGACGGGTCGGTATCGAGGGCCATGCCTCGGGTGAGGCGGTTGCTGAAGACGCTGGCGACGAGTGGGCGCTCGGAGGGAATGGGGGTTTCGCGCTCGACGAGCGAGGCGAGGGTGACGAGGCGGTGGATGTCGCCGGTGAGGCCGATGGCTGAGGCTTCGAGTTCAAACTGCCGGACCATGGTGCGGAGCATGGTTTCGGGAGGGGTGTGGCGGCCGAAGCGGTAGGTGGAGGGGAAGAGATAGCCTTCGAGGGTGGCGGCGTGGGGATCGAGGCGGGAGATGAGGGCGGTCTGGGTGCGGGCGGCTTGGAGGAAGGCGTCGCGGGAGCCTAGTTTCGCGGCCTGGACGCGGGCGGCGATGTCGAAGAGGTTGGCGCCTTCGGGGATGGTGAGTGCGACGGTGTAGACGTCGCCGCGGGCGATGCGGCGGTAGACTTCGGTGACTTTGGCGGGGTGGTCGAACCGGTACTCGCCTGCTTTGAGGGAAGGACCGCCGAGGAGGCAGAGGGCTTCGAAGGCGAAGGGGGTTGCCAGGACGCCTGCGTTGCAGAGCTGGTTCGCGATGGCGCGGGTGGCGGTGCCGGGGGCGATTTCGACGAAGGTTTCGCTCGTGGGGCCGGTTGGCCAGGCGAAGAGCCAGACCAGGGAGGCCGCGCCTGCCAGCAGGATGAGGAGAGTGACCGTTCGAAGTAACTGCCGCATACGCTTTGATTCTAAGACGCGAGTGCTTCCGGGTAGAAGCTGGGGGAGAGGAAGGCAAAAGCAGATCCTTCACTCCGTTCAGGATGACAGTGTGTGTACGGGGTGTAGGTACGTTGCAGCAACTCGGCTGTCGCTTGCAAGGCGGAGTAAGGCGCGCTGGGTTAGCCTAAGAACCGTGTCTTTGCCCGAACAGCCCGCCTCTGTCCCAGAATCCCTGTTGGAGGCGGCGTCTTTGCGGTTTCTTGGGCTGGACGTGGGAGACCGACGGATTGGGGTTGCTGTTTCGGACGCGCTTGGATTGACCGCGCAACCGGTGCTGACGCTGGTTCGGGGGAACCCTCGCGATGATTTTCGTTCGCTGCGGCGATTGCTTCGCCGGCATGGTTGCGCGGCGTTTGTGGTGGGGCTGCCGCTGCATATGTCGGGCGAGCGGGGGCGGCAGGCGGCGAAGGTGGAAGTGTTTGCGCAGCGATTGGGTGAGATGGCCGGGGTGCCGGTCCATCTATGGGACGAGCGGCTGACGACTGAGGCAGCCCATGAGCTTCTATATGCGGCGGGGCGGCCTCGCCGGGAGCATGGGGCGGTGGTGGACCAGGTGGCGGCGGTGCTGATCCTGCAGAGCTTTTTGGATACGGGGCGGGACGGGCGGGGGCGGAGCAGCCGAGCCAACCCCGGCGCCGAGCCGAAAGCCGGTTCAGAAGCCGAGCCGGAAGCCAGTTCAGAGACAGGGCAGGTATAATCATGCTTTCGGCGCGCGTCTTGCGCCCACTTTACCGTTTCCCTGGAAGCCAAGTTACCGACACCATGTCTGAACAGATCAATAATTCCATTCCCGAGCACATCAAAAAGAAGCTGCTGGATGATATTCACAAGCTGGAGCACGAGCTTGCGCACGAGCTGCCGCAGGAGATAAAGAAAGCGGCCTCGCTGGGCGACCTGAGCGAGAACGCCGAGTACCATATGGCGAAGCAGCGGCAGGAGTTTGTGAATGCCCGGCTGGGCCAGATGAAGAAGCGGATGGGCGAGCTGGCGCTGGTCAATTTCGCTAACATTCCGCACGATAAAGTCGCGTTCGGCTCCAGGGTCACTGTTTTCGATACGACAAAGGACGAGGAACTGGTGTACAAGCTGGTGACGAGTGAGGAGTCGGATGTGGACAAGGGCCTGATCTCGACGACCTCGCCCATTGGCCGTGCGCTGATTGGCAAGCAGGTGGGCGATACCGCGACCGTGGTGACGCCGAACGGCAAGCGCGACATGGAAGTTTTGAAGTTTTCGACCATTCACGACTTAGCCGAGTAGCGATTCGCTCGCGAGCAGGGACAGATGACACGAAGCCTTCGCGAGTCGACTGAGCCGGCGCAGGGTGAAACCTCTTCGAACGGAAACGCGACATCTCCGCATGCCGTGGCGTATGCGAAGACCTGGACGGGTGCGTTTGGGCGTGGGTGCGGGGTGATTCTGCAGGCTATTGTCAATGGCCTGGCGCTTACGCGCATTTCGCCGAATGTGCTGACGTTTGTTGGGTTGCTGATCAATATCAGTGCGGCGCTGCTGTTTGGGTATGCCAACGAGCAGAATTTTGTGCGGATGTTTCTGTATGCGGGGCTGGTGATCATCGGCGCCGGCATTTTCGACATGGTGGATGGCCGGGTGGCGCGGCAGACGAACCAGGTTACCGTTTTTGGCGCGTTTTTCGATTCGGTGATCGACCGGTACTCGGATGTGGCGCTGTTTTTTGGGCTGCTGGTGTATTACGCGCGGGGCAACCGGTTTTTCTACGTCGGGCTGGTGGCGTTCGTGATGGTGACTTCCCTGCTGGTGAGTTATACGCGGGCGCGGGCTGAGGCGTTGATCGGCCGGTGCAAGGTGGGGTTCATGGAGCGACCGGAGCGGATAGTGCTGGTGCTGATTGGGGCGCTGTTTGCGCGCTGGGGAGCGATGGCGCCGGTGCTTTGGGTGCTGGCGGTGCTTTCGACGATTACGGTAATTCACCGGATTGCGTACACCTACGAGATGACGAAAGGGATGGTCGCGGCGCCTTCCTCGTCCGATCGCTAGCATGGCGCATGTAAAACAGCCATTTTTGCTGGTGCACGGGGGCGCGTGGGCGATTCCCGAGGCGATGCGCGCGGCGCATGAAGCGGGGGTGCGGGCGGCGCTGAATCGCGGGTACGCGTTGCTGGAGGGTGGAGCGAGCGCGGTGGAGGCAGTGACCGCAGCTGTATCGCTGCTGGAGGATGACGAGACGTTCGACGCGGGGCGGGGGGCGTTTTTGACGCGCGACGGACGGGTGCAGCTGGATGCGCTGCTGATGGACGGGGCGACACTCCGCGCGGGTGGGGTGGCGTGCGTGGAGCGGCTGCGGAACCCGATCCAGGCGGCGCGGCTGGTGCTGGAGAGGAGCCCGCATGTGTATTTTATGGGCGCGGGGGCGGAGGAGTTCGCGGCGGGGCACGGGATGGGACTGATCGAGAATCGCGAATTGATGGTGGGGCGCGAGGAAGCAAATTTGCGCGAGGCGCAGGCGCGGGAGCGGGCTGGGTTGCCGGATGTCACGTTTGGCGGAACTGCCTACGGAAGTTCCGACGGAAAGCTCCATTCGCACGATACGGTGGGGGCGGTTGCACTGGATTTTGATGGCAACCTGGCTGCCGGGACTTCGACTGGTGGAACGCTGAATAAAGCTCCCGGGCGGGTTGGCGATTCTTCCCTGATCGGATGCGGGTGTTATGCCGATAACGAGAGTGCGGCGGTTTCGCTGACCGGCTGGGGCGAGCCGATTATGAAGCTGGTGCTGGGCAAGTGGGCGGTGGATCGCGTGCAGGAAGGGGCTACGCCGCAGGAGGCGGCGGTAGATGCGATTCAGTATCTGTATAACCGGCTGGGCGGGTATGGCGGCATTATTTTGATGGACGGACGGGGCCGGGTTGGCTTGGCGCACAATACGCCTGGGATGGCCTGGGGGCTGGCGGCGCCGGATGGTTTGCGGACCGGGTTGACGGCGCCGGCCGGCTACTGACGCGGTGCGCTCGCTGATTCTGGCGTCGGCCTCGCCGCGTCGTCGCGAGTTGCTGCTGCAGGCTGGGTTTGCGTTCGAGGTTCGCGTGACGGGAGTCGACGAAACGGCGCTGGAGGGTGAGGACGCGGTGGCGCTGGCAGTTCGGCTGGCTCGGGGCAAGGCGGAGGCGGTTGCGTCAGGCGCGGACGAAGTTGTGGTGCTTGGCGCTGATACTGTCGTGGTGGCCCCGACGGGTGAGTTGCTGGGCAAGCCGGTGGATGACCGGGATGCCGCGCGGATGCTGCAGCTGCTGGCCGGGGCGACGCACCAGGTGGTGACTGGTGTTTGTGTGTGCGGCGGGAGGCGTAGCGAGATTGCCGCTGCGCTTACGTGGGTTACGTTCAACACGTTGAGCGGTGAGGAGATTGCCGCTTACGTTGCTACGGGTGAGCCGCTGGGCAAGGCCGGGGCTTATGCCATCCAGGGATGCGGGGCGCGTTTCATTCCTCGCATCCATGGCGATTACACGAATGTGGTTGGACTGCCGCTGGCGCTGGTGGCGACTATGCTGGCTGGGGCCGGTGTTTTTCCGAGTTGAGTTGTGCGGGCTGCGTTGTGCGGCTGCGTTGGGCGGGCTGCGTTGTGCGGGCTGCGTTGTGCGGCTGCGTTGTGCGGCTGCGTTGTGCGGCTGCGTTGTGCGGCTGAGTTGAGTGATTGAGTTGTGCGGCTGATCGGTTTCGATCCTCTGTACTAACCTCGGTCCGCTAGAACCCGCCCACGATTCTCCACTGTTGGCTGTCTTTTTTGCGCTGAGAGAACCGCCCAGCCTCCATGCATTTATGGTGAGTGCACGGCACAGCAGCGATGGAGAGCGCCTATGGTGGCAGAGCGTGAGTTTGATGTCACTCTTTACGGCGCCACCGGCTTTACCGGCCGCCAAACGGTGGATTATTTCTCGCGCCACGCGCCCCCCGGCTTACGCTGGCCCGTAGCCGGCCGCAACCGCGAAAAACTCGAAGCTCTCCAATCGGGCGTCCCGGCTGTGGCTGCCGATTCTGCTGACCGGGTTGCGATCGGTGCACTCACGGCCCGCACCCGCGTCCTGCTCTCCACCGCAGGTCCCTTTATCCTTTACAGCGATGGAATTGTTGAAGCTTGTGTCGAAGCCCAAACGCACTACGTGGACATCACGGGGGAGGTGGCCTGGGTGCGGTCCCTTATCGACAGGCACCACGGGAAGGCAGCTGCCGAGGGAACGCGCATCGTCCCTTTCTGCGGCTTCGACTCCGTGCCGGCCGACCTGGGCGTCAGCCTTCTGGCTGAACAGCTGGGCCCCGGCATGATCGAGGCAAAAGGCTACTTTCAGGTGAGGGGCGGCGGCCCCAACGGAGGCACCATCGCCAGCGCGCACCAGACTTATAGCTCCGGCGATGCCGACCGCGGCAGCGCGACCTGTTCATGCTGAGCCCCGGCGTGATACGCGCCCCCTTGCCCCTTGCCCCTTGCCCCTTGCCCCTTGAGGCAGACCCGGCGTGGGCGGGTTACGACAAGGACGTATGCGCCTGGGTGGCACCCATCCCCATGAGCCTGATCGATACGCGCGTCGTCCGCCGCAGCGCAAGCCTCATCGGTCTGGATATCGCTTATCAGGAGTTCCTGATCTTTACGGGAGCGCTCGCGCCGATGTACGCAGCAGGCGCGGCGGCAGGCGTTTCCCTCTTTTACAAGGCCCTGCGCTCGCCGTCTGTCCGCGACCTGCTGATGAAGCATTTTTTTAAAGCAGGCGAGGGCCCCTCGACAAAATCCATGGACAACGGATGGTTTCGCTATCGCGTCCGGGGTCGCACGGCAGACGGACGCATTGCGGAGGCCCGGCTCGCAGGGCCGGGCGACCCGGGAACCGGGTTACCGTGCAGTGTGTGTGCGAAAGCGCCCTCGCCATGGCCTGCGATACGGACGCGTTGCCCGTGCGCGGCGGCGTGCTGACGCCCAGCGTCGGGATCGGCAAACCCCTGGTTCGCCGCCTGCGCGCAAGCGAGATGACGATTGGCTGCCGCGCAGTAAAAGCGTAAAAGCAGTGTTCCCTGGCAACGCCCCACTTCCGAATCCGTCGCCGATCACGCCCATGCGCGATGTGGGCAGGGCCAGAACACAAGCGAGATTGGCGGAGTGAGAGCAGGAGGCAGATTCTTGGGCGCAAGCGCTACCGATTACGCAGGCCGGTAGCGGAGGCCTGGTCCCCGGGGCGAAGCTCTACAGCTCAGGTAGGGTCCTCTGGGGTGATCCGTCGATTGCACATCTATTCGGGGACGACTCCGGGGACGATTCCGGGATGACTCCGGGATGATTCTAGGACGACGATAAGCCTCACGAAACAGGAGGGTTGCCGGTTCAGATACCTCCGCGAAAGTGTGCGTAAGTGTGGCTTATCTGACACGCCCAAACGCTGCCGTAAAGGGTTACTCTTTCCCCAGTCGGCGGCAACGGAGTCGCACATCGTCGCAGGTTTTGGGAGCAGGGGCCTTGCCCGAGCAGACATTTTTTGCAAAACGGATAGCCGGCTCCGATGCGGACCGGACGCATTTTGAGCAGACGATCGCGGCGCCCCTGGCTTTTTCGGGGATCGGCCTGCATAGCGGGGCTCCTGTGTCGATGCGATTGCTGCCGGCGACGGCGGGCTCGGGCGTGGTGTTTCGCCGGACGGACCTGGAGAATTTCGAGATTCCGGCGACCGGGCGGAATGTGGCCAAGGTGTCGTATGCGACGAGCCTGATGCGGCAGGGCGTGCTGATTTCGACGACGGAACACCTGCTATCCGCGCTGACCGGGCTATCGATCGACAATGTGATTGTGGAGCTCGACAACCTGGAGCTGCCGATTCTGGACGGCTCTGCCCTGCCCTATGTCGAAGCGATTGAACGGACGGGACTGAAGCCGCAGCGCCGCCGGCGCCAGTACCTTCGCGTTCTGAAGACGGTGGAGATACGGGACGGGGACAAGTTTCTGGGAGTGTATCCGGGCGATGGGTATTCGATCGCGTATGCGATTGATTTCCCGGCTCCGATCGGGCGGCAGGAGTTTTCGATCGACCTGACGGGCGGCGCGTATGGACGGGCGATTGCGCCGGCGCGCACGTTTGGTTTTCGCGAGGACGAGCAGAAACTGCGGGACATGGGGTTGATTCGCGGGGTTTCCGACAGCAGCGCGATTATTGTGGCCGGCGGACGGGTTGCGAATGGAGCGCTTCGGTTCGCGGACGAGTTTGTGCGGCACAAGGTGCTGGACCTGGTGGGCGACCTTGCGCTGGCGGGGCACCAGATCCTGGGGCGCGTAGTGGCTGAGCGCGCCGGGCATGCGATGCATACGGCGCTGGTTTCGAGGTTGCTGAAGGATCGGTCGACATGCTCGCTGGTAACGCTGGCGGTGGAGAAGCCGGCGGCGCTGATGGGGGCTGTGTGGGCCTCGGCTTCGGCCTAGAGCAGTTCTCATTCGCTGTGGAGGGGAGAACCCACATCTCAACGCGAGATGTGAGGCACCCTTGTGTTTTCCAGAAAGACAGCACCGGCCGACTTCACAGCATCCGTAGTTTGCTGGAGCTACTTCGCTAGCGCGGACTCGCTGAAACGACGCAGCAGGTCGCCGGGATCGTTGTAGACCTCGATGCAGCCTGCGTCGCGCAGGTCGTCGCGTTTCCATCCGCCGCAGGTGAGGCCGATGGTGCGGATGCCAGCTTTGCCTGCGGCTTCGGCGTCGTAGGGTGTGTCGCCGAGGGCGATAGCTTGTTCCGCGCGCGTGCCCATCTTTTTGAGCGCGGCGAGAAAGATACCGGGGTCCGGCTTTGAGCTTCCGGCGTCGGCTTGCGTGGCTGCCTGCTCGAAAAGGTTCTCCATGCCCACAATTTTGCTGTAGGTTGGGATATCTTCCTCTTCGGACGAGGTGGCGAGCGCGATTCTGATTCCCTGCCCCTTGACGTAAGCCAGCAGGTCTCGCGATTGCGAGAAGGGGACGATGCGGTGTATGTAGTCGCGGTGGAAGATCTCCTTGCGCAGTTCCTTGAGCGGCTTCTCCAGGCGTTCCCGGTCGGCTTCGGGGACGAACACAGGGATAAGCTGGTCGCCGCCCTTGCCGATCTGGCGCCAGGCTTCGTCCATGCCGATCTGGATGCCGAAATGCTCAAAGGTGCGCCGCCAGGATTCGGCGTGAAGCGCGTTGCTGTCGACCAGAGTGCCGTCGATGTCGGTGAGTAGGACTTCGGGCATGTTTCGGAGCTCCTATTTACGAGTGTTTGCAGGTAGGATGCTCCCATTGTTTGCGCCGCTGTGAGGCTTGAGCATTAACACAGGACCCTGTGAGCGTGGATCGAAAGCAGATCCTTTGGCGCAGGCGGTAAGTCTCCCGGGGATAGCAATTGAAGAGTCGACAAAAAGCCATCCTGCAATTGGAGTGCCCGGCTTGAAATGTGCCAGTGGAGAAGAGAGACACTGGACAAGGAGAGCATATGGGACGAGGCAAGAAGTACCAACCTGAGCAGGTGGTAAATCTGTTGCGGCAGATCGAGGTAGCG
>JAABUX010003383.1_pt1 | contig 21217 bp, 16 predicted proteins | sample 5561851 | NCBI WGS metagenome assembly JAABUX01 (sample SAMN10711883, study PRJNA513361) | rock metagenome | isolation source: Antarctica rocks | place: Antarctica: Victoria Land, Richard Nunatak red sandstone | collected 2016-01-03 | reverse complement strand
CGACCGCTTCGTGCGCGGCGACCTGGAACACGCTATCGGCCGACGTATAGAGAATCGGACGGCCGGTCCGCATGTGTTCGGCCCCGAGCTCCGCGACGATCTCGGTACCCGACGCGGCGACGTTGCCGAGCGGTCGGCAGCCGCAAATTTCGGCGAATGCGGCGATGACTTCGGGCGGAAAGCCATGCCTAAATGTCGGAAAGGGAACAGGGGTCTCGATGCCCGCCATCTCCCAATGGCCCGTAATCGTATCCTTACCATGCGAGCGCTCGGCGAGCCGTGCGACGAAGGCCTCGGGCTCTGAGGCTGGTGGCACTCCGCGAATCTGAGCGACGTTGCCCAAGCCCAGACGCCGAAAGTTCGGAAGCGTCAATCCACCGACGCGCTCGGCGACGTTACCGATCGTGTTCGCGCCTGGTGCGTCGCCGAACGAAGCCGCGTCCGGCAATGCTCCGATCCCTGCGGAGTCCAGGACGATGACGACGCATCGCGACATACTCCGAGCGCCTTCGTTTCGTGCCGAGTGATGCCTCCCGCGCGCGAATCGACAACCGTTTTCGAAGGAAAGGCCCCTTTGCCACACGCTCGGACCTCGGCCAGCCTCCTGGTCGCCCTCACGCTCCTCGTGCCGGCTATCGCCTCAGCGCAGGGAAGCACAGCGACGCGCGGGTCCGTTACCTCCGCTGCGCTCGCACCCGTCTCCGCCGCCCCCGGCCCGGCCGCGACGCCCGCGGTCCCGGCCCCCGGGCCGACGGCACCGGGTGTGCCGCTCGGGACGCCCGGGCCGGGAGCGCCGACCCAGCCGCTCGCGGTCCCCGCCGTATCGTCGCCACCATCCAACGGGCGCGCGACGACACAGGCGCCGTCCACGGGCCGCCGCCTCGCGGCGTTCGGGGTGAGCGCCGATCGCGTCGCCTTCTATAGCAACCGGTATATCGTCGGTGCCGACGGCCACGTCGACGTGACCCTCGGTGACGGCACCCGCGTGCGCGGCACGACCTTCGCTATGGACCTGCGCCTCAATCGATTCGTGGTCGCCGGCGACGTGAAGATCGACGCGGGGGGGAAGGAGATCGCGGGCGCCGCCTTTGCGGAGTACTTCGATTACGATCGCGCGTACTTCGTGCCGCTCCTGGGCGAACCCGATCGCTGGACGTTTGCTTCGGGCGACTACGCCCACCCACTGCTCGGGCGTGAGATGCCGGGCGACACGTTCTACCTCCCGGACCTCGACGGCGAACGCGTCTTCCTCGCCGCCAAGCAAGCCGCGATCGATCCGAAGCAGAGCGTGCGTTTCACACCCGCCGATATCAACTTCGGTCTCGCGACGGTACCGTTTCCCTCGTACTTCCTGAACTTCTCGCCCAATCCGAATTTCGCGCAGAACTCGCTCAACGGCGCCTACGTCGACGGACCGTACGACGCGCTCGGCGGCGCGCACGCGCTCTCGACGATCCACCTACGGTACGATCCGGCGAACAAGCTCTACCCATCGTTCGAGCAGCATCAGGTGAGCGCGAACCACTACCTCGTCGCATCGATCAATCCGATAACGCGACCGCTCAAACAGTACAATTTCCTCGCGTTCGATCGTCTCTCGCCGGGATTGCAGGCGACGTTCGCATTCCAAGAATCCGCGTTCCAGCACGGATTCTCGCGCCCGCTCTCCGCGACCGGGTACGCGACGCTGCAAGTCGTCGGGAGTTTGCCGCACTCGTACCTGCAGTTCTCGACGCAGAACTATTACGACAGCTTGCTCGCGAAGCCGAGCACGTTCGCCGATTCGACCATTTACGGCCGCAATTTCTACTACGGCGACCCAACGCACAACTTCGTACCCGATCATCCCTCGCAACAGCAACTCGCGTGGATCGGATTCCGCAATCCCGTCGGGCATTTGCCGTTCACGTTTCAACTTCGCTCGGGCCTCGGCGCCGCGCGCAACACGTTCACGCCGCTTTCATCCCTCGGCGGCGTCTCGGTGACGTCGTTGTATAGTAAATCGGTCGGCATCAACGTCGCGAGTAAGGCGATCAAACTCGTTCCGGACCAAAGCGGTCTCGGGCGCGACATTTACTTCACGGCGGCACTCGACAAACAACGGCAATTCAACTCGCTGCCGCACTACATCGACACACAGATCGAAAACTTTGCGGTGACGAAGGTGATCGATCCGCGCCGCCTCACGGTGCTCGCGTCGTATTCGATCAATAACACGGGCGATTATTACGGCCGGCAGCAGTCTGCAGTCTATCCATCGAGTCCGGCCGTCAACAATTACACGGGACAAGTCTTCGATGGGTATCGTGCGTTTCGCGGATTCGCGACCACGCACGCGCTCGCGCAGCAGATCGTCTTCACGCCGAACGATCGCGTAACGTTCAACGCGACGATGCGCGAGAATCGCGACTTCCCGCGCGCGGTACCGGGCCCGCCGGCGCCGGGTGGCAATCCGTTCGTCGCTTCGTCGGCGCTGGGCTTTCAGAACTACGGCAATACGCCCTATCAAGCGGACTTGGATCTGCGCTTGCGCATCAATCGTTTACTCACCGTGGATATCGGGCGCTCGTATTACTTCAACTTCGGCGGCTACGAGCGCTGGAGCCCCTCCTTCTCTTTCGCGATCGTGAAATGATGACGTCACACCGCATACTCGCAGGCACCCTCGCGCTCGCGGCACTCGCCGTCGGAACGACGACGGGCCGCACGACCGCCGTAGCCGGGATCATCGCCAAGCCGGGTCCGTTGCCGAGCGCGCAGACGCCGCCGCCTCTGACCGCGACTGCGACGCCCGCTCGGGCGGGCACGCTCGTGAGATTCGCGGGCCAAATCTTGGACGACCGTAGCGGGTTCGTCTTCTTCACGACGGGCGACGGTTTCCGACTCGATCCCGCCGTGAAGATCGACGACGCGAAGACGGGCGGGCCGACGACGCTCGCCCCGACGACACGCACCTTCGCGCGTGCGACCTTCGACAGCGCGACCGGCAAGGTCGTCGAACTCGCGCTGTCCGCGAAGAAACTTCCCGACGAAGCGAACTATGAGGACATCAAGAAGTTCGCCGTCGCGCTCTCGACACCGTATGCGAATCCCGATCTCGCGCGCGGCGGCGAGGGGCTCAACGGCCGACCCGTGCTCGTCACCTTCACCGTCGAAGTGCCATCGAAGACGCCGTTTATCGATGCCGTCTACGTCGCGACCGATACGAGCGGCTGGAGCGCGACGGCGATCCGCATGAACCGCATCGACGCGCTACACTATCGGGTGACGCGGCCGTTCTCGTCGGGGACGAAATTTCTCTATCGGTACACGCGCGGTTCGTGGCGCTCGGCGGAGCGCGGGCAGAACGGGCTCGAGGTGCCCCCGCGACCCTTCACCGTCGTCAATTCCGACGTGAAGAGCAAGAACGACATCGTGTATAGTTGGGGCGACGGCGATCAATTCGCGCCCGATCTCGGCCAGCCGATTCCGACGCCATTCAACCCCGTGCCGTTCGTGCTTCCCCCGCGCAAACCGTAGGAGTTTCCGATGCGCGTGTTCGCCCCGCTCGCCTTCGTCGTCGCGATTTCGATTGCGATCGGGTCGCTGGCGCGCGCGGCGGGTCCGAGCCGTGTCGACGTGCGGGGCGACGACGTCGCCTTCTTCCCCTATACCAACGCCACGGTCGTAACCGCGACCGGTCACGCGCTCGTGCGCGCCGGCGAAACGGTGATCGTGGCCGACGCCGTGCAATACGACGTCGGTCACGGCCGCCTGACCGCCGCGGGAAACGTCGAAGTCCGGCGCGGCGCGACGCACACGAGGGGTGACGCGTACGCCCTCGATTTCGCGACGATGACCGCGAGCGTGCTCCGCGTCGCGCCGCAGCCCGCGACCTACGCGATCGCCGCAAACGCAAGCGAAGCCGAGCGGCCCGCAACGCCCGACACGTTCGCGCATTTGGATCTCGACGGTCAGCGACCGTATATTCGCTCGCGGCATGCGATCGTGGTGCCGGGCGCGAGCGTTCGCATGTCGCCCGCAGAGTTTCCGACGGGCGCCGGTCCGGCGGTGGGTTTGCCGACGTTTCTCTACACGCTCGTGCAGAACCAGAATCTCTCGCAGACGGCAGGCCCGGGCGCCTCGTTCGATCAGCCCTACAATCTCTTCGGGTCGACAAATTCGCTCACGGCCGCGCACCTGCGCTACGAGACGCAAAACGGACTGACCGCCGCGATCGACAATCGCATCGTCGATCGCGACCGCGCGTACGTCGTGACGTCGTTCTTACCGCTGCGCGGGAGACGGGCCGATCTGCTCGCCTTCCAACAAGTGCGCCGGGGCGTGCAGCAAACGCTGCGCGCGTCGCACGCGTACGGCGCCTCCAACATCAACGTGCTGTCCTATCGATTGCAGGCGACGGGGCGTGCGGAAACCGCAACGCTCGATACGTCGCTCGACGGCACGTCCAATAGCGTCGAACTCGCGCTCTCCACCCTCTCGCACGACGTCGGTCATTACTTCACGTACCAACTTCGCGGCGGTTACGGCTACGACCACGGGCTCGGCGGATTTCCCTATCCCAACGCGTTTCGCACGTTCGCGAGCGCCTACGTCACCTCGCCGAGCGTGACGTTCTTTCGCACCGAGCTCGGCGCGCAATACAACTACGCGCTGACGTCGTACGACTTTCCGCACGAAGTCACGTCGGGAACCCTCGCACTGACGGCCGGTCGCGATCTCGCACCGAGCGTGCGCGCTTATGCGAACGTCACCTTCGGCCAATTTAACAACCGTTATCGCGATGACCTCACGGCGCGCGCCGCCCTCGGGTTGCCCTCGTCGAAGTATCCGCTCGTCGTTCCCGACGGCACGCGGTATCTCGGCTACTTCGCCTACGCCGGTCTGACGACCACGCGCACGTATCAACTCACCACGACCTTTCGCGGGCGCGGTGAGAATCGCGTGCAGCTTTCTCTCGTGCACGCGCACGACTTTCCGCAATTCGACGGCTTCGGTCGTCCGCCGCTGACGGCCGCGATCGACGTGACGCGGCGCATCGCGCCGACGATTCGTTTGGAAGTCGGGCGCGCGTATACGTTCGGCTGGGCGGGACGTTACCTCTCGCCGCAATACACGTTCGGGATTTCGCCGTGACGCGTGTCGCCACACGCTTTTCGCCGATCGCACTCGCACTCGCACTCGCACTCGCACTCGCACTCGCACTCGCACTCGCACTCGTGCCGACGTTCGTGCGCGCGGCGCCGGCCGGGGCCGACGATACGGTACGCGTTCGCGGCGAGCTGTTGACGTTCGCGCGCGGCGTCCTCGTGTTCGCCGCGGGCGAGGCGCTCCGCGTGCGCACGGGCGTCGCCTTGCCGCGGCATGCGACGCTCGGCAGCGGCATCGTCGCTCGCGTCGACCGCGCTACGCACGACGTCGTGGCGATCGACGCCGCGCCGCGCGTTGCGCGCACGAACGATATCGACGTTGCCGATCTGCCCGCCGCCTATCTCGTCGGAACGTCCGCCGCGCCCCACGCGGCTCGCGGCGTCGCCGCGAGCGCGCTTGCAACACCGGCCGCCGGAGGAGCCGCGCCGCAACGACTCGGTTCGTCCGGTCCGACGGCAGCGAGCGACAAAGCCTCGGGCGTGACGCTCGTCGTCGACGTGCCCGCCAACACGCCGCAGAGCGACGACGTCTACGTTGCGACCGATCGCAGCAATTTCAGCCCGTCGGAAATTCGCATGACGCGCCTAAGTCAACGAAAGTTTACCGTCACCCTCGACCTGCCCGCCGAAGCGCGCGTCCGCTACGAGTTTACGCGCGGGACGTACGCGACGATCGAACGCGATCGCAGCGGCGGCATCGCCGAACCGCACGTGTACGCACGCGGCGACGTGCGCACGATCGAGACGACGGTGGCGCGGTGGGCGGATCTCGACTAGGCCAGAGACACGATCTTGTGCGCCACGCACGCGGCGCCGAAACCGTTGTCGATATTGACGACGCTGACGCCGGGCGCGCACGAGTTGAGCATCGCGAGCAGCGCCGCGAGTCCCTCGAACGAGGCTCCGTAACCGACCGACGTCGGCACGGCGACGACCGGCGGTTTCACGAGACCGGCGACGACCGATGCGAGCGCGCCCTCCATCCCCGCGACGACGATGACCACGCGACACGCGTCGAGTTCGTCTTTGACGGCGAGCGTGCGATGCACGCCGGCGACGCCGACGTCGTACGCGCGCAGCACGTCGTGGCCGAAGGCGTCGAGCGTCTCGGCCGCTTCTTGCGCCACGGGGAGATCCGACGTGCCCGCGCACGCGACGGCGATCCGGTGCGTCGTGCGCGGTAGCGCCCCGCAACGCAACACGCGCGACGTGACATCGTAGCGCGCTTCCGGCAGCGCGCGTCCGAGCGCCTCACCGTCGCTCGACGCGACGCGTGTCGCGAGTGCGAAGCCCGCACGCGCGTACAGTTCGCGCGCTATCCGTTCGATCTGCTCGCGCGTTTTCGATGCGCCGTAGATGACTTCGGGTAGGGACGTGCGCTCGGCGCGCTCGTGATCCACGCGAACGTCGCCCGTCATTCGAACACGAGCGACACGCGACGGTCCGCGCTCGCCCCGCTCGCGGTCTCCCCGCGCACGTCCAGCGAGTATGTGCCGTGGAAAATAGCGGGTACGTTCGACGGAACCGTAAAGTTCAAAACGAAATGCCCCGGCTCCATACGTTGCAACGGCAGGTGGTAGGCCGTGACGTTCGCCGCGACGCTGACGATATCGGGCGTGGTGCGCACGTCCCACGCGACGGTCTCGCCGGCGTGGATGACCGCCGGCGTCGCCAAGACAGAGATGATCCGCGGCCCGGTCGGAGCCGTCGCCCGCGTGCGGCGCGACGCGGGCGTCACGCGAGCTTCGATGACCGGCGTCGAAGCCGGCCGCGCGACATCGCGAGCGTCGGTAGCCGGAGCCACGGGCGGTGGCGCGACGGGCGCCTTCGCCCGAGCGGGCGTCGCGATCGCGGCAACATCGCGCGTCTCGACGTGCGCCCTTTCGGTGGTCGTGGCGCTACGCGCGCACCCGGCGCTCGCGCCCACGAACGCGAGGACCGCGACAAGGGCTCGACCCCGGCTGACAGAACCGCAGGCGAGTGGCTTTCCCGCCGATCGATTTCCAGCGCCTGCACGTAACGTCACTCGAAGATCGCCCTTCCAAAGTTCGTAGCAGCGACGGTGGTCGGACCGTCCCGGTCGATGCGACGTTCCGCACGTGGTTCGACGCGTTGCCGAACATCCTGGCGGGTGAGGGTCTGCGCGAACTCGTCGCGCGAACCGCAAACGCGATCCGAACGAAGCGCCCGGTGCTCGTCGGTATGGGCGGGCACGTCATCAAGGTCGGCCTTTCCGGCATGTTGTGCGACCTCGTGCGCGACGGACTCGTGGCCGCCGTCGCGGCGAACGGCTCCGTTACCATCCACGATACCGAACTCGCGCTCGTGGGCAAGACCTCCGAAGACGTCGACGTCGCGTTGCAAGACGGTACCTTCGGCATGTCGGGCGAGACGGCGTCGTTCATTTTGGGCGCGATCGCCCGCCATCGTACGCGCGGCGTCGGCCGCGCGCTCGGCGACGCGTTGCTCGAGGCGCGCGCCGAGCACGCCCGCGATTCGATTCTTGCCACGTGCGCGTCCGCGAACGTACCGCTGTGCGTGAGCGTCGCGATCGGCACGGATATCGTGCACGCCCATCCGCAAGCGGACGGCGCGGCGCTGGGCGAGGCGGCACTGGTCGATTTCCGCACGCTCTGCGGCGTGGTCTCCGCATTGCTCGACGGCGGCGTGTACCTCAATTTCGGATCCGCCGTCCTCTTGCCCGAAGCGTTCCTCAAAGCCGTGAGCGTGGCGCGGAATCTCGGTTTCCGCGGTGACTGCACGACCGCGGATTTCGATTTCATCCGACAATACCGTCCGCAAACGAACGTGGTGAAGCGGCCGCATCTGGGCACGGTCGGCAAGGGTTTTGCGTTTACCGGGCATCACGAGTTACTCTTTCCCCTCTTCTGGCACGCCGTCCGAACGGAGCTCGCATGAGTCTCATCAGCGTCGTCGTCCCACTCTTCAACGAAGAGGGGAACGTCGCAGAACTCGTCCGCCGCATCACCTCTATCATGGATCGCGTCGCGGTCGACGAGCACTACGAGATCGTCGCCGTCAACGATGGATCGCGCGACGGAACGCTCGCAGCCTTGCACGCGCTCCAGCACGTACAGCCGCGCCTGGTCGTCGTCGATCTCTCGCGCAATTTCGGCCACCAAATCGCCGCAACCGCCGGCCTCGATGCCGCGCGCGGCGATGCCGTCGTGCTCATGGACGGCGACCTGCAAGATCCGCCCGAACTCATCGAAGCATTCCTCGCAAAGTGGCGTGAGGGCTACGACGTCGTCTACGCGACGCGCAAGACGCGCAAGGGCGAAAGCGTCTTCAAACTGCTGACGGCGCGCGTCTTCTATCGCACGATCCGCCGGCTCACCAACGTCTCGATCCCGGTCGATACGGGCGATTTCCGCCTCATGAGCCGCCGCGTCGTCGACGCGCTCGGCGAAACGCGCGAGAAGCATCGCTTCCTGCGCGGCCTCGTGAGCTGGGTCGGCTTCAAGCAGATCGGCGTCGAATACGAACGCGAAGCGCGGCTCTCGGGAACGACCAAATATCCGTTCTCGAAGATGCTCAAATTTGCCATCGACGGCATCACGTCGTTTTCCGAGATACCGCTCCGCTTCGCGACCTATCTCGGCTTCTTCGTCAGCGCCTTCGCGTTCGTGTACGCGGTGGTCGTCATCGTCCTCAAGGTGCTCGGACTCAACGAGCCCGGCTACACGTCGATCATGGTCGTCGTCCTGTTTCTCGGCGGCGTGCAACTCGTCACGATCGGCATCGCGGGCGAATACCTCGGCCGTATTTACGATCAGGTCAAAGCACGGCCACTCTACCTGCTCTCGAGCATCGACCGCGGCGATGCGGTCGCAGCGCGGCCGGTCGCAGCGCGCAGCGACGACACACGCGCACTGAGCGAGACACCCTCGATCTCGGTATAGACGAGCGGTCGCGGCGGCGGCGGCGCCTCGATGATGGTAAAGCATCGAACGATCCCGCCCGTCGCAATGTCGCCGTGAACCGTCGCGAGTGGCGCGCCGGCCACGAGCGCGTCGCCGAGTCGGACGTGCGTGACGATGCCGGCCGTAGAGCCGTTCGCGTCGACGAGGTCGCGCGCGCGTTCGCCGAGCGCGACGGTATCGATCGCCGCGACGAATCCGCTGCGGTCGGCGGTAGCGTCGGCACGCGTGCCGTGCGGCGCGAGCGCGTGGAGGTCGTGCGCCGCCGCGCCCTGGGCCACGAGCATGCGCTCGAAGACGTCGAACGCGCGGCCGCTGGCGAGCGCCTCGCGAACGCGCGCGTCGTCGTCCCTTGCGGCGCGTACGTGCCCTGACGGCTCCGCGAGCGCGAGCATCGCGCACGCGATGCGAACGACGAGCGTGCGGAGCCGGTCGTCGTCGCGATCGTCGCGATCGTTGCGGTCGTTGCGAAGCAGATCGCGGGCGGCGAGCAGTTCGAGTCCCGTCCCGATCGCGCGCCCGAGCGGCTCGTTCATATCGGTGACGAACGCGTGCGCCCGTCGCCCGAACGCGCCCGTCAGACGGACGAGCGTCTCTGCGAGGTCGGTGGCGGCCGCGGGATCGGCAACGAAGGCGCCATTCCCGCACTTGACGTCGAAGACGATGCCGTGCGCGCCGCCCGCGATCTTCTTCGAAACGATCGACGCTGCGATCAGACCGGGTGACGGCACGGTCGACGTGCGATCGCGTAGCGCATAGATGCGCTTGTCGGCGGGGACGAGGCGGGCGCTCTGCGCGGCGATCGCGCACCCGACCTCGGCGACGATCGCAAAGAAGCGTTCCGGCTCCAAATCGACGTGCAAGCCGGGTAACACCTCGAGCTTATCGAGCGTACCGCCCGTGTGGCCGAGCGCGCGGCCCGAAAGCTTCGCGACCGGGACGCCGCACGCGGCGACGAGCGGCACGACGGCGAGCGACGCCGTGTCGGCGACGCCGCCGGAGCTGTGCTTGTCGACCGTCCACGGATCGGGCGCATCGAGCGTTTCGCCACTCGCGACGAACGCGCGCGTCAGCGCCTCCGTTTCCGTGGACGACAGGCCGCGAATCGCGCACGCCATCAACAGCGCCGCCATCTGCGCGTCGTCGCACGTGCCCGCAAGGTAGCCTGCGACGATGTCGTGCCAGAGCGCGGCGCCCAGTTCGTCGCCGTCGCGTTTGCGCGCGATCGCGCGACGCATCGCTGCCTCGTTCATCGAAGCTGGGATTCGAATGCCGAACGACCGAAGCCCGCGAACGTGACCGCCGTCGCGCGCCGCGCTGCTTACGTCGCGATCGTCGCGCCGCTGGGCATCGGGGCACTCGTCGCGCGCGCCCTCGCCGCCCGGCACCCGCACGCCCTCGACGTCGATTTCGCGCAGCCGCTCGTCGTCGCGACGGCGTGGCACGCGTACGGGACGATCGCGTTCGCGATCCTCGCCGCGAGTGTCGCGACGTCGGCGGTACTCCTGCTGTACGCGTTGCGCGCCGATCTTACGATCGCTCGCGCGTCCGCGGACGAAGCGCCGCCCGCCGCTTCGAGCCGGAACGACCTCCCCGCCATCCTCGCCGCCGCCACGCTCGGACTCGCATGTGTCGCGGCCTGGCCGTTCGTCTTCTCCAGCGACGTCTACGCGTACGCGGCATACGGGCACCTCGCACTCCATGGGCTCGACCCCTACGTGCCGACCGCCGCCGGCCAGCACGACGCGTTTCTCGACGCGGCTCGCTGGCAATGGCGCGGCCCGGTTCCCGTCGACGTGTACGGGCCCGCGATGGTGGGGCTCGAGCAGGCGACGGTCGCGCTCGCGGGCGATCGCGACGTCGGGGCGGCGCTCGCGGCCTTTCGACTTACCGCCGCGCTCGCATTTCTGGGCAGCGTCGCGCTCGCGTACGCCGCGCTGCGCGACGTCTCGCCGCGTTCGAACGGCGCGCGTCTGCGCCTACGCGTTGCATCCCGTGGTGCTGTGGGGCGTGGCGGAAGGTCACAACGACGCCGTCGTGCTGCTCGTTCTCGGGCTCGGCGCGGTCGCGCTCGCACGCGGACGCGGTGCCGCAGGCGCAATCTTCATCGGCCTGACGCCGCTCCTCAAAGCACCCGGCGCGATCTTCGCGTCGCTGCTGGTCCTGGATGCGGGCGCCCGCGCATCCGCCGGGGCGCGAGCGACGCCGCGCCGGACCGCGATTATCGCCGCCGTGGCCCTCGCGCTCGCCGCGGCGCTCGCGCTCGTGCCGTTGCTGCCGGCGCTCGCCCACGTCCGTCGCGTCGGCACGTACACACCGAGCGTCTCGCTCGCGGGATTGGCCGGGCCGTTCGTTGCCGGCAGCGTCGCGGTGCTCGCGCTTTCCCTGGGATGCAAGCGCATTGCAACCGGCGCGCGCAGCGGCTACGCTTGGGTCGGCATCGCGGCGATCGCGGCTCTGCCGAACGTCTATCCCTGGTACGCGCTCTGGCTCGTCCCGCTCGCGCTGGTCGCGGAGGGCGGACCCGCGAGCGCGGCGCTCTGGGTTGCGACGATCTTCGCCGTCGCACGTTACCTACCCGACGCCTCCGGTTCGCCGGATGCGGGAGGCGCGCGACTCTTCGCAGCCGCGGCCATCGCGCCGCTCGTCCTCGCGCTCGCCGACGTCTCGTTCCGCCGACCGAAGAAAGAACCGTACCGATCGTGACTGCCGCACTTCTGCTCACCGCGCTCCTCGCCGCCGCGCCAACGCCGACCCTCGTCGCAACACCCGACGCGTCCGCTCCGGCAGTCACCCCGACCGCGGCGACGCGGGCGGCCGCGCCCGTTTCCCCGACGACGGCACCGTCCGTACGTGCGTACAATTATCGCTACGTGCCGCGCTACGCGACACGTCGGTCCGCCGACACGCCGCAAATCTTTGCCGTCTATCTCAACGACAAGAAGCTGCAGTCGCTCGGGCCGATCAACATCCGCGTCGATACGACGGAAAACGTCGTGAAAGTCGTGAGCCGCAGCAACGGCCGCAACGGAACGATTCCGTTGATCGCACCCGGTCGCTTCGAGGCGACGAGCGTCCTTCCGAAAATTCCGTTCATCGCCGCCGGAATGTCGGTCGATCTCGAATTCGTCGCGACGACGGCTTCCGGGAAGACCTCGGTCGTGCACGTGCCGGTGCTGCTGAACTGATGCAGCGCCGCCGGATCGCGACGCTCGCCGCAAGCCTCGTCGCACTGCCGCTGGCGCTCGGCGCGCCCGACCCGGCGTCGCCACAGGCGACTCCCGTCCCGACGGCCTCGCCGACGCCGGTCGCGAGCCCGAACGCCACGGCGACGCCGACCTATCGATTCGTGTACAAGCCGACGCCGGCACCCGCGGGCGTTACGACGCCGTTTCCGCTTCCCGGCGCGCCGCAAATCCTCGAGATCGATCTGGGCGACTCGACGCTCGTCACGCCCGGGACGCTCCGCGTGCGCGTCCTCACGAGCGAGAGCGTTGCGAGCATCGCGGCCGAGACGTTCGGATATTCGGTCGCGATACCGAAAAAAGGGTCCGGTCTCTTCAGCTTCGAGGGCGACGTCGGCGACGTACCGGCATTCGTGAAGAACCGGACCTACGATGTCGTCTTTACCGCGACCGGAAGCGACGGCCGCACCGCGACCGTCGCGCTCCCGTTGACGCTGCGATAGCGCTCGCGCCAAGCCTCGTTGCTGCTGAAGTTGACGATGATCTTCTTCCGCTGAGCCTTGGGATGTACGTCGAGCGTGAGCGCGACCGAGCCCGGGCTTCGCGGGCGAATGTCAAGACGTTTCGGATGCAACCGGTCGAGCGCGATGCGGGTCGAACGCAAGCGCTGCCGACACTCCCGACCGACCTGAGGCTTCTATCGCTACGCTCGCCCCTTCACTCGTTCGCGCGCTTCCGAGTTCGAGTCGCCCTCTCGCGGGCTTACTCGAGCGCCTGCGGACACACGGCGGCGCGTTTTCGCTCCACGAGACGACGGCGGCGGCGCGACCCTACATCCTCGCGGGCATCTATCGTGCGCTTCGCGCGCCACTGTTCGTCGTCGTCCCGACGCCCGACATCGCCGAGCGCACCTTCGCCGACCTCACCTACTACCTCGCCACCCCCGCCAAGGCCGGCGAAGCCGCCGCACCCGGTAAGGCCGCCGAAGCCGCCGCACCCGGTAAGGCCGGCGAAGCCGCCGCACCCGGTAAGGCCGCCGAAGCCGCCGCACCCGGTAAGGCCGGCGAAGCCGCCGCACCCGGTAAGGCCGCCGAAGGCGCCGCACCCGGTAAGGACGCCGAAGGCGCCTTGCCCGATGTGACGCTCGTGCGGCCGCGCGAAGAGAGCGTCGGGGTCATCGAATCGCCGTCGGAGCGCAGCGCGCGCATGTCGCTCTTTGCGGATCTCGTCGCCGGACGACCGCATATCGCCGTCGTGCCCGTCGCGGCGCTTCGGCAATACGTCATGCCGCGGGCGGTCTTCGCAGCCCGCACGTTCGCACTCGGCGTCGGCGACGAGTTCGGCTTCGAAGCACTTCAGGAGCAACTCTACGACGCCGGCTACCACCGCACCGACGTCGTCGCGGCAGCGGGTGAATTTGCGGTGCGCGGCGGGATCGTCGACCTCTGGCCCGCGACGGCCGATCTGCCCGCGCGGGTCGAATTTTTCGGAGACGAGGTCGAATCGATTCGAAGCTTCGATCTCGCATCGCAGCGCAGTACCGATGCTCGCGCGGAGTCGCTCGAGATCGTGCCGTGGAGCGAGATCCCGCGCGACGAAACGTATCGCGAACGCGTGCTCGCCGGCATCACCGGCACGCCCGCGACGGTTTCCGCCGCGCGCGCCTACATCGCGAGTGGCGCCGATCTGCCCGAGACGTGGCTGCCGCTCGCGTACGACGAACGCGAGACGCTGCTCGATTACCTCGCCCAAACGACGATCGTCGTGCTCGAAGAACCCGCGATGCTCGCGACGGTCGAACGCGGCCTCGAAGACGAGCGCCTGCGCGAAGAGAACGTGCTGCTCGCGGCCGTGGAATCGGGCGAACTCTCCGTCGACGAAGATCTGGTGGGCGAAGCGTTGCTCGCCGACGTCCTCTCACCGCACCCCACCCTCGCGACGCTCGAGCACGCGCTCGCGTCGCGACGCTGCCTCATCGTGCCGGGCGCGATCGAAGCCGAACCGACACCCTGGCTGCCACGGTCGCTCGAAACCTTCGTGCTCGAGACGCGGCCGGTCGAACACTTCAATCGTCAACTCACGATGTTTCTCGATCAGGTGAAAACGTGGGTCGCGGACGGCGAGACGGTCGCACTCGTCGCCTCGGGCGCGTCGCGCCTCACCGAGATGTTACGCGCGGCGAACCTCACCGTCGAACGCAGCGCGACGATGCTGCACCTGCGCGAGAGCGGCGCGGCGTCGTTCGTCGGCCGCGCGCCCGGGATGACCCGGGGCGGCGTCGTCTTCGTCGACCAAGGCAACATCGAGTCGGGCTTTCACATTCCGGGCTTGCGCCTGCACGTTCTCGGCGATCGTGAGATCTACGGCCAGCCGCCCAAGCGCGTCAAGTTACGCGCGATCAAAGAGGGCGTGCCGGTCACGCTCGGCGATCTCAAGGTCGGCGACTACGTCGTGCACGCCGTTCACGGCATCGGGCAGTATATCGGCTTACGCACCGAAACGATCCTCGGCGCGACGCAAGATTATTTAGACCTGAAGTATGCCGGTACGGATCGCATGCTCGTGCCCGTAACGCAGATGCATCAGGTTACGAAGTACGGCGCGAATGAAGGTACGGCACCGAAGCTTTCGAAGATGGGCGGCGGCGACTGGGCGCGCACCAAGACCCGCGTCTCGGAAAATCTCGCCAAGATCGCCGAAGGTCTCGTCGGGCTCTACGCGGAGCGCGAGATCGCCACGGGCCATGCCTTCGGCCCCGATACGCCGTGGCAAGCCGAGCTCGAAGAGGCCTTTCCTTACGAGACGACGCCCGATCAGCAAAAGGCGATCGACGATGCCAAGGCCGACATGGAAAAGACGAAGCCGATGGACCGTGTGGTCTGCGGCGACGTCGGCTACGGGAAGACCGAAGTTGCCGTGCGCGCGACGTTCAAGGCGATCGCCGACAAGCGCCAAGTCGCCGTGCTCGTCCCCACCACGCTCCTCGCAGCCCAGCACTATCGAACGTTCAGCGCGCGCTTCGCGAGCTTTCCGGTGCGCATCGAAGAGCTCTCGCGCTTCAAGACGAAAAAAGAGCAACAACAGACGCTCAAAGACCTCGCGGACGGCAAAGTGGACGTCGTCGTCGGCACGCATCGCCTCCTGCAGAAGGACGTCGTCTTCCGGGACCTCGGCCTGATCATCGTCGACGAAGAACAGCGCTTCGGCGTGATGCACAAGGAGCGCCTCAAGCAGATGAAGGCGACCGTCGACGTGCTCACGCTCTCCGCGACGCCGATCCCGCGGACGCTGCACATGTCGCTGCTGGGCGTACGCGATCTCTCGATGATTCAAACGGCACCCAAGAACCGCATGTCGATCAAGACGGTCGTCGTCCCCGCGAGCGACGCCATCGTCGCGAAGGCGATTGCGAACGAACTCGATCGCGGCGGTCAGGTATACTACCTGCACAACCGCATCGAGTCCATCTACGGCGTCGCGCGCGCCCTCGAGCAACTCGCGCCCAAAGCGCGCGTCGCGGTCGGACACGGGCAGATGGGCGAGAGCGAACTCGAACCGATCATGTCGAAATTCGTCGACGGTCAGATCGACGTGCTCGTCGCGACGACGATCATCGAAAACGGCATCGACATCCCCAACGTCAATACGATCATCGTCAACGACGCGGATAAATTCGGCCTCGCACAGCTCTATCAGTTGCGCGGACGCGTCGGCCGGTCGAACCACCAGGCGTACGCGTACCTGCTCTATCAGGCGCACAAGGCGCTCTCCGAAGATGCGAAGGCGCGGCTCGAAGCGATTCGCGAATTCACGCACCTCGGGAGCGGCCTGCAGGTCGCGATGCGCGATCTCGAGATTCGCGGGGCGGGCAATCTGCTCGGCGCGGCTCAGTCCGGCTTCATCGGTGCCGTCGGGTTCGAGACGTACTGCGAACTGCTCGCCGAGGCGATCGCGGAACGGAAGGGCTCGCGCGAGGACATGCCCGAGAAACGCGAGGCCGTCATCGACGTCAAGATCGACGCGTACATCCCCAACGACTACATCCCGCAAGTCTCGCAGAAAATTGCGGCGTATCAGCAGCTCGCGAACGCGCGCAGCGAGACCGTCGTGGACGAAATCGCCGAGGGGTTGCGCGATCGCTTCGGCACGCTTCCCGCGCCGCTTTCGAACCTCGTCGAGGTCACGAAGCTGCGGACGAAAGCGATCGAAAAGGGTGTGACGCGCGTCATCATCGACGCGACGCGCCTCACGCTCGGCGTCGGGTCGGCGTTCGAGCTTTTGCCGACGACGATTCCAAGATTGCAGTCGCTGACGAAGAATCGCTTCCGCTTTGCCGAGGGAAAGGTCACGATCGATCTGCCCGATCGCAAACCGTCCGAGCATCTCCCACTCCTGCGGGCGCTGCTGGAAGCGATGTAGGACACGCCGGGTCGGAAGCGACCGAGCGACGTGATGCCGAACGGACCGGGTTCGATGAAATCGGATTGGCCGCCACCCGGCAGATCGACGGAGTCGCGCGACGCGGCGTCGCTCGATCCGTGGACCCTGTTCGACGACTTACCCGTCAACGTATCGGTCGTCGGCGCGGGCGAGCGCGTGACCTATGCCAACCGCGCGTGGCACGCGGCCTTCAACCCGGGCGGCGTGTCGCTGGCCGAGGTGGTGGTCGCCGAGACGCTGCATCCGGCCGACGTGTCCACGACGCGCGATGCCTGGTCGTCCGCAACGACCGCGGGCGCCGTCTTCACGGCGCGCTACCGTGTACGCGGCCGTCGCGGCGCGTATCGCTGGCATGCCGTGCGAGGCGCTCCGACGTTTCCCGCTTCCGACGGATCGTGGCGGTACGCCGTCGTCGCGACCGACGTCGACGACGCGTATCGGTACGAAGCCTATCTCGCGCTGCTCGCGGAGATCGGCGCGCTCGTCGCGACCGCGCCCGACCCCGATAGCGCGCTCGCGCGAATCGGCACGCGTCTCGTGCCCCTTGCGGGCGCGTGTTTCGCCGTGTACCGGCCCGACGTCGACGGAACGCTCGCGCCGGCGACGTTCGTGCATGCGGACCCCGCGCGCGGGTCGCTCGCACGCGAACTCTGGCGCGCCTACCCACACGCGAGCCGTCGGCTACCCACGCTCGCCGCGCATTCGGAAGGCGCGGTCGTCGTTGCGATGACGGCCGAGATTCGCGCGGATCTCGCCGTCGACGACGCACACCTCACGATGCTCGCCGCCTACGGCGCGCGCGACGTCGTGCTCGTGCCGATCGTGGGCCGCGACGCGCTGCATGGCGTGCTCGGTATCGAGACCGATCGCGACACGGAACGCTCCCTCGGCGATGCGGAAATACGGCTCGCAACCGAGATCGCGCGGCGCATTGCGATCGCCTTTGATAGCGCCTCGCTCGCAGCGGAAGGTCGTCGCGCCGCGGGCGACCTCCGCTTCCTCGCGCAAGTCGGCGAGACGATGGTCGAATCGCTCGATCTCGAAACGCGGTTGGCGCGTCTCGTCCACGCGGTCGTTCCGCGACTCGCGGATTGGGCGGCGGTCAATCTCGTGGCCGGCGACGATTCGGTCGAGACCGTCGCGATCGCGCACCGCGACCCCGCGAAAGCGGAGATCGCCGAGCGCCTGCGCGGACCGTACTACGGCAATCCCGACTCGACGCACGGCACGCCCGTGGCGCTACGGAGCGGACGATCGCGGCTGATGTCCGGCGTCGACGAAGAGGTGTTGCGCGAACATTTACGGCCGGAAACCTACGACGACGTCGTGGCGCTCGGCGCGGATTGCGCCTTCGTCGTGCCGCTGCTCGCGAACGGCGCGGTGTACGGCACGATCGCCGCGATGCGCGGCGGTCGGGAACGGCCGTTCAACGAGAACGACATGTGGCTCATGGAGGAGCTCGCGCGGCGCGCCGCCGTCGCGATCGATAACGCCCGCCGCTACGCGCACCATACGACGGTCGCCGAGGCGTTCCAAGTCGCCTCGCTTCCCAGCACCTTGCCGCAAACGCCCGGCCTCGCGTTCTCCGCCTACTACGCTCCAGGCAAACGCGAGGCGACGGTCGGCGGCGACTGGTACGACGCCTTCGCCCTCGACGACGGGCGTCTGGTCGTCTCGATCGGCGACGTCTCGGGAAGCGGTCTACCCGCGGCCGTGATCATGGGCAGCGTGCGCCAGATCGTGCGCGGCGCCGCGCAACTCGACGGCGATCCGCGCGTCATCTTGCGCGCCGCGGATCGCGCGCTACGCGCGCAATTTCCGAGCACGATGGTCACGGCGTTCGTCGGCGTGATCGACCTCGCGCGCGGCGAGATCGCCTATGCGTCGGCGGGGCATCCGCCGCCGCTGCTCTGCGCCCCGGGCGCCTCGATCGTGGAATTGGCGACGCCGGGCCTGCCGCTGGGCTTGCGCGACGACGACGAACCGCCGAGCGTCGTCTGCCGCTATGAGGCCGGTGCCCTCCTCGTCCTCTACACCGACGGCCTCATCGAATCGACGCGCGACATCATCGCGGGCGAGCGCGCGCTACGAGCCGCGCTCGCGGGCGAAGCGGTCCGTACCGCAAGCGACGTCGCCGCCGCCATCGTCGAGACGGTCCTACGCGATGGCGCGCACGACGACGTGGCGATCCTCGCGATCCGAAGAACATAAAGAGGAGCCCCGCGGTCGGGCGGGCGAACCGGAGGGCGTTTGTGCGGAGTCCGATGTGGCTCCGCGCCTTTGTGTTCGCTCGGGAGTTTTTGATGTCCAATCGCGTCCTCGCCGTCTTCGCGACCGCGTTCCTCGGCCTCACCGTCGCCGGCTGCTCGTCCGGTTCGAACGCCAGCAGTGACGTCGCGAGCGTGAACGGCACCAAAATTTCGCGTACGGAATACGACGGAAAACTCGAGGGCGGACCGCAGGGCAAAGCCGCGCTCAATCAACTCGTGCAGAGCGCCCTGATCGATCAGTACGCGGCGGACAACCACATCGATATCTCCGAAGCCGACATCGCGAAAAAAGAAGACGAGATCAAGTCGAAATATCCGCCCGGCCAATTCGAGCAGATCCTCAAAGCGCAGAACCTCACCGAGGACGACGTCAGAAAGATCCTCAAGCAGCAACTCGTCGTGGAGCGGGCCGTCGGCGGAAGCGTCAAGGTGGCGCCGGCCGATATCTCGGCATACCTCGCCAAAAATCACGCGACCCTCGATACGGCAGAACAGGTGCGCGCGCGCCACATCCTCGTTGCCGATGCAGGCAAAGCGAAAGACATAGAAGCCAAGCTCAAGGGCGGCGCGAAGTTCGAGGATCTCGCCAAAGCGAATTCGACCGATCCGTCGAGCAAAGACAAAGGCGGCGAACTCGGCTTCTTCTCCAAGGGTCAGATGGTGCCGGCGTTCCAAGCTGCGGCCTTCGCGCAGAAGATCGGCGTCGTCGGACCGCCGGTGAAATCGCCCTTCGGCTACCACATCATCGAAGTCGAAGAAAAGAAGCCCGCGACCGTCGCGACGATTGCGAACTCGGGCGACAAGATCAAGACGCTCCTCACGCAGCAGCAGGAGCAGCAGCAGATTCCGCAGTTCCTCGCCGGTCTGCGTAGCAAGGCGAAGATCGAGATCTACGACGACCGCCTCAAGGATGCGCTCCCGCCCGTACCGCCGGCCCCGGCCCCGGCTGCGGCCGCGTCTGCAGCCGCACCCGCAGCCTCGGCAGCCGCCGCACCGAGTGACGCCGCGTCGAGCGCCTCACCGAGTGGCGTACCCAGTGACGCCGCATCGAGCGCCGCCGCACCGAGTGCCGCACCCAGCGACGCCGCACCGAGCGCCGCCGCAACGAAGTAGGCACGCACGCGCGGCGGACCGCTAAGAGCCGCCGCGTCGCGCGGCGAACGCTTTCGTTCGATGTCACGACCGAAAACGCAGCCGTCCGGACTCGTTCGCATCGTGGGCCTCGGCCCGGGCGATCCCGACCTCATCACGCTCGGTAGTCTCGAAGCGTTGCGTGCCGTCGGGCGAGCCGTCACGCTGCTCGCGCCGCCCGAACTCGCACTCTTCCTCGAGAGCGAGGGCGTGACGCTGCTACGCGACCGCATCGCCGATCCTGCACTCTTCGTGCGCGGTTCGAGCGACGCGATCGACGCCTTCGTCGCCGCGTACGACGGCGAACCGCTCGCCATCGGCGTGCTCGGCAACCCCCTCTCGGATTTCCCGGGTCTGCCGTTACTCTTGCGGGCCCTCGAACGCGTGGGGAGCCGTACGGAGCTCGTGCCCGGCATGCCGCGCGCGACGCTCTCCGCCGCGATCGCGATGCCGCTCGTTCCGCTTCCGCCCGCCTCCGCCCATTACACGTGGCCGGACCTCGTGGAAGTGATGGCGCGCCTGCGCTCCACCTGCCCGTGGGACCGCGAGCAAACGCACGAATCGCTCGTGCCGTATCTCATCGAAGAAGCCTACGAAGTCGCCGACGCCATCGAAGAGCATAGCGACGGCGACCTCTGCGAAGAACTCGGCGATCTCTTGCTGCAGATCGTCTTTCACGCACAACTCGCGACGGAGCGCGGGAAATTCTCCATCGCCGACGTCGTCGACGGCCTCTCCAATAAGATGATCCGTCGTCATCCGCACGTCTTCGGCGATGCCGCCGTCGCGAACGTCGCCGAGGTGTGGCAGAACTGGGAACAGCTCAAATCGCTCGAGCCCTCCGCCGCGAAACGCACGAGCCGCCTCGACGGCATACCGCGCGGGCTCGGCGGCTTGCAGCGCGGCCAGAAGATGCAAGATAAGGCCGCACGCGTCGGCTTCGATTGGCCGCACCTCGACGGCGTGCGCGCCAAGCTCGCCGAGGAGGTCGCCGAACTCGAAGAGGCACGTCGCGACGGCGACCAGCGCGCGATCCGCGAAGAATTGGGCGACGTGCTCTTCACGGTCGTCAACCTCGCGCGCGCGCTCGGCGTCGACGC
>JAABUX010003382.1_pt1 | contig 21221 bp, 19 predicted proteins | sample 5561851 | NCBI WGS metagenome assembly JAABUX01 (sample SAMN10711883, study PRJNA513361) | rock metagenome | isolation source: Antarctica rocks | place: Antarctica: Victoria Land, Richard Nunatak red sandstone | collected 2016-01-03 | reverse complement strand
AGTTTTCCTTGCGAGGGTTGACCAAAGCAGCGGGCGAGTGGTGTCTCGTCTGTCTAGCCTTCAACTTGAGGCGCTTAAATGTCCTCATGGCGACAGCTTAAACTTTTCTCCGACAGGCTGCTAGGGTCTTCTATCGCACTAAAATGGTCGGCAATTGTTATTCTGGGCTTCAGCTTCATCGGTCGTGGTCTAGTTAATTATTCTCTTTTTTCAAAGAGTATTTACCTCAGTATACCACTTTGATGCTTTGTATAAAATTTAAGATGCGTTCGCCCTGGCGTTAAGACTGTTCCCAGAAAAGCATACGCCTCAATCGGTGTCCACAGCATTCCCAACCCCAGTCCCACAAACGCAGAACTGCCACTCAATCCCAAAATGGCATTTGTCGGTGTGCGATAGGTGGGATGGATGTGCGACAACCAATGGGGAAATAGTTCTTCTCGACTCATGGCATACACAATGCGAGCAGCGCCGTTGAGAAAGGCAACGGCACAGGCATACGCTGCCATAATTCCCGCAAAATCAATCAATAAGGCGAACCCATTCCCCCAAACGCGACGTGCGATCGTATCGAAAGGGGCGGCATCTTGGGCAAAGGCTGCCATGTTGTGGATGCCATATCCCAGCGTTGCCACATATGACATCAGCACATAGAACACGCCGACTAAAACCAGGGTAACCACTGTCGCCTTCGGAATCGATTGACGGGGGTTTTGAACTTCTTCACCCAACGTGGTTGCGGATTCAAACCCGACGAAACTGAGGATGGACAAAATCACACCGAGAACCAGGTTGCTGTGCGGCGGTAGTGCCGTCAGCGTGAAGGGTACGAGCGTCAGTTGTCCGGTTTTTCCAGTTTGCATGAGTACGATGAGTGCGAGGAGGAGACAAACGCCGATCTCAAACACCAATAGCGTCAGATCCAGTTGCAGCGAGAAGTGAATGCCACGATAACACACTGCCCCCACAATCACAGCGAACGAGCAATACCAGACTGGACAGTCTAGATGCACGCCTTCCCAGTGCCGCAGCAGATCTTGGAAATTCGCACTCATGACTAAAAGGGGAAAGGGAATAGACACGCCAAAGGAAATTAAACTCAACCAGCCAGCGAGAAAGCCCCAGCGCACCCCTAGTCCTTGAGTCACATAGGTATACAACGAGCCACTTGTGGGAAACTCGGCTGCCATAATGTTGATTTGAGCAGCAACCAGCAGAGTTACCCCAAAACCAATAATGTAGCACAACGGCATCGCTGCACCGACGAGTCCCGCTTGTGGAACGGTATTAAAAAAGATGGCACCCACCGGAGACATTGCGGCAACTGCCATGACAACTGCATGTCGGAATTGCAGTGTATTGCGTTGTAGCTTTGAGGGTTCGCTCGAAGAATTTGTCACAGGCATCATATCCGAGGGTGGCTCATTTGCTGATCCTGCTTATCATCCATCAATGGAAAAATGAGCGCAAGTTATATGGAGTTTATCACTCGCCTAGAGAGGCGCACACCTTGAATTGTCCAGGTCTTACGTTGAAAGAGTTGAGATTGGGCAATACTATTTGAGAAAACGCTGTCAATTCAACTGAGGGAAAGCCGAGTGCGCCCATGACGCCATCTCAACACTTGCTTGAATTAAACCTGAACTTGCAATGCCGCATCGCTCAACTTGAGCAAGACAACCAGCAGAAGAAGGCGGAACTCGCTCAACTGCGGCAGGAGCATGGGCGGCTACAGCAATCGGAAACGCGGTATCGGCAACTGTTCGAGAATGCGCCCGTTAGCATGCTTTTCATTAATACAGAGGGCTACATTACGGAAATGAATCAAGCCTCTGAGCACCTGTTTGGTTTATCGATGGAGCAGTTAAACAAGCTCGCTAGCCCAATTTTTGCAAATGCACAGTTAGTCGAAAATGGTACGTTACCCTACATGCTGCGAGCACTGGCAGGGGAAACGGTGATTGAAGAACCAACCTACTACGATTCATCCAAAGATTTTGATAGTGGCAAGTTAAATTACGGCAAGGGTCATTACTTCCCGATTCGGGACAAAGCAGAAGTGGTGCGAGAAATTGTCGAAATTGCGCCTGACTTTTCTGATTTATGGGCAGCACAACAGACATTACAGCAAGAGCGCGATCGCGCCGCTACTGAACGAATCAAACTCCTGGGCACAATCGCGCAAGTGGCAAATTTGTTGTTGCGATCGCCCGATTACACTTCTGTGCTGCCCGATGTGGTGCAGCTCTTAGGCGAAGCGGTAGGGAGCGATCGCTGTGCCATCACGCAAGATATTATGCACTCCGTCTCAGATCACCCTGCAGTGCGTATCCTGACGGAGTGGGATAGAGCAGGCATTTCTAGTTCGATTGACCGAACCCCTGAATACGAATCGGGAGTTGTCTTAGAGGGGAATGTGTTGAAATTCCATGAGCAATTTTTGCGCGGGGAAATCGCTAATTTTTTGATTGCCGATGTGCCAGAACCTTTGCAAAGCCTATTTGAGGCCCAAAAGTGTACATCAATGCTGATCGTGCCAATTATGGTGCAGGGAAAATGTTGGGGACAAGTTGGCTTTGATAACTGCGGAGCGCCTCGATTATTTGATGCAGCCGAAATTGCCATTCTGAAAATTGCGGCGGATAGCATTGCTGCTGCTATTGAACGACGGGAAAAAGATGACGAACTCAGGCGCTCGGAAGCGTTGTACCGCTCCCTATTTGAAATCAGCAACGAAGGCATTTATCGTTGGCAACTCGATCAGCCTGTATCGGTTGAATTACCTGTCGATGAACAAGTAGAGCTGGTATACCGCTATTGCTTTTTTGCACAAGCCAACGATGCTTTGGCAAAGATGTACGGATTAGCCAAGGCAGAAGATATCGTTGGCATGAGACTTACAAAGGTGCATCCGCCAGATGATTCAGCAATAACATTAGAGATGATGCGTGCGATCTGCGGCAATGGATACCAAATTCGCCATGCTGAATCAGAAGAAAGAGACATTAACGGGCAAAGACGTTACTACCTCAACAGTATCATCAGCTTGGTTGAAAATGGTTTTATCAGTAGTGGTTGGGGCACGCAGATCGACATTACTGAATTACGAGAGGCACAGCAAGCCTTACTAGAAGCGGAACAAGCACGGGCTGAATTGCTCAAGACGATGACAACGATCGCCAACCATCTCTTACGCTCCACCGACTACAGGCTGATTCTACCTGATGTCTTGCAACTGCTAGGTGAAGCTGCCAGAGCCGACCGCTGTAGCTTAGTGCAAAACATCATTGATTCCCACTCTGGCAAACCGGCGGTGCGGATGAATGCTGAGTGGTGCCGACCTGGCATTCAATCGTCGATCACTCATACGCCTGAGTTAGAATCCGCTCTCCTGTGGGAGGACTTTGCCGAGTTGTACGAGCGCTTAATTCAAGGCGAGACTGTGCAGTTTTTCGGCACTGAGCTGTGCGCATCGCTGCGGGACTTATTTGAATCACAAGGCAACACGGCAATGCTCATGGTGCCGATCATGGTGCATGGTGAGTTTTGGGGTGTGTTCGGGTTTGATTATTGCGGTGAAGTGCGGCGATTTGAAGAGTCAGACCAATCAATCTTTGCGATCGCGGTCGATAGTATTGCAGCCGCAATCGAGCGTCAGCAACAAGATGAGGCTTTACGCGAATCTGAGAAACGCTATCGCACCTTGTTTGAGTTGAGCAACGAAGGCATTTACCGTTTTGAATTCGAGCAACCAATCTCTATTGTGCTTCCCACATCCGAGCAAATTGAGCAGGTTTATCACTATTATCGAATTGCCGAGGTGAATTCTACCTTTGTCGCTCAGTATGGACTCACCAATCAACATGAATTAATTGGTTCAGGACTTGTTGATACTCATGTCCCAGATTCGGAGGTTAACTATGACCATGCTCGAATCATCATTGAAAATGGCTATTGTGGGCGCAATGTTGAAACAGAAGAAATTGATAGTGAAGGGCAACGGAAATATTTTCTTCAGAATGTCGTGTGCGATGTGAGAAATGGTTATCTCGGGGGAGGCTGGGGTATACAAACCGACATTACCAAGCTAAAACAAGCTCAAGAAGCTCTGCTGCAAGCAGAACAAGCCGTCTTCATTGAACGAGAGCAAGCTGCCCAAGCTCGCGCCGCAGAGCTGGCGAAAGCCAACGATGTCTTGAAAAAAACGCTTGATACTCTTGCCACTGAACCAGAATTAGATCGCTTCTTGCAACATGTCTTGAGCGTGATCGCCGCTCAGATGAATGCGCCTGCTTGTCTCTTATGGCTGTTTGATGACTCCCTGCAAACGGCAACCCTGCACTTAAGCTACACTGACGGTCAAGTTAGCCTTCGCGCCCAATCCCGCTCCAATACTGACCAATCTCACCTGATCCGCTTGCGGAGCCCAGACTGGGTCTTTCGCACTGAGCAACGGCAACCCTACCTGATCGAGGTCGTGACCCCACCGTTTACCCGAGCGAGTTGTGCTTATCTAACCCGCTCAGGCATCAAAGCTATTCTCATTGTCCCCTTGTGGCTCGGCGACCGACTAATCGGCGCGTTCGCCGTGCGTCTGCCTGAAGTCAGAGACTTTGCGCCGAGCGAGCTAGAACTGGTGCAAGCGCTAGGGCATCAAGCCACGTTAGCCCTCCAACTGACGAAACTCGCAGAGCAAGCAAGTCACTCTGCCGTGCTAGAAGAACGCAACCGGATGGCACGGGAGATTCATGACGTTCTTGCCCAAGCATTTACTGGCGTGGTAGTTCATCTCGAAGCGGCAAAGATGATCACCCCTCAAGATGCACCTGTACAGCCGCTTATGGCTCAAGCACAAGAATTGGCACGGGCTGGGTTAGTCGAAGCCCGGCGCTCGGTTTGGTCATTGCGCCCTCAAGCACTAGAAAACACTAACTTGCGGAGTGCATTGGAAAAGTTAGTGCAAGCCCTGACTCACAACACCTCGGTTCAAGTTCAGTTACAGATTCAAGGGGTAGCTTGTGCGATCGCACCAGAGGTGGAAACTCACTTATTGAGAATCGCTCAAGAAGCCCTCACCAATGCCCTCAATCATGCTCAAGCCAGCACGATTGAGATAGAATTGACCTTTGGCACTCAAGCGGTCGAGTTGTGCGTGCGCGACGATGGGCAGGGATTTGAGCCAACGGCGGTTCGAGCAAATGGCTTTGGGCTGGTGAGTATGCAAGAGCGGGCTGAGTGTATCAACGGAGAATTAACCCTCACCAGCCAACCTGGTTGTGGAACAGTAGTTCTGATTGCCGCGCCACTGTCTGCTAAGAGCAACGCTCCGATTCGGAGGTCGTGATGAATCAGAATCCCCCAATCCGCGTTCTGATTGCTGATGACCATCCGGTCGTGCGTACCGGACTCGCAGCCATCCTGGAGATTCGCCCAGAGGAAAACATTGTGGTAGTCGGGCAAGCCAGCGATGGGCTTGAAGCAATCGAGTTGTTCGCCCAACTGCAACCGGATGTCGCCTTAATTGATCTACGCATGCCTTCGCTAGATGGGGTGGGAGCGATCGTCGCCATTCGCCAACAATTTCCCACGGCGCGGTTGGTGATCTTAACGACTTATGACAGCGAAGAAGATATTTATCGCGGACTCCATGCCGGGGCTAAAGCCTATTTGCTCAAAGATGCGCCTCATCAGGACTTGCTCAACTGCGTCAGGGCAGTTCACGCGGGAGAGTCCTTCATTCCGCCCAAAATTAGCGCCAAGTTCTTTCAATGCATGAACCTGCCCGCTTTGAGTGAACGAGAACGCGAAGTGGTGCGCCTGATCGCAACAGGTCGAACGAATCAAGGAATTGCAGCTGTTTTGGGCATCAGCGAAGGTACAGTCAAGTTTCACGTCAATAACATTTTTTCGAAGTTGCAGGTGAGCGATCGTACTGAAGCCGTTATTTTAGCCCTGAAGCGCGGCATCATCACCCTTTGACATCCTCCCACGCTAACCGCTTGCGGTATAGCGTGGGATTCCAAGAGTCACCTCTTGGATCTTCCTAATTCACCGAGACGACTTGATACAATCTGTCCTTGCGGCAATACCTAAACCAAACACCCGTACCAAAAGTACAAAATGTCGAGCCTAGCTCAAACTGCAACAGAGGCCAACCTCTCCAAAGGCGTTTTACTCCCTTCCAGAAGTCGGTTCCGGCAAGCCCTGCCGTACCGTAGAGTCCCGCAATTACTTGGTTCTCTGTGCTTGCTTGGTGCTTCAACATTTTACCCACCGGAGCTATATTTCCCGATGGAACTGCCTATGCTGAGTTGTCAAGGTGCTGTGGCGTCACTTGGACGCACTGGCTGTTTTTTGTGTTCTCGCCACCACGTATAGAATCATACCAATTTTACCAATTGCTGTCAACTATTTTATTTGTGAGTATCACACACCTGGTTCGCAATTCATCCCCCTCTAAACACCTCGCTCCGGAGATAAACAAAACGGCGCTGCCGTTTGTTTATCTCCTGCCGCTCGTTGTTATAGAGGGGGCCACGAGAGCGATTGAAGGTAAAAACTTCGCACGTATTAGCAGGCGGCAGTGGCACAGAGTTTACTTTTTGCTGCTCAAAGCAAGCTTTGGATGACTCACCTGACCAAAAGTTAGGGTCGAGTCCCCATCGACTTAGTGTAGTTAAAACCTGGCAGTCATGCCGGTTGCAAAACACAGAGAAAGACTAGTGACAAAGCCTAGCAAAATTCCTACAGTAAGGGTATGAATTAAAGCTCTGATGGTCATGAGTCAGTTTAGTCCTTCCGACCGACTCACACAACCTGTCAGCGCTCGTGACCATGTTCAGGGATCTCTCCAAGCTCCAGTCATTCTGATTGAGTACGGTGACTTCCAATGTCCACATTGTTATGAGGCTAACAGTATTGTCAAAGAGATTCAGCACAAGCTTAAAGATCAGTTGTGCTTTGGGTTTCGACACTTTCCACTAACGCAGCTTCACGCTCAAGCACAAAGAGCCGCCGAAGCTGCCGAGGTTGCGGCTGACCAAGGCAAGTTTTGGCTTCTTCACGACATGCTCTTTGAACACCAGCACGCCTTGGATGATGGCTCACTTGTGGAATACGCGCTAAATCTCGGTCTCAACATGCCTCGGTTTCTCTGGAATTTCTCAGAACGGGTGTACACAAGTCGCGTGCAAGCGGACTTTCACAGTGGTATCGAAAGCAGTGTAACAGGAACGCCCACGTTTTTTATTAATGGTGTGCGCTATTCAGATAGCTGGAAGTTGGAAGGATTATTCGCAGCGATCGAGCAAGCTAGATATTCAGCCCACAACGGTTAAACAATACATCCAAGCTGGCGGCGGTGTAGTGTGAAGTTTATTTAATTGAGGAGATGATCGTATGCCTATTATTTCAGAAGCCAGTAATGTGAACACCCGAGATTATTGTGTTCACTGTGGAGCCTGAACAACAGCAGAAACTAGTTGACGCCATTGTGAGCGAAGTAGAGCGGTGGGTTCGACACTGTCCAGGCTTCATTTCGGCGAACTATCATTTAAGTCAGGACGGCACCAGGGTGTTGAACTATGCCCAATGGACAACACAAGAGGCATGGCAGGCCTTTACTCAGGACACCGAACAAGCCGCCCTGAGCGAAAAGATCAGGAGTATTGGAATGATTGTGGCACCAGATGCTCACTCTTATCAGGTGCAGCGAGTCATCGAGCCTCCAAAGACTAGCTAAAAGGAAACAAACATGGCTAGCACTCAAACAAGTAAAGAAGACAAAACATGAAAGCAGCAGTGGTTCCCGCAGTGAATGGGACATGGGAAGTCAAAGAAGTACCGACACCAGAACCCGATGCCAACCAGGTTTTGATTAAAATTTGTGCCAGCGGGCTTTGCCATACTGATGTTGCCATCACCGAGGGCAGTATCCCAACCGAATTTCCCCGGACATTAGGTCATGAGCCCGTCGGTGAGATTGTTGCTGTCGGTGAAGGGGTGAGGACTCGCCAAGTTGGCGATCGCGTGGGTGTACCGTGGGTACAAGCTTCCTGCGGTCGGTGTGAGTGGTGTCTACGCGGTAAGCGCCTGTTCTGTGCCAAGCAGATTGGTACTGGCGTCCAGACACAGGGAAGTCATGCCGAATACATGCTGGCTTACGCCGATGCCACCATGTTGCTACCGGAGGGATTGGCTTACGAACAGGCAGCCCCGATCTTTTGTGCTGGCTATACCGTTTGGAGTGGTATCCGTTTTGCTGACCCCAAGCCTCACGAGCGGATCGCCATCCTCGGTATTGGCGGATTAGGTCACTTGGCAGTGCAGTACTCGAAAGCTGCTGGGTTTGAGACGATTGCCGTCACCCATTCAAAGGATAAAGAGAAGCTGGTGCGTGACTTGGGAGCAGACGAAGTGGTAGCCGATGGTGAGGCGTTGCAGGCAGCAGGAGGAGCCGATATCATCATCGCTACGAGCAATTCGTACAAATCTGCTAGTGCAGCATTACAGGGTCTTAGACCAGACGGGCGCATGGTTGCGATTGGATTCTCAAACGAACCGCTCGAAGTGCCAAGTGAAGTGCTGATTGGTCGTCGCTGCCGCATTATTGGCTCGACGCAAAACGGTAGTGAATATCTTTATGAAGCCCTTGACTACGTAGCCAAGGGGAAGGTAAAAGTCATCGCTGAAACCTACTCATTAGATGAAATTAATCGTGCATATGAGAGAGTTGCAGACGGTCAGGTGCGTTTCCGGGCAGTGATCACAAATTAAATCGAATTATCACACAATTCTCCGCCCGGTCGCCTTAATGGAGGTCTGGGAGACGCAGCGCGACGCGATTTTAGGCGGTCAGCTAGCCCAGCCACTCGATCCTGACAAAAAGCTTCAGCAAGTCACCGTTGACGATGTTGGTGCTTTCTGTGCGATCGCCTTGGAACACCCGGAGAAGTGGCTTGGTCGCGAGGTTGACCTAGCGGGAGACGAATTAACTATGCCACAGGTCGCCCAAACGTTTAGCCGCGTAATTGGTCGGCAAGTTGACTACGTTCAGACGTCGTGGGAGCAGTTCGAGAAAGCCATGGGCGAGGAAATCACCATCATGAATAAGTGGTTCAATAACGTAGGTTATGAAGCTGATATTCCCGCACTACGCCAAGAATACCCAGAGCTTACCACCTTTGAGGAGTACCTCTGCCGCAATGGTTGGTCAGGTGCTGAGCCGAGCTATTCGGCTTGACGTTTCATAGAAACCCGACAGCTTTTCCGGCAGCGACTGGAAGCGGGGCTCATGTAGTGCAGTGACAGATTAGGGAGGATATTAAAGTGAAAAGACTGGAAGGAAAAGTTGCTATTGTAACTGGGTCAAGCAGTGGCATCGGCAAAGGGATCGCCATGAAATTGACGCTTGAAGGCGCAAAGGTGGTAATTAACTATAGCAGCAGCGCTGATAAAGCAGAAGCAGTTGTCAACGAAATTAAGCAACAGAATGGTGAAGCCACAGCCATCAAAGCTGATATGAGCCAAGTGGCGGAGATTGAGCAATTAGTTGCGTCTTCAGTTGAGAAGTACGGTCAACTAGATATCTTTGTGAGCAATGCAGGGATTGAGCATTTCGCCTCATTTGAAGAGGTTACGGAACAGGACTTTGATAAGACATTTGCTGTTAACACGCGAGGACAGTTTTTTGCAATGCAGAAGGCCGTCAAGCAGATGAAAAATGGTGGGCGAGTGATTTGCACTTCGTCTATCAGTGCCAGCAAGGGGTTTGTTAATCATTCGGTTTATGGTGGTAGTAAGGGTGCTGTCGAAGCCTTCGCTCGCAATTTAGCAGTTGACCTCGGTTCGCGCGGGATTACAGTTAACGCGATCGCGCCGGGGGCTACTAAAACCGAGATGTACGAGAAGTACGCAGACCTGTATCGCGATCCCGATTCCAAACTGTCGCTTGACGAACAAATGAAAAAGTTTTCGCCTCTAGGTCGAGTCGGCACACCGTCAGATATCGCCAATGTTGTTGCTTTCCTAGCTTCTGACGAAAGTGAGTGGATTACCGGACAAGTTATTCATGTCACTGGTGGCATGGCGTAACCAAGGTAGGGCGAGCTGGCAAACACTAAAAATGGAGGATACCCGCATGAAGAAGATGTGGCTGTCTCCAGAGAGGCGGTTAATATCACCCCGAATGGTAATGATACTGCAACACTAGGAGGCATGTTATGAGCGCTCATAGTAACAACAATTCCATCAAAGCCCACGTGCTAATCGTCTATCACTCAATGCAGGGTCATACCAAACGCATGGCTGAAGTCGTGGCGGATGGCGCGCGCTCGGTCGAGGGTACGCAGGTCATCGTCAAATCGGTCGATGAAGTCCAGCGAACCGACTTCCAAGACTGCGACGCCCTGATCTTAGGTTCGCCCGTACACCAGCGGATGATGGGCTGGGAAATGAAGCGTTTCATCGACCTCATCTGCGAGCCGAGCTGGTTCTTCGATGATATGGTGGGTCGCGTCGGCGGCGTGTTCACGACTGGTGGTGGTCATGGTAATTGCGGTGCAGGAGCAGAATTAGCGCAACTCGGTCTGCTCGTTAACTTAGCCTCCCTCGGTATGGTACTCGTCACGCTGCCTAAGACGACTCCTGGCTTCAATATAGCTGGCATGCATTGGGTGGGGTCCGCACCTCCGGACGGGCGGGCTACAGATGGAGCCTGCCACACCAGCCCAGATGAACTCGGAAGGGCTCGAAGCAGCCTTCCACCATGGTGCAAACATTGCGCGCGTTACTTCAGCCTTGCGGGGAGCAAAGCTCATGGCTCAAGGCAATATCTCACCTCCGCCTGCAATGCGAGAGACACGCGTCCGCATGGAGGGAGTACAACCGCAGGGGGTACCGAAATGAACGATGAAAGGTTCTCGCATCACACCATTCAAGCTAATGACATCAGGTTACATTACGTTATTGGTGGTACAGGCACGCCAGTATTGTTGTGGCACGGCTTTCTAGAGACTTGGTACTGCTGGCGTAAGATCATGCCCACCTTAGCCAAACACTATACTGTAATTGCCCCCGATATGCGCGGCTATGGTGACTCAGACAAGCCCGATGATGGCTATGATGCGCGGACATTGGTAGAAGATTTTCGTCAGCTCGTCGCGCAACTGGGCTTTCGACAACTGCACTTGGTAGCGCATGATATGGGCGCACCTCCGGCGCTACTTTACGCCGCTCAATATTCCGAGCAGGTGTTGAGCTTGACGTATTTAGAAGAACCTGTGTTGCTATCTCAAGTTCTCCAACAAGTCTTTCAATTTACCCCAGAGGCAACGCCAGCGGGTGGCTTGTGGTGGTGGACATTTGCACTCGCCCAAAATCTGCCCGAAACGCTAATTACAGGACATGAGCGAGAGTTTATCACCTACTTTTACAACACCTACTGTCACAATCCGAGTGCGATCGCTCCAGATGTAATCGATGAATACATGCGCTCGTTTGCGGCTCCAAAAGGTGTAAGCGGAGCATTAGGTGTTTATCGAGCGGTGTTTGAGTCGATCAAACAAACTGAAGCATTAGCACAAAACAAGCTGAAGATTCCCATCCTAGCTCTGGGTGGTGACCAAGTGCTAGGCGATCGCGTCAAGACGATGCTGCAAAACGTGGCTGAGAACGTTCGTGGGGGAGCCATTGAACAGTGTGGACATTTTGTTGCAGATGAACGTCCTGATTATCTGGCAAAGCAACTCATCGCATTTTTTAATGAGGTGCAGCACCCAGCTGCGCTAAGTCCTTGAACGATTAGAAAACGCTGGGGGGATCGTCGCACGATTGCAGATGCTTACACCTTTGCCATGATTCGTTGGGGCAACAACTTACCCAAACTCTTGTCTGACTATCCGCATCTTGATCGCTTCTACCTACACCTATGTGAGGACTCAGGTGTGCAACAAGCAATGAAACAGCAAGGCGTCCAGTAGGTTAAAGGGCAACGTCTCCCCGCCTCCTGAGATCCTCAAGCAGTTCCTGAGCGCTGGGCAATCGTCGGGCTGAGGGGTTCGCAACTCAAAGGCGCTTTGGGAAGAAGTCACGGTCAAAACTTTAGCACCGCGCTGGTTTGACTTAAGTGTTTATCTGCTATTTGAGAACATCAACGCACAAGGAGAAAATCAATGAGCGATCGACATCAACTCAACAGCACCTTTTATGAGCGTCTCTCACCTGACAACGCGGCTCTGTTGCTTATCGACCACCAGACAGGTCTAATGCTGGGTGTCGAAACCAGCGAATTCACTATCCTGAAGAACAATACGCTGGCGCTGGCAGCGTTAGGCAAAGTCTTCAATTTACCGACTATCCTCACAACCAGCTTCTCCGAAGGTCCTAATGGTCATTTAATGCCAGAGATCGTGGCAACGTACCCGGACTGTGAGATTATTAACCGCTCAATGGTCAGTGCTTGGGATGAACCGAAATACGTGGCGGCAGTTGAAAAGACAGGGCGTAAAAAGTTGATTATGGCCGCTATTACCACTGATGTCTGTCTTCTGTTCCCGGCATTAGCGGCAGTGGAGGCTGGCTACGATGTCTACGCTGTGATCGATGCCTCTGGAACTTGGGGAGCGCAAGCGGAATTAGCTTCGATGATGCGTTTGATGCAGGCGGGGGTCAAGACGACGAACTGGGTCTCGGTAGCTGCGGAGTTGCTGCGTGACTGGAGTAAGCCAGTAGGCAAAGACCTGGCAAAGGTTTTCGGGGAGCGTCTGACGCCCTACGGTTACTTGATAGATAACCTTGCTGCTGCTAAGGCTGGACATTAAACAAAACTGAAGGAAGACAAGCCATGACTACAACCGACCAATTGCCACCAGACCTTGCTGCCTTCCGCGACAGCTATATTGAGCTGTTCGGGTTGATGCCACCACTGCCTGGGGCAAAATTCGAGTCCATTGCCGAGATCGAGCCGGAGTCGCTGCGTCTTACCGAACAACAGCGTGCCCACGCCTTCTATTCAGATGTTTTCGACGTCAAAACGACACAGCTGATCCTATATGGCATGCTATTGCACGCTGGAAGCCCTGCTGCCAAATTCCACGCCCTTGCTGCCCGGCGTGCTGGTGCAAGTTGGCAGGAGCTTCAAAAGGTGGCGGAGTTGGCTGCCGCCACTGCGGCGTCGGGTCCGATGAACAACGGCGGTTCTATCTTGAAGGAACTGCGCAGCGAGGAAGCGAAGGGGTGATGAGGCCAAAATGATGGTCGTTGCCGTCCCATCTGGGGCCTTTAAACTTCTTCGTGGCCGCCGGAGTCCCAGCACCTGATGCAACCACCATACCACCCCGCCCGACTAAGGAAGACATTGAACATCTGGTCAAAGTTGCCCCCAATTTCGGCATTGAGATCTTCTCACCCGCTAGCTGAGAGCGCATTCAAGTCTTCTGGTAGTAACTAGAAATAGAGGATACCACCAACATGGTTCAAGAAAGCGCCCGAAATGTGGCACCGAACGCTTCCCTCCTCGTGCAGGCTGATGCCGCTGCCCGAGGAGAAACAGTTAACATTGTGCTAAGTGTCAACGGCGCACCACATCCGCTCAAAATCGAACCGCGAGTTACCTTGCTGGACGCGCTGCGTGAGGTTCTGGGGCTGACTGGTACCAAGAAAGGCTGCGACCACGGTCAGTGCGGTGCATGTACCGTGCTGGTTAACGGTCGGCGCATCAACTCCTGCTTGAGCTTTGCCATCATGCACATCACAAATGAGATCACCACCATTGAGGGGCTGGCTTGTGGCGACGAACTACACCCGCTGCAGGTAGCGTTCATCCAGCATGATGCTTTCCAGTGCGGCTACTGCACGCCTGGACAGATTATTTCTGCTGTCGGATTGATTGCCGAAGGCCGTATCAGCTCCGATGCCGAGATCCGTGAATTCATGAGTGGTAACCTCTGCCGCTGCGGGGCCTATCTCCATATTCTTGACGCTATTCGCACTGTTGTGGGAGGAACCTAACAATGCATCCTTTTGGCTACGTCCGCGCTGACTCTTCAGAGTCGGCCATCGCCACTGTTGCCGAGGACTTCGAGGCGTTGTTCCTTGCGGGTGGCACCAGTATCGTCGATCTGATGAAGGACAGTGTGCAGGCACCTCGTCTACTAGTGGACATCAACCCACTGCCGCTCTCAACTATCGAAGCAACGCCCTTTGGAGTGCGGATTGGTGCTATGGCGCGCAACAGTGATGTGGCAGAGAACCCGATGATTCGCGATCGCTACCCAGTACTTGCAGAAGCCCTCCTTGCTGGGGCATCACCGCAACTACGCAACATGGCCACAGTCGGTGGTAATTTGATGCAGCGCGTGCGGTGCTACTACTTTCGAGATGTGGCGTTTGCTTGCAACAAACGCCTTCCCGGTTCAGGCTGTCCGGCAATCGAAGGATTCAACCGCACACACGCGATCTTGGGCACCAGCAATAGCTGTATTGCTACCCACCCTTCCGATATGGCTGTAGCCCTCGTCGCCCTCGATGCTGTCGTACACACACAAGGACCAAATGGCTCGCGCCGCATTCCAATGACTGATTTTCACCTTTTGCCTGGGAATACACCGGAGCAAGAGACCGTTCTGGAACACGGGGAGTTGATCGCGGCAGTGGACCTACCAGCCTCTGGGTTCGCGGTTCGCTCTCACTACCTGAAGGTGCGCGATCGCGCTTCCTACGAGTTTGCCCTAGTGTCTGTCGCTGCGGCTCTAGAGGTCGAGGCTGGGATCATCCGTTCAGCACGCATCGCCCTAGGGGGTGTCGCCACCAAGCCATGGCGGACATATGAGGCTGAAGATGTCCTCGTGGGTGCGCCTCCTGATGAATCTACTTTCGCCGCTGCCGCTGCCGTTGCTGTGCGGGGAGCTGCGCCTCAGCGGCATAACAGTTACAAAGTGGAACTGACCAAACGCACGCTCATCCGTGCGCTTTCTCATGTGGGAGCAATGCCATGAGTGCAGTGACAGGCAGACCACTAGAGCGTGTTGATGGGCGAGTGAAGGTCACTGGGGAGGCGCACTACTCAGCTGACATCCGGATCGAGCGTCTCGCCTACGGCGTGATTTTCGAGAGTACAATTTCCAAGGGTCGCATTGTCCAGATCGACACCCAAGCGGCGGAGCGGGCGGCGGGTGTGTTCGGCGTCATCACCCATCTCAATGCCCCCAAGCTCTTCAAAGTGAATATGTTTCCGCATGGACCGGCAGGCGAAAGTATTGTCCCCCTGCAACAAGACACTATTTATTACTCAGGGCAGCATCTTGGTATTGTCATTGCCGACACGCTTGAGCGCGCCACCTATGCCGCAACGCTGATCGATGTTACCTATGAGGAGCAGACCCCAACGGCCACTCTCAAAGATGCGCTTGAACGCGGGGAGGAGCCGCAAGCGCTTCCTGCCCCTCTAGTCAAACAATCCAATGCTAGCCGTGGCGATTTGCCCCAAGGTCTAGCAGAAGCTCTTGTGCGCATTGATGAAACCTACTCGACGGCGGTCAATCATCACAACCCGATGGAACCCTCGGCGACGACTGCAGTTTGGGAAGACGACCGATTGACCCTCTACGACGCGACTCAGTGGATTTTTGGTGTTCGCAACGCAGTCGCTACCATGCTTGGGCTGAGTCAGGAGAATGTGCGCATCATCTCGCACTTTGTAGGCGGCGGCTTTGGCTGCAAGTGCTTCACTTGGTCCCACGTTATCCTGGCGGCTATTGCTGCCAGACAGGTTGACCGACCAGTTAAGGTGGTACTTACACGCGAGCAGATGTTTACTTCAGTTGGCTACCGAGCATCATCATCGCAGCACATTATATTGGGAGCGACGGGCCAAGGGGTACTCACGGCTATTTCCCATGAAAGCATCTTACAGACTTCGAAGGTAGCCGACTATCTAACCCCTGTGGGATTGCTGACTCCAATGCTCTACGCCTGTCCGAACCTGATTGTCAATCACCGTCTGATGCATGTTGACGCTGGAACACCGACGCAAATGCGCGCCCCAGGAGAAGCGCCAGGCATGTATGCCCTTGAGTCTGCCATGGACGAGCTAGCCTATGCCCTGAAGATCGATCCGATTGAGCTACGGTTGCGTAACTATGCCGAAAGCGAGCCCCAAAGTGGGCTACCATGGTCGAGCAAGTCACTAGCGGAGTGCTATCGGCAGGGTGCCGAGCGCTTCGGGTGGGAGCGGCGCAATCAGGAGCCTGGCTCAATGCGCGACGGTGATTACCTGCTCGGCTGGGGCATGGCAACAGCAGCTTACCCTGTTTATCGCTCACCCGCAGCCGCCAGAGTCAAGCTGTTCGCCGACGGCCATGCCCTTGCCCAAAGCGGCTCACATGAGATTGGCACCGGCACCTACACGGTTATGACTCAAATTGCTGCCGAGGCGCTTGGGCTACCCCCCGAGCGAGTGCAATTCGAACTCGGTGACACGCTCCTGCCGAACACGCCGGTCACGGGAGCGTCAAGAACCGTTAGCAGTGTCGGTCCAGCGGTGCTTAAGGCAGCCGCTTCAGTGCGTAGTCATGTGGTCCAGATGGCGATCTCTGACCAACTTTCACCGCTCTACGGTCATCTTGAAGGGCAAATCGCTGCTCAGGACGGTCGCCTCTACTTAGAACATGACCCGTCCCAAGGCGAGTCCTATGGAGACATTATCGCTCGCCACCACCTGGAATTTGTTGAAGCCTATGAGGAGACATTGCCCCGAGATGCCGATGAAACCGACCGTAACAAAGTTTTCTCGGGCATCAACGCCCTGCGCGGACCTGTAGATTCAAAGTACGCCATGTACAACTTCGGAGCGCATTTTGCCGAAGTGAGAATTGACCGCAGCTTCAAGGAAGTGCGGGTGACGCGGTTCGTTGGTGCTTTCGCCACGGGTCGCATTCTTAACCCAAAGACGGCAGGTAGCCAAGTCATGGGTGGAATCGTTATGGGCATTAGCATGGCTCTTCTGGAGGAGACAGTGACAGATTCACAAACTGGTCGCCTTGTCACGGCTAGTCTCGCCGACTACCATGTGCCCGTACATAGTGATATCACCGGAATTGAGACGTTTTTTGTGGAAGAATACGACCCCTTCGTCAACCCGCTTGGTGCCAAAAGTGTTGGCGAACTTGGCATCGTCGGCTCAGCGGCGGCAGTCGCGAACGCCGTCTACCACGCGACAGGTAAGCGAGTGCGGGACCTACCAATTGTGCTGGAAAAGTTGATGTAAAGTTTTCAATCTATTTGGAACCGTTTACGGGAGCCTAGGAAGCCTAATTGTCCATTGGATTTGGGGAAGAACATGAAAGAGCTGGAGGCCATTTTCAAAGCATTAGAACAGGTCAAGCAAGATGGCGAGATATCCGCCCTCATCACCATTGTGAAAGTAGGCGGCTCTACTTACCGCCAGCCCGGTGCCCGGATGCTCGTAACCCAAGCTGGGCAAATGGTGGGCTCCATCAGCGGTGGCTGTCTGGAAGCGGACGTATTTGAGCATGCTCAGCAGATAATGATTTCAGGTGAACCTGTGGTGGTGACATACGACACAACATCTGATGCTGACATCGTTTGGGGACTTGGGCTTGGCTGTAATGGGCAAGTACATCTTCTGATTGAGCGTCTCACGCCCCAAAGCCAGCCAACCCACTTAGCCTTCCTTGCCGAATGCTTCCGGAGTCGGCAGATGGGTGTGCTTGCTACAGTGTTCTACGTCGCGGGCCAAGTGCAGGAGAACGTCGGAGCCCGTTTAATGTTGCAGCTAGACGGCAGCATGAGTAATCAAATTGAAAATTCGGCTCTGGCCTCTCTTATACTTGCCGACGCCGGGAAGGTATTATGCCATAATCAGTCAACGGTAAAGTTATACCAGTTGCCGATGGGTGAAGCCGAAGTTTTCATCGAAGTGATTCAACCACCTGTATCACTCATACTCTTTGGAGCCGGACATGATGCCGTGGCGGTGGCAAGCTTAGCTAAAGAGCTGGGTTGGCAGGTCACCGTTGTTGATAACCGACAGTCCAATGCAACTCTGGAACGGTTTTCCCAAGCTGATTCCATCGTTCTTTGCCGTCCCGAGCGCATACAAGAACATGTCACTGTGGACAACCGCACAGTAGCTGTTGTCATGACGCATAACTATCTCCACGACCAAGAAATCCTCAAAACGCTCCTACCATCTCCTTTGTGCTACTTGGGTGTTCTCGGTTCAAAAAGTCGAACTGAACGATTACTTCAGGATCTGTTGGTCGGGGGAATGGTACCTACCTCTGAACAGCTAGGTCGATTATATGGCCCGGTTGGCCTCGACATCGGAGCTGAAACTCCGGAGGAGATTGCCTTGGCAATAATTGCAGAGATTCAGGCCATTATGGCTCACCGTTCAGGTGGATTTTTAAGAGACCGGAAGGAACCAATTCACTCTCAGAGTGAGGACTACTTACGCAGCGAGGATTTTCTGTGTCTACCATCGGTCTCGTAATTCTGGCGGCGGGAGCCTCCACGCGTATGGGGGCTCCCAAACAACTGCTGTACTACCAGGGTTGCAGCTTGCTCCGCCACTTAGCAGAGGAGGCGATTGCCTCTGAATGCCAACCGACTGTAGTCGTTCTTGGAGCGTATGCTGAGCAAATTAAGCCTGAAATCAGCCAACTCCCCGTACAGGTAGTGGAAAATATGCAATGGGCTCTTGGGATGAGTGCTTCGATTCGAGCTGGCATCAAAGCACTGAATGGTTCGTGCCAGAACTTAGAGGCAGTTGTAATTGTACTTTGCGATCAGCCGTTTGTTTCTTCCCAGATCATCAATCAGCTTATTGAATCATATCATTCCACAGGAAAGCCAATTATTGCTTCAGAATACGCAGGAACATTAGGTGTTCCTGCTCTGTTTAGCAAATCTTGTTTCTCGGAGCTGACGACTCTAAGAGGTAGCGAAGGAGTAAAACAGGTAATTAAAAAGCACGTCCATCAAGTTTTCGGTATTCCCTTCCCGGCAGGTGCCATAGATATTGATACTCCCAAGGACTATCAGTTCCTCCAGACTCTCACCACACATGAGTTATGAAAAAGTACTGTCTTTAACCTAAGTGCATTCATGTTGTTAAATATTTATCGCAAATGAAACGAAACTGGCAAGTAGATGAACTAATCGAACATTGGACGCTGCTCCCCGACGAACTAGCGCTGTTAGTCAATAAAACAAATCCCAATCGGCTTGGTTTTGCCCTCCTGCTGAATTTTTTTCAGTTAGAAGCTAGATTTCCTCACGACAAACATGAAGTGCCCAAGGTCGTTGTGTTTCAAATTGCTCAGCAACGTGGCACCGCCAGAAGCGATTGGGGTGGCTTTCTTTGTCGCTCAAATGTTCAGGTTTCTGGAGACGATGCGCTTGCAGGGAACTAATGCAGTAGAAGCACTGTTTGAAAAATTGTCTTTAGCAGGTCGCAGTCCCCCAGCGTCTCCTTCTACTTGAGCTACGGGGGCTTGTTAGTTAAACCATTCTCAATAAGCCCTGCTTTTTGCTGTGACTAGTTACAACAAAAGTTCTTGAGTTAGCGAGATATAACAATGATTGCAGAAGGTATTATTCCTCAAGGGATGGGAAAAGAAATTACCGCAGAGTGGGTTTGGGCTTACTTTCAAGATGTCGATACCTTGCAGCCCGAGCAAGTGACTCAGCACTACACTGAGGATGGACAGTTTCGCTTTGCCAATAATCCTCCTGCTCAAGGGAAAGCAGCCATCAACCAGTTACTCGCTGATTTTTATGCCAACTTACAAGCCATCAGTCATCGCAATGTGGGACTATGGCTTGGCGATAATTCAGCCGTGTTTGAAGCGGAAGTGACCTTTACGCGCAAAGATAACTCACAAATCATGCTACCGTGCGCCAGCATTCTGCGTCGTCGGGGGACTAAGGTACATGACTTTCGCATGGACATGGATGCTTCGCCTCTAACCAATTCATAATTTATGTCATGAGCGGTGGTGAGCAACCGCCGCAACCTCTCCTGTAATATTCAGTCATCTTCGTTATTCGTTACTAAAATCATGATTAAACTATTCTATGCGCCTGGCACTTGTGCGCTTGCTCCACATATCGTCTTGGAGTGGATCGGTGAAGCATACGAACTCGAACGAGTGAAACCGAGTGACCCGGAATACCTCAAAATTAATCCTCTCGGTCAAGTTCCAGCAATGATTGACGGGGATAGCGGTGTCATGAACCAAGCCGATGCAATCTTGAAGTATTTAGCTCACAAATATCCCGATGTCAAGCTTGGTGATAATGATACGCTGCAAGATACTTACGACCTTGACCGTTGGTTAGCCTTTTTAACCGGAGATGTTCACCCAGCGTTTTTCCCCTACTTTGCACCCAACCGCTATTCGACCGATAGCAGCGATCGCGCCCAGAAATCTGTTAAAGAAGCGTCTTACAAGCTCATTGATCGCGTCTACAAACATCTAGACGCGCATCTCGACAGTAAAGCTCACATAGTCGGGGATCGTCGCACGATTGCAGATGCTTACGCCTTTGCCATGATTCGTTGGGGCAACAACTTACCCAAACCCTTGTCTGACTATCCGAATCTCGCTCGCTTCTACCTACACCTATGTGAGGACGCAGGTGTGCAACAAGCAATGAAACAGCAAGGCATCCAGTAGGAATACAAATCATGACTATGGGTAGTCCAAAAAATGTACCACGCACTTTCCACAATGTCGGCACTGTTGAGGCCAAAATGATGGTCGTTGCCGTCCCAGCTGGGGCCTTTAAACTTCTTCGTAGCTGCCGGAGTCCCAGCACCCAATGCAACCGCCATACCACCCCGCCCGACTAAGGAAGACATTGAACATCTGGTCAAAGTTGCCCCCAATTTCGGCATTGAGGTCTTCTCACCCGCTAGCTGAGAGGATGTCTAAAAAGTATAAATTTTTACGCTAGCCGTCAAACGATGATTCGAACCATTGCAGGCTAGATCAGGTTAAATTGCCTATACAGATCAAGATAAAAAAAACTTTATTAAATCTAACGCCAGAAGATTTATATTCACTACAATAGGCCTGAAGGGGTGACAAGGAGGGCTACAACACTTATAGGTTCAAGGTTTCAGGTATTCATGGTATAAAGAAAAGAGGTCTAGCTTTGTCAACAAGACCTCCTTAATGATAAGATGCCTGAATTTT
>JAABUX010003381.1_pt1 | contig 21223 bp, 14 predicted proteins | sample 5561851 | NCBI WGS metagenome assembly JAABUX01 (sample SAMN10711883, study PRJNA513361) | rock metagenome | isolation source: Antarctica rocks | place: Antarctica: Victoria Land, Richard Nunatak red sandstone | collected 2016-01-03 | reverse complement strand
AGGGGTCGAGGGTCTTGGTGGTCATGATCGTCGAGTGCCAGTACGACGCCCAGCCTTCGTTCATGATCTTGGTTTGGCCTTGCGGTGTGAAATAGTAGGCTTCCTGGCGGACGATGTCCAAGACGTCGCGTTGCCAGACGGTGAGCGGGGCGTGTTCGAGGAGGAACAGGAGGATATCGCGCTCGGGGACTTCGGGGAACTGCTTCGCCTTGGCTCGCTCGGCTTCCTGAGCCTTGGCCTGATCCTTGAGGAAGGCGGGCGGGTTGACGTACGAGTCCATGTACCCCTTGCTCTGGAACCGCCCGGACGCCGACGGGTCGTCCCCTTCGGGCTGGAAGTCGTACCGGCTCACCTCGTCGCGCCGCTTGATGAACGGCGAGTGCATGTCGATCAGGTTTTCGAGCGACAAGCAACTGTCGATGAAGTTCTCGACGGTCTCCTCGCCGATCCGCTCCATGTGGGCGCGAATCCGGTTGCCGTGGTTGGCCGTCTCATCCATCATCTTCCGATTCGTCTGGCTGAACCAGATATTGTTCTTGAAGAAGTCGTTGTGGCCGTAAACGTGGGCCATGACGAGCTTCTGGTCGACCCTCATATTGCACCGGAGGAGGTACGCATAGCACGGGTCGTTGTTGATCACCATCTCGTAGATCTTCTGCAGCCCGTAGCGATACCCCTTGGCCAAGCTCTCATACTCCATCCCGAACCGCCAATGCGGATACCGCGTCGGGAACCCCCCCAGCGCGGCGATCTCGGACAATTCGTCATAGTCCAGAACTTCAAAGACGGTGTCATAGAAGTCCAACCCCAGCGCGAGGGCATGGGCTTCGATCTCGACCTGCAACTCCCGGAGGTCGGCCGGCAGGTCATGCTCGGTGCTCATCGTGGTCATGGGCGTGCTGTCCTTCCTCCGGGGAACAAGGCGTTGGGCGGTCAAGTTAGATCAGACTCGGGTCATCAGCTTGCGGACCTCGTTTTCCACCAGCGAGATCGGGACGAGCCAGGGCTTTTGCTGAAGTTCGATCTCTAGGTAATCCGCCCCGACGGGGCTGCGATAAACGCCGGAGAACGCCCCGACCGGGGTGTTCCCGCGAAACGCCCCCTCGTCGGGCGTCCCTTCATAAGAGCCGTGCTTTTGCAGGAGGTTCGCCGCGCGCTCGAACAGGCTCTGGCGGCGCTCGGGATCGTCGGGGTAAGGGACTCGAAACGTCGCCATGCGGTTCGCTTTCTTCAAGGTTGAGGGGATCAGGTTGGGGGAACCCGGGGAATCAGAACCTCGCGGACCCAGCGGCGAACGCCGTCCAGGAAATCAAGGTCCGACATGCCGACAGGTTGCTGGGTCTGCTCGAATATGTCGATGGCCGACAGGAACGGCAGGGCGAGGCTGTGAGTGGAATCGTTGTACTCGCCGGTCGGTCCGAGGACGAGGACTCGCACCCGATTCTCGTCGCAAACCCAGACTTCGGGCACCCCCAACTGCCCATAAACTTCGAGAGCGTGGTCAGCCTTGTGGGTATAGACCACTTCGATGGCCAAGTCAGGTGGCGGGTCGACCCGGAGGTCAATCTTCGGTTTTGAGCGAATGAGGGGTTCGCTGGTGATGTAGTAGGTTTGATCCCCCTCCACAGCGACGTCTTTGCGGCGGCGGCGCCATGTCGTCTGACCAAGGCTGCGAAAATGAACTCGCAGGCTCGCAACGACCTCACAAAAGAACATTCCGAGTCGGACGTTGAGTCGTTCGTGCGGTTGGCCGGGCGACACGAGGATCAGGTCTCCATCGAGGTAGATCAACTTCGGCCGGGATCGCCCGCGGCGGAGGCGTGCCACCGCCTTGTAGCCGGCCCAGCCAACCCCTCGCATCTCAACCACCTGGTCATGGTCCTCGGGCCAGGCCAAGCCGGGCATGACGGCGGGATCGGCCGTCGTCGGCGCGCTCATCGTCGGCGTGCTCATCGCGTCACCGCCCCCGCCCGAGGAATTCCTTGATCGAGTCGTAGATCCCATCTTTGTTGCGGATCTCGGACAGGGCCATGTTGGGGACGTGCTCGAAGGCTTCTTCCAGCTCGCGGTAGAACTCGCCGGAACCGTAGGGGCTTTCCACCTGACCGTAGCCGAACAGGTTGCATCTGGGCAACAGGTGGTCGCGGAGGAGGCCGACGCACTGGCGGTTGTCTTCGCCCCAGTTGTCGCCGTCGGAGAAGTGGAGGACGTAGATGTTCCAATCCGACACCGGGTGGTCGGCTTCGAGGATCTTGTGCGCCAGGTTGTAGGCCGAGCTGATCCGCGTCCCGCCGCTTTCGCGGGTGTGGTAGAAGGTGTGCTGGTCGACCTCCTTGGCGACGGCGTCGTGGATGACGTAGCGGGTGGTCACGCCGTCGTACTGGCTCTTGAGCCAGGTATCGATCCAGAACGCCTCGATCCGGACGATCTCCTTCTGGTCGTCGGTCATGCTCCCCGAGACGTCCATCAGGTACAACACCACCGCGCTCGAATGAGGAAGCGCCACCGGGTTCCACGATCGGTAGAGCTTGTCCTCGCGGACGGGGATGACGATCGGGTCGTCGGCGTTGTAGGTGTTCGAGGCGATCTGCCGCTTGAGGGCCTTCTTGTACGTCCGCTTGAAGTGCCGCAAGCTTTCCGGCCCGGTCTGGCGGATGCCGGTGTACTTATCTTTGTCCTCGACGATGTCGGCCCGCCCCTTGGGCTGGATGCGCGGCAGGGCCAGCCCTTCGCCGAGGATCTCGGCCAGTTCGTCGAGCGTCAATTCGACTTCGAGGATGTGGTGCCCCGGCGAGTCCCCCGCGCCGCCGGCGGGGTCACCGTCGTCCGACCGGCCGATCGGCTGGCCGACCTCCCCTTTGCCTTGCCCGACGCCGCCGCCGTTCTTCGAACCATAGCGGAACTCGGGGATCTGGATCGACGGCAAGGGGATCGACACCAGCTCGCCGCCGGTCTTGCCGATCATCTCGCCGTGGGTGATGTATTTCCGCAAGTCGCCCTTGATCTTGCCGCGGACGATCTGCTTGAACCGATTCTGATCACGCTCGATTTTTCGGACCACGACCGGATACCCCTCGCGGTTGAAGGAAGCGGCAGGTGTTGGGCGAACGACTTCAAGCCGGAAAAATCTCGTCCACGGCGATCCAGCCGACCCGGTCGCCATCCAATACCACCGGCATACTCTGCCCCGGCAGGTAGTCGCAACGCACCGCGTGGCCCGGGCCGTCGGCCAGGTTCATTGGTTTCTCATAAACTTCTACCCGGCGATCAGGGATGTTGATGATCCCATACCAGGGGAGCCGGCTCTGGGCGTAAGCTCGCAGCTTGATCCCACGGTCGATGGCGAGACTCGAATCCGCCACCTCGATCAACAGCCCCACATCCAAGCTGTCCGGCCAGCGTTCGAGGTAGTCGCGTGGCCTTCCGCGAACGATGGTGAAGTCTGGTTCGGGCAGGCTCCACTCGCTGATCGCCACGAGACGCCGGGGCATGACCACCCAGCCTGACTCGACGATTTCGATCAACCGCTCAAGGAGCAGTGAGGAAATAAAATTCTGTGTGTGGTCCGGCATCATTGGCTTGACCAGCCTTCCTTGCCACAACGTAACCGGCTCGCCCGGTTTGAAGACGCCCGACGCGACCATCTTCCGATAACGATCGAGTCCGATCCGGTACGGCCGTAAGCCGTCGCCGCCGGGCAGTTCTTCTTTCTCGACCAGCTTCCCATGCCAGAGGAAGAATGGTGCCTTGTGGCCGATGATATCGTATTCCATCATCCGCTCATAAAGCTTGACGTTGATTGGAGAGTCGATGAAGTCGGCGGCTCCGGTCGGAGGTTGATCCGTCGCGACGCTTTCGACGTTGATCCGGGCTTCGGCCATCGACTTCATCTCCCCATCCGAATCAAGCTAAAGGAAGGAAACCGCTTGCGGCGAGCCGACCCACCTCTCGGCCATCGAGGATCACCGGCACCTCGTCGTCCAGGCCGAAATCATGGCGACGGGCGTAACCTGAAGCGGTCGGCCCCTCGTACACTTCCAAACGTCGGCTGGGGATGTTGACCAGCCAATAAACCGGAATGCCTGCCTTGGCGTACAGTGGGAGCTTGACGCGAAAATCTTGAGGGAGGCTGGAATCGGCGATCTCGATGCTGATCACGACATCGGCGGGCACGGTCATCCGCGAGGTATAGTCTTCTAGGCCCCCCCGGACGATCATCAAGTCGGGTTCAGGAACGCTCCCATCAGCCATCAGGATTGGTTTCTCCACCCGGACGTACCATCCTTGAGGTACCAGAGCCACGAGCAGGTAAATCAACTTGTCAGACGCGGAATTATGGGGTGTGCCCTTGGTCATCTCCTCCACCAACTTCCCATCCAAGAGGAAGATCGGCTCGCCATCGGCGAAGACGCCAGCCTCGACCATCTTCAGGTAGCGCTCAGTCGTGATCCGGTGCTCGGGGAAGCAAACCGCGACGGGCTTGGCGACTTCCGGCTCGGCTTGGGTTTCGACTGTGCTCATAGAATAGGTCCTCCAGGCGAAAAGAGGCGGACGGTCGATCGTGGGACGTACTCGACCGCCCTCGCTGGTTTCGGATCAATGCCCCCGCTTGACGTCGCCGCGGGCGAAGATGCTGGCGACATAGTTGAGGACGTCGGTCGCCGAGTCGTCGTCGTAACCGTAGTTCCGGATCAGCCGTCCCTTGACGATGTCGATCTTCTCTTGCGTGTCCTTGTCGACCACCGAGGACACCAGGCTGGTGAGCTTGATGGTGTCCTTCTGGTCCTGGAACAGCTTGAGTTCGAGGGCCTTTTGCAACCGCTCGTTGGTCTTGTAGTCGAACTTCTTGCCGTCGAGCGAGAGGGCGCCGATGTAGTTCATGATCTCGCGGCGGAAGTCGTCCTTGCGGCTTTCGGGGATGTCGATCTTCTCCTCGATCGACCGCATCAGGCGCTCGTCCGGCTCCTCGGTGGCGCCGGTGTACTTGTTCTTGACCTTCTCGCGCTGGGTGTACGCCTTGACGTTGTCGATGTAGTTGCCGCAGAGGCGGGACAAGGCGTCCTCATCGGCGGCGATGGCGCGCTGGACTTCGTTCTTCACGATGTCCTCGTATTCTTCCTTGACAATGGCGAGGAGGTGCTTGTAGTGCTTTTTAACCTCATCGCTGTTGATCAACGAGTGGTGCTTCAGCCCCGCTTCGAGTTCGTTCAAGACCATGAACGGGTTGACCGAGCGCTCGTCGGCGTGGGCGACCAGGGCGTTGGAGATCTTGTCCTGGACGTACCGCGGGCTGATCCCGTGCATCCCCTCGCGCTCGGACTCCTCGCGGAGTTCCTTGATGTTGTCCTCGGTGAACCCGGGCAGGGTCTTGCCGTTGTACAGCTTCAACTTCTGGAGGAGCGTCAGGCCGGCGTTTTTCGGCTCTTCGAGGCGGGTCAGGATCGCCCACATCGCCGCCACTTCGAGGGTATGAGGCGCGATCTTCTTGCCGCGGACTTTCCGGCTGTTGTAATCCTTCTGATAGATGTGGATCTCGTCGGACAGCCGGGTGACGTAGGGGACGTCGATCTTCACCGTCCGGTCGCGGAGGGCTTCCATGAACTCGTTCGACTGGAGCTTCTTGTACTCCGGCTCGTTGGTGTTGTGACAGACAACGTTGCCGACCCCGCAGACGAAGTTATGCAGGCCGTCACATTCGATGTCGTAGACCCATTCCTCTTGAGCCGGACGCTCGTGCAGGCGAGTCTCACATCGGGTGTGACGCCCACCCTGCTTGCCAGCGCCGGAGACGAAGCGAACGCGGTAAGCTGGAACCCGGTCTCCTCGCTCGTGGCGATAAATGCTGTAGTCTAGGCCGAGCAGGGTCGCCAAGGTACCGACTTGGGCAGCGAGGACTGACGAAAGAGTTTTGTACTCGAAGAATTGACCTCGGTAGTCATCGCTGACGACTTCATCCAGGGCCGCGTGCATCTTCCTCGTGCCATCGGTCCGCATCAGTTCGTCGAAGGCATGGCGGAGGAACGGTTCGGGGAGGCGAAACAAGAAGTCGGGGAGCCGCTTCCGGATCGAGAGCCGACCGCAATGAGATTCGGCGAGGACAGCGATCGCCCGGGAGCCGAGATAAAGTCGCCAGGCTGAGTCGGTCTTCGCCCCCGAATCGATCGATCCCCGGGCGGTGCTGATCCGGGCCGCGGCGGCGCGAACTCGCTCCAATTCGACCGGATCGCCCTGGTTGATCACGATGCCGCGACCGGGGCCATTGATGTGTCCCTCGGTGGCGTACCAGACCAAGACGGTGATCAGGTCTTTCAACGCTTCCGCGTCGGCGATCGGATCATATTCCGCTCGGATCGCGGTCGCGTGCCGGGGCAGGTCGAGCCGAGCCCAGCCCTCCGCGCAGGGCCGAGTCATCGGACCGCCCCCCGCTGTCACCGCCGCGCCTGACCGGACGAACCCGGGGGCGCCCACGACGACATCAACCGTCTCGATCGCGTCACAAGCCCGCCCGGCCAGCGGAACGTCGATCGCGCGAATCGCCATCATCTCGCGGCGATCGTCAGGGAAGAAGACTTGGCCATCGCGCCCGTAGACCGAATGGTTCGGCGTGGTTTCCACCACGCCCCACTTCTGCGACGAGGCCAGCATCCGGCCCGAGAACCGATGCCGCAGCAGCCGACGAACCGGCGTCCAAACCGTCGACTGGGTATCGAAATCATGGGCCAAAACTTCGACTCGACCATCAAAATTCTCGTCCTGGCTGTCGAAATCCTCAAAGAGCCGGCCTAGCGTCGACCATCGGGGGATGCCATCGAGTCGGTAGAGGATCGGCGTGTCTCCCGCGACGCTGTGCCCGATGATCACTTCGTCGATGTCGGTCTGGGCGAACTTCTTCGGCTTGATCTTGTGTTCCTGGCTCGCCCCGAGGAGGTCGTAGAGGAACGCCACGTCGAGCTTCAAAACTTCGATGAACTCGATGACCCCGCGGTTGGCGATGTTGAACTCGCCATCGAAGTTGAACGCGCGCGGGTCGCTCTCGGTGCCGTACTCGGCGATCTTCCGGTAGTTGATGTCGCCGGTCAGTTCAGTGGCGTCCTGGTTCTTTTCATCCTTGGGCTGGAATGTGCCGATCCCGACGCGGTCCTGCTCGCTCAAGACGAGGCGGCGAACCCGGATATCGGCGAGAACCTTGGACCAGTCGCCGTCGCACTTGAGCATCCGCTCGTTGAAGGTTTGCCGGCAGAACGGGCAGAGGTCCCCTTCGATCATGAACGGGTACGGGTAATCGTCCGCGTCTCCCATCAAGGAGGTGACCACCTCGGGGCGGAACTCGGGCGGGATCAGGTGGAGCGGTTCCTCGTGCATCGGGCAGTCGACGAACGTCTCCGAGCCGTCGATCGCCGACTCGCGCCAGCTATAGGTGTAGAGGGCGCCGGAGTCGGTCCGGGAGTAGTGCTCGATCCCCTTCTTGAGGAGGCGGGCGATGGTGCTCTTCGAACTGCCCACCGGGCCGTGCAAGAGCAGGACCCGCCGCTCGGTCCCATACCGGTTCGCGGCGCTCTTCAGGACGTTGACCAGGTTGGACAGCGTTCGGTCCAGCCCAAAGATCGCGTCCTGGCCCTCGCCCATCGGGTCGTCGAAGAACTGGTAGCGAATCCGCTTCTCTTTATTGACCAGGGTTTCCTCGGTCCCATGCGACAGGATCATGTCGTACAGCCGCTGGTAGGCGGTCCGCGTGACCTTGGGGTCGCGGCGGACGATGTCAAGGTACTCGGCGAAACTCCCTTGCCAGTGGTTCTTTTGGTAATCCGTCCGGTCTTGCCGGCGGGCAATTTGGGCAATCAGATCCATTCCTGTCGTCGCGGGCATGGTCGGTTATCCCTCCTGAGCGGTGGATCATCCGTCGAGGCAGCGCGCATGGTCAGGCGAAAGCTGGGGACGAGGGCGAAAGTCCAGGGCGAGCCGTTCGCTCGCGATCGGCGAGACCAGCGCGTCTTCGGGTCGAAGCGTTGCCGTATTGTCAAGCGGACGGATGGACGAGATCGTGGATGAGATGAGCAAGAACACGAGCAAAGCCGACTTCATCGTCCGGCAAGCGAAGCTTGGTCAAGCCCGATGATCAGGGGCGAGCCGGCCTTCGCGGCGGGTGGCGACATCAAGACCCTTTTGGGACAAGGGCTGAGCCGACAAGTCTCATTACAACCCCGCCCCTCGTTTCGTGTCAAGCGAACCCGATCGAGAACCCCGCGACGGGTGTCGCTTTCGAAGCTGGAGATTCGGAATCGAAAGCTATACCCCCCCGCGACTACGCGGGCAGATCCGCCCACTCCTCCGTTTCCGGCTTGGACGCGGCGACAGGCAAAGTCACCACCGAGCGGCCCCCTAACTCCACCAAGGCCGCCAGCATGATCAACCCCACCGGCAGCGTCGCGTAGTGAGCATAGCTGTCCGCCGCGCTCAAAACCCACGTCGCTCCGGGCAACGACAGGATCAGCGCGTAGGCGACCGCCGCCAGCACCCCGGCCGATACCCCTCCCGCCAGGAGGATCACGACAAGCCTCGCCCCGTCATTGACCAGCAGCCGGCCAAATCCTCGAAGCGCCCCCCAAGGGACCACCCCGCGACTCCAGGCCGCCGCCCCGAGCCAGCCGACGAACACCAAGCCCACCGCTTGCCAGACGATCAACCCCCAGCTCAACTCCCACCGCAAGAAGCTGGCGATGTTGGGGTCGGGCGGAGTCCCGGCCAGGAGGTAATCGCTCCCCAGGGCGAACCCGGTGGCGATGTAGCGGGCCGGAAACGTCAGGAGACAACCCACGACCGCCGCCGGGATCGCCAGGACGATCCCCGTGACGTCGAGCCGGTCGTCGTCGGTCCCACCGCCGCTGTCCCAAACCGCGACGGGTCGCAGCGCGGGATCGGCCGCGACCGTCCGCCCGCCAGCGTGGCGGAGTTCCACCAGGACCCAGGCCATCACCACGCCGTCGGCCAAGGCCATCAAGGCGGGAATAATCACGGTTTCGGGCGACAGGCAGCCACCGAGCGGCCGGTCGCCGCCACCGCTGGCGAGGAACCCGACGAAGCGGTAGATCGCGTAGAGCGCGGTGCTCCCCCAGCCGATCGTCGCCCACCGGGTCGCCTGAACCCGGATCGACGGGTGGGGCCGGATCGCCGACCACCGGAAGGTGGAATACTGGAACAGGACGAAGGTGACGACCAAAAGCATCGGGATCATCAAGCTGAGACCGACCACGTCGCGGAGCGGCGTCAGAGCCGCCAGAGTCCCCTGAGCCCAGGCCACGTCGGTCACCCGGCGATCTCGGAGCAAGAGCGCGAGGTCGTCTCGCCCCGCCGACCCGGCATAACGGAGTCCCTGCGCCGCCGTCCAGGAGACGACCGAGACCCCGACCACCACCATCAAGAGCCGACCCGACCGGCGGAGCCGACCCAGAGCCGCGTCCAGGAGCGCGAGGTGACTGCGGATATCCACCAGTTGCCCCAAGGCGCGCCGCGGCCCCTGCACCGCCAGGACGACCACCAGCAAAGCCCCGACCCCGGCCAGCAGTGCCCAGACCCCTTCGGGAACCGCGCCCGGCTGGATCGAGGGCGGCGACAGCGTCAGGCTGCCAAACCACCGCCGGAGCGACAACGCCAGGAGCGAACCCGCCCCCGACGGCGTGCTCGGAGCCGGTCCCGCCCCTCCCGCCAGAGGCCCCGACGTGGCCTGAGCCCAGATCCCCGGCATCCAGTCCAGTCCGTCCAAAGCGTCGCCTCCCGGCAAGTCCCCAAACCCAGCCCGATGCGGCGACGACGATTGTAAGCTCAGACCGAGCGGCGAACCAGCCACCGCCGTCCCTCTCGGAGCGATCACACCTCCTCAATGTTGGTCGGCTGGCGGTTTCAACCTAACCCGGTGATCGGCGAGGTCGAGATTGAGGTGTTTTGTCATCACTCCTTGGATGTGACTTCTCATTTCGGCATGATTTGAACAGCGTCGGGTTCCCGCAACCAGCCCACCGCTCGCAATACCTGATCGGCGAGGTCCATCGGCGTGGCGTCGTCGGTCGACACCACGAGCAGCCCATCGGCCCGCTGGCCTGCCATCTGTTCGGCCTGCTGGAGGGAGCGTCGGATCTGATCATCGCGACCAGAGCCAACCTCGCGCCTGTTCAGCCGTGAGAGGAGCGTGGCATCGGAGGAGCGCAGCCGGACGACCGTGATGTCGGCGTCCGGGATGGCGTCGGCGATCCAGCGGCGGTCCTCCTCGGGGTGGAGCATGACGCCCGACATGATCAGCCGCGTGTGGCCCAACGCCCGGTAGGTCGCCCACATCGTCGCGAGGTGGATGGCGCTGATGTCGGTCGTCCCCGGCCGGAGCGATTCCAGTTCATCCGAGGTTGGCAGCGGGAAGACCCGGTCGAGTTCGTCGGTCTCGATCGCCGCGTGGGCTAGCCCCGCGACCGCGAGCCGCGCCGACATCTCCCAGCACAGGGTCGACTTACCGACCCCGGCCGGGCCGGTGATGAGTAGGATCTGGGTGCGACTAGCCTCTCCAGTTGACATCATTGACGCCCGAAGGTGGGGAAATCCCGTAGGACAAAGAGTCGCCTACCAGCCCCTCTACCGGCCAGCCGCCGGCCGCGACGGATTGAGGCCAGCGCGGCGGGCGCCGTTGTCGGTGGGGCGGGGGGCGAGAGCACTCGGGGTGTCGGCGGGAGAGTAGAGTCGGAGGAAGCGGTAATACACTTCCAGCGTCAAGGTCGCCATCGCCGTGCCGTAGATCCGCCCGCCGTGGGAGCCGTACGGGCTGTCGTCGGGGTCCCAGCTTCCGGCCTTGTGCCCCTTGGTCTGCTGGCGGGCCACCACGAGGTCGCGGACCCGGGCGTTCCAGCTTGCCCAAGGAGTCCCGCCGTGCTGGTACATGGCGAGCGTCCCGTAGTACAGGTAGTAGACGTTGAACTCGCCCCGGTCGGTCGGGTGGTCGAGCAGCGACGCGGCGGCCTCGTCGCTGGCGGGTCCGGGACCGCCCAGTTCGAGGAACTGGCGGCACGCCCAGGCTTCGGCGGTCATCGTCGGCTTGACCCCCGCTCCCGGCTGATACTGGGCTAATCCTTTTTGTCGGCCATCCGCCACCCGGTCGAGCCAGGTGGCAATCCCGCCCTGGATCTTCGGGGGGATGGGGATGCCCACGGTCTTGGCCGACTTCAGCGCCATGACCACCCAACCGAGGATGCTCGTGTCGCCCGTCGGGTCGCCGGGGGAGTAGCGCCAGGCCAGGCCGTCGGCGGCGCGCGACTGGACCAGGAAGGCGACCCCCTTCTCGACCGCGGGCCGGAGCGCCGGGTCGCCGGTCAGGGCGTAGGCTTCGCAGAGAGCGAGGGTCGCCATCGCGTGGCAATACATCCCCACCGCCAGGCTCGACCCCCGGAGGTCGCCGTTGGGTTTCTGCGACTGGCGGAGGAAGTTCACCCCGCGGGCGACCGTGTCGGTATACTTGCCATCGACGTGGGTGTAGCCCGCCCCGAGGTATGCCAGGAGCGACAACCCAGTCAAGGCGGTGTCGGCCTCGCCGTAGTAGCACTCGCCGAAGCAGATGTCGCCGGGTGGGCAGTGGACGGTGAAGGTGTCGTCGGTGTCGGCGATGTGCCCGTCGCGGTACTTCACCGTCCCACCATCCCACCGCCCGTCGGCGTCCTGATGCTTGGCGAGCCAGTCCAGCGCACGCTCGACGGCCTGCTCGCTGGCCTGGCTGGCGCCGGAGCGTTGGGCGAGGGTGGTCCGGTTCGGGTCGAGCCGCGAGCGGTACACGGACGGGACCTCGGCCAGCGGCCGACGCCCGGTCGCCTTGGGGAGCGCTGGGATCGCCGACGCGATCGAAGGGGTGACCCGGGCGAGGTTGCCGATGGTCTCCCCAGACCGCGCCGGTTCGAGCGGTCGGGTCGGCGTGGGGGCCGGTTTCGAAGCCGAACTGGCCCCCGGACCCGGGCGGATCGACCGTCGGCGGTCGGCACCGGGCAACAAGCTCGGCGTGGGGTCCGGCGCGGGGGTCGGAGCCAGGTCCAAAGTTGGACTCGATGCTGGCTCGTCGAGCGGGTCGGCCGGGGTCGGCGGTTCGATCGGGACCGCCGCGACCGAGCGACCGGAGTCGGCATCCGGGGCCGGCGTCGATGATGGGATCGGCGGCGCGATCTGGTCGCGCTCCGGAGTGGCCAGGGGGACCGCGGTCGGCAAGGCGGGGAACCCCGACCTGACGGACGAGGGGACGGCCGGTACGCTCGACGAGTTTGCTTGCGGACGAGACCTCGACCGGGTCCGGAGGTTGGGGCTCGCTACGACCACGTTCGGCGACGGGTCTGATCCAATGTCCGGCGTCAGTTCCGGGGCTGGGGCAACGCCCCCTTCGCCCGGGTCGACCGCCTCGACGATCGGCTCGGGAGCCTTGGCCGCGGCCGATGCCGGGTCAACCTCCTTGGGGGCCGACTCAGCGGCCGGGGGTTCGGGTGTGGCCATCTCGGGGGCGGCCCCGGTCGACAAGTTCACCCCGGCCGCTTGGGGAGGTTCGGGCTGCGGCACTGACGCGGGATCTGGTCCGTCGGGGCGGGCGAGCGGGTGGCTCGCGTCGGCCAGAGCGAGCGGTCCGCCGTCGCGGTCCCAGGCCGAGACGGGGCGACTGGACTTCCCCCGCGTCGCCGACCGGTCCCGTCGAGTCGGGTCTTCGACCGACGTGACTTTGATCCGTTCGAAGGCCGGTTGGGCTTGCGGCGGTTTGGAACCGAGCCGGAAGAAGCGCTGAATCTCGGGCGAGGCACCCCCGTAGAAGATCAAGAGGACATGCGCGGCGATCGAGAGGAACAGGCATTTCCGGAGTGCCCGCCGCGACCCCCAACTCGTCCAGGTCATCAGCGACAGGAGGATCACCGCCACACCCAGGCTAGCCCAAGCCGCCGGGGCGACCCGCAAAAGCTGGAGAAACGTTTCCAGGTTCAGGCCAGTCATCGGGCGGCATCCTATCCAGCGCGAGGTGGGAACGACAGGTTGGGGGCGATCGAGCCTCCTTTGTAAAGAAATCCGCCGCCCACCGCCATCCGATCCAGCCCTCAGCCGACCATTTCCTGGTCAATCGGCCGGAACTCAATCCACCCCGGCTCAGTCGTCGAACGAGTCGTCGTGCCGAGGGTTGAGGTGGTCGGGGATCTCGATCCGGTGCGACTGCGGGCGGATCGGCATGTGCGGCCCTCGGCGCGGCTCGGTGTTGGCCCGGTGGAGCGAGGGGATCGGGTCGGCGGGCGGCGGAGTGGACATCGCGATCGCGTCGACCGTCTCGACTCCCAAGCGGTCGATCATCCCGGCCAACTTCTCGACCCGACCGACCAGGCCGTCATAAACCACCAGCGCCAGGATCGAGAGAGCGACGCCGGCCGTCAGCGGGATCAGGGCCGCGCCCAGTGCCGAGACCCAGTTCTCGCCGCCGACCGACAAGGCCCGCCCCGAGGCGATCAACGTCCCGAGCAACCCCACCAGCGGAGCCATCGCCGCGATCCGCCGGAATGTCCCGACGTTCCGCTTGAGCCGATCCGTTTCCACCCGCGCCGCCAGGGCGACGGCCCGCTCCAGATCCGCCACCGGCCGACCCCAACGCTTCACGGCGGCCAAGGCCACCCGGGCGGCGGGGCTGGGGTTCAGTTCGCACAGGTCGAGCGCCTTCCCGCGGTCGAGCTTGCCGTCTTGCAACCGCTCGCGGAACCGACGGAGGAAGTCGGTCGGCGTGACTCGCCCCCGGCGGAGCTGAACCGTCCGCTCCAGTAAGACCAGCAAGCCCAGCGCGGCACAGCCGCCCAGGCCGCCCCAGGTCACCCGGTCGACCGGCGGGGTCCGGCGGTACCAGGCCACAGCTTGGCGGCCGAACTGCTCGACCCGCCGTTGGACAACTTCGAGAGTGGGGTTGGCCGCGGGGACGGGGGCAACCTCTTCGGCCACCGCCGACGGACCTGCCAGAGTGGTCATCGCGACGACCAGACCAAAAGCGATTGTAAGCAGCGGACGAACCACGACGAACGGGCGATGCATGGGCGGCGTCCTTACCTTGAGAAAATCCTGTCGCTCGTGCCCGACGGTCTGGCGATCAGGTGGTGAGGCGAAATCCGTTTCTGTTTGTTATCGGGGCAAGCCGTCGCCATGCTGCACCTCGCCGCGAAAATCGAGGAGTCGACCGGAGCGACAGCGCTGGTTCAACCAGTTGGCGCGGCCCGATCGGCGGGCGTCCGCTTCCGGGCGGCTTCGAGCCGGCGACCCGCCTCGGCGGCGTGGCGATCCTGCGGGAACTGGGCCTGGAGCTTCTCGTAGGTTTCCACCGCCTCCCGCCACTGGTTGCGCTTTTCGTGGACCTTGCCCGCTTCGAGGAGTGCGGTGGCTTGCCATTCCGGGGCGTTGTACTGGAGCGCGACGCGGTAGAAATCGCGGAGGGCTTCGGAGTATAGTTCTTGATGAAAGAACGTCTCACCACGCATCAACTGGGCCTTGGCCGCCAGTTCGGACCCCCGACGCCCGGCGATCACCCGGTCGAACGCGGCGCGGGCCTCGTCGAACCGAGCCAGCCCCTGGAACGCTCGCCCCCGGGAGTAGTCGACCTCGGGTCCAAGCGGTTCGGTCTTCGGGTCAGCCACGGTTGCGGTCCAAGCGTCGGCGGCCTTCAGAGCATCATCCCAGCGATTTTGCTGGACCAAGGCTTGCACCAGGCGCCCCCGGGCGGTCCCGACCATCCCCTTCGGATCGGCGTCGGTCGGCGGTTCGCTCGCCAGGGCGGCGAAGTCGGCCTCGGCGGTCTTGGCGTCGCCCGTTTGGAATGCGACCTCGGCGCGATAGAACCGGGCCTCGCGCACGAACGGTCCAGTGGAGAAGTCGGCCAGAAGGCGGTCGAAAGTGGCGGCGGCGGCGGGCCAGTCGCGGCGATCAACCTCGGTTAGCCCGACCCGGTAAAGCGCCGGTTCGATCAGGGCGGGTGGGGCCGTGGACCCAGCGGCGACGAGGGGCTTGAGCAGGTCGAGGACCCGGTCGAGGTTGTGGCTCGTGGCGGCGGATTCGGCCAGGTTCAACCGGGCGTCGGCGGCTTTCGGGCTGGCGGGATGATCTTTGAGCAACCGCTCGAACACGGCGTCGGCCTCGGCGGCTTGCCCGGCTTCGACCAGCGACCAGCCCCACTCGGCGAGGACGGCGTCCACCGGCTCGCCGACGGTCGCGGCGTACTTGTCGGCCACGGTCGCGAAGGTCTTCGCCGCGTCGCCGGGTTGCTTCGCCTCGACCTGGAGCCGGGCCAGCGCCAGCGCGGCCGGTCCCGCCTGGGGGGCGTCGGGCTGGCGGGTGATCGCCCGCGAGTACGCGGTGATCGCCTCGGCCGGTTGCTTGGCGTCCTCAAGCGCCCGCCCCTGGGCGAACAGGGCATCGGCGGCAAGCGGGCTGTCGGGAGCCAGCTCGATCGCCTTGCCCAGCGCCGAGGCGGCTTCGGCCGGTTCGTTCGAGCCAAGGAGCGACCAGCCCAGCCCCGACCAGGCTTTCGCCCGGGTCGCCGGGTCGAGGTTGGTGGCCTCGGTGATCAGCCGGAAGAGAGACAGAGCGCGGGCGAACTGCTTGTTGGCCAGGGCGACCTCGGCAAGCTGCAATTGGGTTAGGGTCAGCGTCGGGCTTTGCGGGAACGAGGTGGCGAGCTTGCTCAGGGTCGCGTTGGCGGCGTCGGCCTGGCCGAGCGCGGCCTGGCTCTGCGCGATCCGGGCCAGGGCGTGGTCGGCCACGTCGCCGTTGGGCTTGGCTTCGAGGTACTTCTCCAAGGCAGGGATCGCCTCGGCGAACCGGCGGGCCTCGAAGTTGATCAGGCCCAGCATGTACCGGGCGTCGGCGACGGAACCAGTGTTCGACGGGTCCATCGCCAACTTGCCGAGCGACTCGGCCGCCTTGTCGGGTTGCCCATCCTTGCCGTAGGCCAGGCCGAGGTAGTACGCCGCGGCCTGCGCGACGGCGGGGCTGGGCTTGTCGTCGGCCAGGCTCGCGGTCAGGATTGCGATCGCATCCTTGGGCTGGTTCAAGGCGAGGGCGGCCCGGGCGTCGATCAGGTGGGCGTCGGCGTGGTACGGGCTGTCGGGGTAACTCTGGGCGAACGGGCCGGCGAGTTCGCGGGCGCCGGCATAGTCCTTGGTGTCGATCGCCAGCGCGGCGGCCCGGATCTGGGCGTCGTCGGCCCAGGAGCTTTTTGGCTCGTTGCTGGTGATCGCGGCGAACCGGGCGCGGGCGTCGGCGGTCTTGCCCAGGAGCCGGGCGGCCTCGGCGGCGTGGAACCGGAGCGCGGTCGCCGAGGAACCAGCGGTGGTGGGCCGGGCCAGGGCCGCGTCGAGCACGGCCAGGGCCTTCGCCGGTTGTTTGTCCGCCAGGAGCAAACTCCCCAGGGCGTCGCTCGCCGCGATCGAGAGGGGCTGCTGCGGGTCGGCGGCCAGGGGACGGAGCAACGCTTCCGCATCGCCCCGGCGCCCGAGCTTGCTCAAGACCTCGGCGCGGTCCAAGCGGGCCTCGGCGACGAGCGGGCTTTTCGGGTTCGCCGTTTCGAGGGTCTCGAACGCCTGGACCGCCGCGGCCCAGTTCCCCGAGCTCGCTTCGACTTGCCCGACCTGGAGACACGCCTTGTCGAGCCACTCGGGTCCGCCGGTGGCGATCAACTCGCGGAGCACGGCCAGCGCCGGGGCGGACTCCCCCTGCGCGGCCAGAACCCGGCCCAGCCCGAGCCGCGCCCGACTTTTAAGGGGGCCTTTCAGATCACCGCCCAGGGCGTTCTCGTACGACCGCCGGGCACCCGGCAGGTCTCCCGAGCTGGTGGCGATGTCGCCAAGAAACGTCCAGGCGGCCGGGACGTAGCGCCGGTCGCCGGTCTCGGTGCTCGTGTACGCTTCGAGGTTCCGCTTGGCGGCGGGCAGGTCGCTCAGGACATACGACGCTTCGCCGACCCGGTAGCGCGCCAGCGGGGCGTTGGGGTGGTTCGGGGCGGCCTGGAGGAACCCTTCAAACGCCTTCCGGGCGTCCTTGTCCTTGTGGAGAAAGAGCCGCGAGTTCCCCAGGCCAAACCAGGCGTCGGCCAGCTCGGCCTCGGTGGCGTCGACCGTCCGCGCCTGAACCGCCCGGAGGAACTGCTCGTACTCTTCGGCGGCGAGGTCGTACCGCCGGTTCCGGTACAGACCATTGGCGAAGCTCAGCCCTTCGGCCACTGGTCGCGGAGTGGCCATCGGCCCCGCGGGGCGGCTGCCAGCCGGCGCCGGGGTCGCGGGCGAGCCGGCCCCTCGACCCGCTTTCGGGGTCCCCTGCCCCTCAGCGATCAAGCCCCATCCCAGGCCGATGCCGGCGACCGCCCCGGCCACCAAGAATGGGCCGATCCGCCCGGAAACCGCTGCGAGGTGACGCATGAGTCCGACTCCTTGGGGACGCCTCACCGGCGGAACAGCGAACGAAGTCAATGAAGAAGCGATGACCCATCCCAGATCGCCCCAAATCCGGTTATAACCGGTTCCGCCGGATGAGCCAAGATCGGGTCGACGACCGGGATCGGGTTCCTCCAATCATTCGATGAGATGGCCAATCGTGGCGCGGCTTCGATCAAGGAGTTCGGCGATGCTCCAGCGTGGTCAGTGGCGTGCGGTCGATTTCGGCCTGGTCTTGATGTCCGCGGCCCTGGCTCCGGCCCCGCCCCAGCAGCAGGTCCAGCCGGCCCCACCCGCCTCCCCGGCGGCTCTGGCGAAGGTCCGAGCCGAAGTCGGGGCCAAGACGTTTGAGGAAGCCTGGTTGTACTACTCGGAAAATCGGATCGACGCCGACAAGGTTTACCGCTGGTCGAGGCGATTGTGGGAAGCCGACCGCGACGCGGCGACCGACACGAAGGGGCGGGTCGGAGCGGCCGAGGGGCACCTGATCCGGATGCTCAAGCTCGAAGCGAAGATCGCCAAGATCCGCCAGCTCGGGTTCGGCAACTCGCTCGACGTGCTCGAAGCCGAGTATTACCGCAAGGAAGCCGAGTTTTGGCGCGCCGAGGCCGAAGCTCGCTGAACTGAGCGGACCCGACCATGAAAAAAATTCGCCAAAAAGTTGGCCGGAGCTGTTTGACAAGGAATCGCGATGACCTACGTTCCTATTTGACGGGCCTGCGGAGTGCGCTGGGGCCAGCCCTTGCCGGGGTCCGATTCTCGCCGACGGCCCGGCTCAGCGCGTTGTCCGACAGGCGGATCTTCGATCGAGCAACGCCCCCGGGTGAATCCAGACCATGGATGACAATGGCGCCACGTATCTATGCGACCTGGTCCGCCCATCAACGCAGGTCCCCCCGCCGGCCACCGCTCCGGCTCAACATCCGCTCTATCTGGTCGTCATCGGCGGCGGGATTCCCGGCGCCATGATCCGCCTGTCGAGCGGCGGGACCCGGCTCGGTCGAGCGGCCGACAACACCTTACAGCTTCCCGACGTCAGCATCTCGCGCTATCACGCCTTTCTCGGCGTCGATGAGGAAGGGCAAGTCCGGCTCAGCGACCTGGGGAGCACCAACGGGACTTTCATCAACGAGAAACGCATCCCCGAACACACGCCGATCCGGATCGACGACGGTGATCGCCTCCAGTTCGGCGCCAACGTCCTCTTCAAGTTCATCCGTCCCGACCCTTGCGACGAGCAGTTCCAGCGCGAGATGTTCGAGCGGACCGTCCGGGACTCGCTGACCGGCCTGTACAACCGGGCCTACCTCCTCGCCCAGTTCGGCGCCTTGGTCGACCGGAGCGGCTTGAAAGGTCTGGGGGTCGCCCTGTTGATGCTCGACATCGACCACTTCAAGCGGGTCAACGACCAGCACGGCCACGAGGTCGGTGATGCCGTGCTCCGCGAGGTGGCCAACATCCTCCGCCAGGCGACCCGGTCCGACGACCTGGTCGCGCGGTACGGCGGCGAGGAGTTCGTCATCGCCCTGCCCGTCGCCGCCCCCGATGGCGCCACCGAACGCGCCGAGCGGCTCCGGGTGATGCTCGCCTCGAAGCGGATGCTCGCCATCGGGACGCCGCTCCGGATCACCGCCAGCATCGGCCTGGCGTTCACCCCGGCGGATCGCCCCCGGTCGGTCGCCTCGCTCCTGGCCACCGCCGACCGAGGCTTGTACCAGGCCAAAAACTCGGGGCGTGACCGGATCGTCTTCAGCCACGAAGTCGCCCCCCGGTTGATCGAGTCATCGTCCACGGTGGAAAGCGCTTCCTGACCACCGCCAGCCGATGCCGGATCATTTCCCGATCGTCCGAAAAATTATTCCGGTAGGCCATTGACGCGCTGGGGACCAGCGATTTACCCTCCATCTGTCCCATCAGGACATCGACCGGCGACCCGGTTCTCGGGTCGCCCAGTCACGCAGTTCTCGACTCCCCTATCTCCCCGAGAACGTACCCATGAAAAGCCTCATCGCATCGCATCGCATCGCATCGCAAAGCGAGGTCACGAGCTTTCCGTCCCATGCTCCTGAATCTTGAACCGCGTTTGGTGATGGACGGCTCCGGTCTCCCGGCTGGCCTGGCCGATGACATCAGTTGGATCAACGCCCACGCGACGACGAATGTCTCGGACGCCTTCTACTCGACGCCGTCGCTGAGCAACGTCGGCACGGACGCCGAGCCGCTCTGGGACCAGCTCCGCCCGTACAGCTTCCAGTCGGAAGACCCGTCGAGCAGCACCACCACGTACACCTACAACGACGGGACCACCTCTACGCTGGTGACGCACGGTAGCGTCTCGGCGAGCTACTCGACCGGCAGCGGCAGCAGCAGCGGCGATTACACCTGGACCGGGACCTACGTCCGCCACGACGACTCGACCAGCACGATCACCGGCACCGACGCGGCCGGCCACCCGTTCACCGAGGTCCACTCCCGGTCGGACGACATCAACTGGCAAGGCTCGGGCGGCAGCAGCAGCGCCGCGCACTACAAGGTCACCCACGACGGCACCCAGAGCGACAGCCGTCAGGTCAACGGCTCGACGACCACCTCCGACACGTCTTCGGCCGAAGGGCATGTTGAAATTCAGGGGGACGTTTCCTCGTCAGGCGGCGTGACAGGCAATTACTCCTTCAACGGTGACTTCAAGGTCGGTGACTCGCTCTCCGGCGGCGGCGGTGGCGGTTCGGACCCTTCGGGCCTTGGTTTTACCGCCAACTATTCCGGGACTTCCGACCTGACTACCAGCCGCCAGGGAACCTATCAGGGCGGCGATACCACCGCGTCCGCCAACATCGACAGTTCTGAAACCGGCAGCCTCGTCGTCACCGACGCCAACAACGGCTTCTTCGGCATGTCCCGGAACGATGCCGACACGGTCACAAGCAGTTACAGTGCCAGTGCCTCCTCCTCACCCAACCCCCCGACGAAAGGCCCCGTCGACCCCAATGGGCCAACGACCCAACTGGTCATCCCAACCGGCAAGACCACGGCCTACGTCATCGACAGCGGGGATAAGGGCTGGCTCGATTGGACCTCTCAGCAGCGCCAGGACTACATAGTTGAGCATCCCTTCGCTGAGTCAAACTTGCCCGGCCAGGGCTTCGCGACTGGCAGCGACTTCGTGAAAGCGCTCGGCCAGTCCGGGCAGTCCTTCATCCAAGCTTACGGTGCCGATCAGATTGTCGGTGATCTGGGATTCACCACGTCTTTAACTGGGGGGAAGGTCGATGTCCTCGTCATCTCTGACCACGGAGCGCCAGGTTATCAACAGACCGGCCAAACGTTCATCTCGCCGTTGGTGCCTCCGTCCGACCCGACTAAACCGCCGCCCCCGCCGCCTCAACCAAGGCTCGACCTCGACAAATTCGCGAACTTCGTCGCGCCGGGAGGTACGTTAGTCGTGACGGGGTGCTCGGTGTTCGGCGACCAGGACAGCGTCGACGCTTGGCAGGCGTACGCGACGGGCCACAAGATCACCATCATGGGCAGCGCCAGCGTTGTTGGTGTTGGGACAAACGCCAATTACGGCGTCTGGATTACCCTCACGCCTGGCGGAACCGCACCCCAGATCAAGAAGCCGTAACAAGTTCCTCGTCAAACGGCCCTAGTGGTCTACCGCAAAGGATTTTGCGGGTAAAGATGGGCCAGTTTCCGCCGGGCGTCGGCGACCCGGAAGCTCCACTTGATCTGGACCTTTGCCCGGTTCCGCTCGCATTGCCACGGCTCGACTT
>JAABUX010003380.1_pt1 | contig 21229 bp, 19 predicted proteins | sample 5561851 | NCBI WGS metagenome assembly JAABUX01 (sample SAMN10711883, study PRJNA513361) | rock metagenome | isolation source: Antarctica rocks | place: Antarctica: Victoria Land, Richard Nunatak red sandstone | collected 2016-01-03 | reverse complement strand
CGGCGAGCGGAAATCGACCAAGGCGTTGAGGTCGTTGTCGAACGCGCCAAGGGGCGTTGGGTCGAACGTGATGTCATGGTCGATGAACTGGCCGAAATACGTGTATCCCGCCGGAATGGCCGGGTTCTCGTCCACCGGTTCGGCCAAGGTGATCGGCTTGCTGACGTCCTGCTTGATCATCGCCGTGGCGAGGGCTTCGAGCGCCGCGTCGGGCGCTTTGGCGGCCGGCGCCAGGTCGAACATCTTGCCGAACCGCCCGAACCCGACGCCGGGCATCGCGCCCGCGTCCAGGCCCCGATTGCTGCTGCCGTGAGTGGCCATGGTTGCCCCCGTTGTGCGCGCCCGGGTCTGTGCCGGGATCAGCAAAGGTAACCCGGCCCAGCGGCCTGCACTGTGAAGGCAGTCACAGTTCGGCTACGGCGAATGAGGCGTTGCGTTCCGGCGTCCGCCTCGTCCATAACGGGGCGTCCGAACAACCCGATCGGGAGAGTGCAAGGCGCTACGCCTTGTCGCCGAAGGCGCAACCGGCCCCCGGAAACGCTCAGGCACCCAGGACCGGTCGGGAGCAGGACCTCTGGAAAGCCGGCTCCGCGCTGGGGCTGCACCGACGGAGTAACGGCATCCCGTTCAAGCGGGGCCGGAATCTCTCAGGTTCCGTGACAGAGGGGGGTCGCTCCTGCCGGCATGACGCTGGCGGGCGACCTTGGTACGGAGCCTGCCCCTTTGTCCGAATTTCCCGCTGAATCCGACGCGCTGCTGACCACCCCGCTCGACGCGCTGCATCGCCGGCTTGGCGCGCAGATGACGCCGTTCGCCGGCTACGACCTGCCGCTGCAGTACCCCGCCGGGGTCATGGCCGAGCACCTGCACTGCCGCAGCCAGGCCGCGCTGTTCGACGTGTCGCACATGGGGCAGATCAGTCTCCGCGGCGACTCGCCGGCCGCCGCCCTGGAAAAGCTCGTACCCGGCGACATGCTCGGCATCGCTCCGCACCGGCAGCGCTACACGCTCCTGCTGGACGAGGCCGGGGGCATTCTGGACGATTTGATGGTGGCCAATTACGGCGACCGGCTGCTCGTCGTCGTCAACGCCAGCCGCAAGCAGGCCGACGCCGACGCGCTGGGCGTGCGGTTCGCAGCCCTCGACATGGAGGAGCACGCCGACCGCGCTTTGCTCGCGTTGCAAGGCCCGGCGGCGGCCGCGGTCATGGCCCGTCTGTCGCCCGAGGCGGCCGCGCTCCCGTTCATGGGGGTGGCGGCGCTGACGATCGACGGCGTGCCGATTTGGATCTCCCGCAGCGGCTACACCGGCGAGGACGGTTTCGAGATTTCGCTCCCCGGCGACCGGGCCGAGTCATTCGCCGAGCGGCTGCTGGCGGAGCCGGAGGTCGCCCCCGCCGGTTTGGGCGCCCGAGACAGCCTGCGCCTGGAGGCCGGGCTGTGCCTGTACGGCCACGACATCGACGAGCTGACCAGCCCGGTCGAGGCGAACCTGTCCTGGACGGTCGCCAAGCGCCGCCGGCAGGACTGGGACTTCCCCGGCGGCGTCGCGATCCGCGACCAGCTGGAGCACGGCCCCACCCGCCTGCGCGTCGGCCTGCGCCCGGACGGCCGCGCCCCCGCCCGCGCCGGAACGATCATCGCTGCCCTGGATGGCACCAGCGCCGGCGCCATCACCTCCGGCGGGTTCGGCCCCACGGTCGGGGCGCCGATCGCGATGGGCTACGTGCGCCGCGACCTCACGGCCGATGGCACCGCGCTGAACCTGGTCGTGCGCGGCAAGACGTTGCCCGCCCGTGTCGTGCCGCTCCCGTTCGTTCCCCACCGCTACGTCCGCTGAAGGATCAACCATGACCGAGACGCGCTTCACCAAGGACCACGAGTGGGTCCGGCTCGACGGCAGCCTCGCCACGGTGGGGATCACCGACCACGCGCAGCAGGCGCTGGGCGACCTGGTGTTCGTCGAATTGCCGGAGCCGGGCCGCGAGGTCGCCGAAGCCGAGGCGGTCGCCGTGGTCGAGAGCGTCAAGGCGGCGTCCGACGTATACGCGCCGCTGGCGGGCCGCGTGACGGAGGTGAACCCGGCGCTCGCCGAGGATCCGGCGCTGGTCAACCGCGACCCGGCGGGCGAGGGCTGGTTCTTTCGGCTGGAGCTGGCCGACGCCGCCACGTTCGACGCATTGCTGGACCAGGCGGCCTATGACGCGCTGGTGGAGGCGGCATGATGGACCATTTGGCCGAACTCGCCGCGCTCGACGACCCGTTCGCCGCCCGCCATATCGCGCCCGGCGAGGCCGACATCGCCGCGATGCTGCACGCGGTCGGGGCGACCTCCCTGGACGAACTGACGGCGCAGACCGTGCCCGGCGGCATCCGCATCGCCGGCATGGCGGGGCTGCCGGACGCCATCGGCGAGGCGGCCGTCATCGCCGAGCTGCGGGACCTTGCCGCCCGCAACCGCCCGATGCGCTCGCTGATCGGCCAGGGCTACCACGGCACCCACACCCCGCCGGTCATCCTCCGCAACGTGCTGGAGAACCCGGGCTGGTACACCGCCTACACGCCGTACCAGGCGGAACTTGCCCAGGGCCGGCTGGAGGCGCTGCTGAATTTCCAGACAATGGTGTGCGACCTCACCTCCATGCCGATCGCCAACGCCTCGCTGCTGGACGAGGCGACCGCGGCGGCCGAGGCGGTCGCGATGGCGCATGGCGTGTCGAAGTCGAAATCCACCGCGATTGCCGTCTGCGCCGACGTGCATCCGCAGACCCGCGCCGCGCTCGGCACCCGCGCCGGCGCATTGGGCTGGACGATCGTCGACGTGTCGCCCGGCGACGTCGCGGCGATCGGCGCGGCCCAGCCTTTCGCGCTGGTGCTGCAGTACCCCGGCACCACCGGCGCCGTGCGCGACCTGCACGCCGAGATCGCCGCGGCGCACGAAGCCGGCGCGCTGGCGGTGGTCGCGGCCGACCTGCTGAGCCTGGCCGTCCTGACGCCGCCCGGCGAGATGGGCGCGGACGTGGTGGTCGGCTCGTCGCAGCGCTTCGGCGTGCCGGTGGGGTTCGGCGGCCCGCACGCCGCGTTTTTCGCCACCCGCGACGCGTTCAAGCGCGCCATGCCGGGCCGGCTGGTCGGGGTCAGCCAGGATGCGTCGGGCGCGCCTGCCCTTCGTTTGGCGCTGCAAACCCGCGAACAGCACATCCGGCGCGAGAAGGCGACCAGCAACATCTGCACCGCCCAGGTGCTGCTCGCGGTGATGGCGGGGATGTTCGCCGTCTGGCACGGGCCGGAAGGGGTGCGGCGCATCGCCCGCCGGGTCAACCTGCAGGCGCGGCTGCTCGCGGGGGCGGCGGCGCGCGCCGGGCTGACGCTGCGGCACAACAGCTACTTCGACACGATCGCGTTCGACACGCCGGACGCCGCCGGGCTGCTCGCGCGCGCCGAGGCGGCCGGGTTCAACCTGCGTCCGCTTGCGGGCGGGGTCGCGATCGCGCTGGACGAGACCGTCACGACGGCGGAACTGGCGCAACTCGCGGCCCTGCTCGGCGCGGACCTTGCGGACGCGCCGCCGTCCATTCCCGCGGTGTTGCTGCGGACCTCGCCGATCCTGCCGCATCCGGTGTTCAGCGCGCACCGGTCCGAGCACGAGATGCTGCGCTACCTGAAGCGGCTCGAAGACCGCGACGTCGCGCTGAACCGCAGCATGATCCCGCTCGGCTCGTGCACGATGAAGCTGAACGCGACGGCGGAGATGATGGCGGTGACCTTGCCGGGCTTCGCGGACGTGCATCCGTTCGCCCCGGCGTCGCAAACCGCGGGCTACAATGAGATGATCGCCCGGTTGTCGGCGTGGCTGTGTGCCGCGACCGGGTTCGCCGCCGTGTCGCTGCAGCCGAACGCCGGGTCGCAGGGCGAGTACGCGGGGCTGCTGGCGATTCGCGCCTACCACGTGGCGCGCGGGCAGGGGGCGCGCGACGTGTGCCTGATCCCGTCCAGCGCGCACGGCACCAACCCGGCCAGCGCCGTGATGGCGGGGCTGCGCGTGGTGGTGGTCGGCTGCGACCGCGACGGCAACGTGGATTTGGCCGACCTCGCCGCAAAGGCCGCCGCGCACGCCGCCCGGCTCGCGGCCCTGATGGTGACCTATCCGAGCACGCACGGCGTGTTCGAGGAGGGCATCCGCGCCATCTGCGACACGGTGCACTCCCATGGCGGCCAGGTGTACATGGACGGCGCCAACATGAACGCCCAGCTCGGCCTGACCAGCCCGGCGGCGATCGGCGCGGATGTGTGCCACCTCAACCTGCACAAGACGTTCTGCATCCCGCACGGCGGCGGCGGACCCGGCGTCGGCCCGATCGGCGTCGCGTCCCACCTCGCGCCGCATCTGCCGAACCACCCGGCACGCGGCGATGCGGGGCCCGCGACCGGCCCCGGCCCCGTCGCGGCGGCGCCGTTCGGCAGCGCGTCGATCCTGCCGATCAGCTACGCCTACATCCGCATGATGGGCGCCGCCGGGCTGGCACGCGCGAGCGCGGTGGCGATCCTGAACGCGAACTACGTGGCGGCCCGGCTGGGCGGCGCGTACCCGGTGCTGTACGCCGGGCGGAACGGCCGTGTCGCGCATGAGTGCATCGTCGACTGCCGCGGCTTCCAGGCCGAGGCCGGCGTGATGGTGGAGGACATCGCCAAGCGCCTGCAGGATTACGGCTTCCACGCCCCCACCATGTCGTGGCCGGTCGCCGGCACCCTGATGATCGAGCCGACCGAGAGCGAGCCGAAGGCCGAGATGGACCGGTTCTGCGACGCGATGCTGGCGATCCGCGCCGAGATCGCCGCCATCGCCGACGGCCGGCTGGACCGCGCCGACAACCCGCTCAAGAACGCCCCGCACACCGCGGCCGAGACCACGGCGGATAGCTGGCCGCACGCCTACACCCGTGCCCAGGCCGCCTTCCCGCTGCCATGGGTGCGGGCCGCGAAATACTGGCCGCCGGTCAAGCGCGTGGACAACGCGTACGGCGACCGCAACCTGGTCTGCACCTGTCCCCCGCTCGAAACCTACGCGATGGCCGCGGAGTAGCCGCCCTCAGCGCACGATGCCGCGGCAGGCGGCCGGAAGCGGCGGTGGCGGAGGCGCCGGCTGTGCGGGGGCGGGTGGCTCGTCCAGCCGGGCGAACCACCAGCCGAGCGCGTCGCAGCCGTCGCCGGGGGGCGGGGGCGGGGCGCCGTCGCGGCAGTCGGGCTGGTCGGCCGGGCAGCGGAAATGGATGTGCATGTGGGCGGCGTGTCCGTACCACGGCCGCACCAGCCGCAGCCACGCGCGGTCGCCGGTCGCGACCCGGCACATTTGCTGCTTGATGGCCGCGTTCACCAGCACCCGGTCCACGCCGGGCAACTGTGTCGCGAGCCGAATGAGCGTCGTGACGCCGGGCGACCAATGCGCCGGGTCGATGTCGCGCTGGTCGGGGCGCACCAGGCTGAGCGGCTCCAGCTGGTCGCGCCCGGCGGCGTCCAGGCGAGGTTTCGCCGCCACGTCCAGGTAGATGTCGGCGTCGAGGCCCAATTGGTGGCTGGCGTGGCCGCCGGTGATCGGGCCGCCGCCGGGCCGCGACAGGTCGCCCACATACAGTGGCGGGAGCCCGGACTCGTGCGCCTCCGCGGCCAGGGTCTCGACCGCGCCGACCACGGCTGGATGTCCCCAGAAGCTGCTATGGCTGGCGCGGATGGTGCTGTAGCCGGGACCCTCGGCCGGCAGTTCGGCCGCGCCGGCGATGCAGCCCGCAGCCTGTCCGCCGATCACGTGCACCGGGTCGGCCGCCGCCGGGAGGGCGAACGACGCAGCGGCGAACAATGCAAGGCGCCATGACATGCTCACGTCCGCACGTTGACGCATCCCGCTCGATTCTGCCAGATGCCGCGCATGACCCAACGTTTTCTCGTCACCGGCGGCGCGGGCTTCGTCGGCAGCCACCTGGTCGCCCTCCTCGCCGATCGGGGCGCCGAAATCGTCGTCGTCGACAGCCTCGTGCAGGGCCACCGAGCCGCCGTCCCGCCAGGGGTCCGCCTGATCGAGGCCGACGTCATGGACGAAGCGGCCCTCGACGCCGTGCTGGCCGAGGGACACTGGCATGCCCTGTTCCACTTCGCCGCGCTGTCGCTGGTCGGCGAGAGCATGCGCGAGCCGCTGCGCTACCTGCGGGAGAACGCGGGCGGCGGCTACGCGCTGATCGACGGCTGCATCCGCCACGGGGTGAAGCGGTTCATCCTGTCCTCAACCGCCAACCTGTTCGGCACGCCGGAAACCATTCCGATCGACGAGACGGCGCGAGTCGACCCGTCCTCCCCTTACGGCGAAAGCAAGCTCACGATCGAGCGGGCGCTGCGCTGGGCGGGCGAGCTGCACGGGCTGAACAGCGCCTGCCTGCGCTACTTCAACGCGGCGGGCGCCGACCCGGCCGGCCGCATCGGCGAGGACCACGATCCCGAGACGCATTTGATCCCGCTGGTGATCGATGCGGCGCTGGGCCGGCGCGAGGAGGTCGTGATCTTCGGCGCCGACTACCCGACGCCGGATGGCACCTGCATCCGCGACTACGTCCACGTCACCGACCTGGCCGAGGCGCATATGTGCGCGCTCGGGCAGCTCGACGAGCGTAGCGTCACCTACAATCTCGGCAACGGCGCCGGGCATTCCGTGCGCGACGTGATCGCCGCCGTGGAGGAGGTGACGGGCCGCCACGTTCCCGTCCGTCTCGGCGACCGTCGCGGCGGCGACCCGGCGGTGCTGGTGGCGGCGTCCGACCGCATTCGCGCCGAGGCCGGCTGGTCGCCGCGCTACGCCGGCCTGCGAGAGATCGTGCAGACCGCGTACGACTGGCGGGTAGCGCATCCGAAGGGGTACGACGACCGGCGCGCATGAGGGAATGCGGGCCGCAGCTCGACCCTACTCTCCTCTCGAAACGGCGTTTCCCTAGCCGAGACGAAAGCGCGCGCTCGCGACAGGGTCATTGGCCAAAGCGTCCAGCACTGCCTCCCGTCCGGCGTCGGACAGCCCCACCGCCCGGACCACCCGGAAAAACGCCAACTCGCCCCGGGCTCTGCGCGTGAACAGGGCGGCCAGCGCATCCGCCACCGGGCCGCGTGGAACGCAGCATTGGCACCCTGGCGGATGAACGGGATTGAGGTCGAACCGAGTGCCGATAGCCCCAGCGGGCACCGCCGCTCCCTCGATCAGCACGGCGGCGTCCAGCATGTCGCCGGGATCGAGCAGGACGGGGATGCGCGCGTCGATGAACACCGCTTGGAAATGGGCATGGGTTTGACGCTGGGGAAGTCCCGTATAGACATAAGGATATCTTTATGTCATGTAGTCACCCATGGATCAGCTTCTCGCCGCCCTTCGCGCCGCCGCCGAGCCGACCCGGCTGCGGCTGATGGCCCTCGCCGCGCGCGGAGCGTTCTGCGTCGTCGAGTTCACCGAAATCCTTGGTCAATCCCAACCGCGCCTCTCGCGCCATTTGCGGCTGCTGTGCGAGGCGGGGCTGCTGACCCGCCTGCGGGAGGGGGCCAATGTCTGGTTCACCCTCCCCGCCGGCTCGGCCGGGGCGCTCGCCCGCGACCTGGTGGCCCGCCTCCCCGGCGATGACCCGGTACTCGAAGCCGACCGTCGGCAGGCCGCCCGCGTGCTGGCCGAACGCGCCCGCGTCGCCTCCGAGGGGTTCCGGCGGCAGGGCGCCGATTGGGACGAGATGCGCGCGCTGAACCTGCCCGCCGCCGAGGTCGAAGCGGCGCTGCTTGCGACCTTGGGTGACACGCCGGTCGGCGCCCTGCTCGACATCGGCACCGGCACCGGGCGGCTGCTCGAATTGCTGGCGCCGCGGGTCGCCTCCGGGCTGGGCATCGACGCCAGCCGGGCGATGCTCGCCTTGGCGCGCTCGCGTCTGGCCAAGCCGGAGCTGGCCCACTGCGCCGTACGTCAAGCCGATATGTACCGGCTGCCGCTTCCCGCCGCCAGCTTCGACACCGTCGTGCTGCAGATGGTGCTGCACTACGCCGAGAACCCGGCGGCAGCCCTGGAGGAGGCGGCGCGCGTGCTGTCCCCGGGGGGCCGGCTGGTGGTCATCGACCTCGCCGCCCACGGACGCAACGACGTCGCCGTCCGGCTGGCGCATCGCTGGCCGGGCTTCTCCGATCCCGCGCTGCATCAGTTGCTCGCAGCCGCCGGGCTGAACGCCGATGCGACCGCGGTCGTTGACGGGCCGCTCGCCGTCACAATCTGGGTCGCGCGCCAGACCACCACCGCCGAACCCGCCCCGAAAGTATTCGCATGACCCGCCCCCATTTGCTCGACGCCCTTCATGACCACGTGCTGCTGTGCGACGGCGGCATGGGCAGCCGGGTGCAGGCGCTGACCCTGGACGTCGAAAAGGACTACTGGGACCGGGAGAACTGCACCGAGGTGCTGAACCTGTCGCGCCCCGACCTGGTGCGGGAGATCCACCGCGGCTACTTCGAGGCCGGCGCCGACATGGTGGAGACCAACAGCTTCGGCGGCAGCACGATCACCTTGGCCGAGTTCGACCTGGCCGAGCGCACCCACGAGATCAACCGGATCGCCGCCGAGCTGGCGCGGGAGGCGGCGGACAGCTTCAGCGACGGGCGGCACCGCTACGTGCTGGGCTCGATCGGCCCCGGCACCAAGCTGCCGACCCTCGGCAACATCGCGTACGACCCGCTGGAGGCCGCAATCGCCGAGCAGTGCCGCGGGCTGATCGCGGGCGGGGTCGATGCGATCCTGATCGAGACCTGCCAGGACACCTTGCAGATCAAGGCCGCGGTGAACGCCGCCAAGCTGGCCCGGCGCGAGGCCGGCACCGACACGCCGGTGTTCGTGCAGGTGACGGTGGAGACGACCGGCACCTTGCTGGTCGGCCCCGACATCGCCGCGGCGGCGACGGTGGTGCACGCGCTGGACGTGCCGCTGATGGGGTTGAATTGCGCCACCGGGCCTCAGGAGATGGCGGAGCACGTGCGCTGGCTGGCGGCCAACTGGCCCGGCCTGCTGAGCATGCAGCCGAACGCCGGGTTGCCGGAGCTGGTCGACGGCAAGACGCACTACCCCTTGGGCGCCGCCGAGATGGCGAGCTGGATGGAGCGGTTCGTCGCGGAGGACGGCATCAACCTCATTGGCGGCTGCTGCGGCACCAACACGCAGCACATCCAGGCGCTGGACGCGATGCTGCGCCGCCGGGGCGGGTTCCGTCCGGCGCCGGTCGTGCGCAAGTCGGTGTGGGTGCCGTCGGTCGCGAGCCTGTACGGCCAGACGCCGCTGCGGCAGGAGAACAGCTATTTCTCCATCGGCGAGCGGTGCAACGCCAACGGCAGCCGGAAATGGCGCGAGCTGCAGGAAAACGGCGACTGGGACGGCTGCGTGACGGTCGGGCGCGAGCAGGTGACTGAGGGCTCTAACAGCCTGGACATCTGCACCGCCTTCGTCGGCCGCGACGAGGTGTTCGAGATGAACGAGGTCATCACCCGCTTCACCAGTTCGGTGAACGCGCCGCTGGTGATCGACAGCACCGAAACCAACGTGATCGAGGCGGCGCTGAAGCTGCACGGCGGCAAGCCGATCATCAACAGCATCAACTTCGAGGACGGCGAGGCGGCGGCCGAGGAGCGGCTGGTCCTGGCCAAGAAGTTCGGCGCGGCGGTGATTGCGCTGACGATCGACGAGGCCGGCATGGCCAAGACCCCGGAGGCCAAGCTGGACGTGGCCCGCCGGCTGGTGGCGTTCGCCTGCGACAAGCACGGCCTGCCGCAGAGCGACCTGCTGATCGATCCGCTGACGTTCACCATCGCCACGGGGAACGAGGATGACCGCAAGCTGGCCGAATGGACCCTGGCGGGGATCGCGGCCATCCGGAAAGAATTCCCGGACATCCAGATCATCCTGGGCCTGTCCAACGTCAGCTTCGGCCTGAACGCCGCCGCACGCGCCGTGCTGAACAGCGTGTTCCTGGACCACGCGGTGCGAGCCGGGATGACGGGTGCGATCGTGCACGTGAGCAAGATCCGGCCGCTGCACCAGGTCGCGCCCGAGGAACTGCAGGTCTGCGAGGGCTTGATCTTCGATCGCCGGCGCGAGGATTACGACCCGCTGCAGAAGCTGTTGGAAATCTTCGCCGACCGGAAACTGGCGGACGCGACCAAGAAGGTGAAGTCGCTCACGGTCGAGGGCCGGCTGAAGGACCGGATCGTCGATGGCGACCGCAAGGGCCTGGGCGACGAGCTGGACGAGGCGATGCGGACGCACGCGCCGCTGGACATCATCAACAGCATCCTGCTGGACGGCATGAAGGTGGTGGGCGAGCTGTTCGGCGCGGGCAAGATGCAGCTCCCGTTCGTGCTGCAATCGGCCGAGACGATGAAGGCGGCGGTGGCGCACCTCGAACCGCATATGGAGCGGGTCGAGGGGCAGGAGAAAGGCACGATCGTGCTGGCGACGGTGAAGGGCGACGTGCACGACATCGGCAAGAACCTGGTCGACATCATCCTGACCAATAATGGTTACCGGGTGGTGAACCTGGGCATCAAGGTCAAGCTCGCCGACATGGTGGCGGCCGCGAAGGAGCACCGGGCGCACGCGATCGGCATGTCGGGGCTGCTGGTGAAGTCGACCGTGGTGATGCGCGAGAACCTGGAGGAGATGAGCCGGCAGGGCCTCGAAATCCCGGTGATGCTCGGCGGGGCGGCGCTGACCCGGAACTACGTCGAGGACGACTGCGTGGCCGCCTACGCGAGCGGGCGCGTGGCCTATGCGCGGGACGCGTTCGACGGGCTGCATTTGATGGACCGCGTGACCGGCAACGGCTTCGACGATTACCTCGCGGTCATCCAGTCGAAGCGGAAGGGTCGCGCGCGCAACACCAAGCGCACGCTGGGCCAAGCGGACGCCGCCGCGTTCCGCCCAGTCGACGTGGCCGTGGCGCGGGAGCGGCGGCGGCGGCTGACGGCCGACGTCCCGGTGGTCACCCCGCCGTTCTGGGGGGCGCGGGTGCTGGAAAGCACGCCCAAGGCGGTGCTGCCGTTCCTGAACGAGCGCAGCCTGTATCAATTCCAGTGGGGTTTCCGCAAGCAGGGCCGGTCGCTGGACGACTTTCTGGGCTGGGCCAAGCAGGAGCTTCGCCCGATCATGAAGCGCATGTTCGCGCTGTGCGAGGCGGAGGACATCCTGCGTCCGCAGGCGAGCTACGGCTACTGGAAGGCCGCCGGGCAGGGCAACGACCTGATCGTGTTCGAGCAGGACGGAACCACGGAGGTCGCGCGCTTCGCCTTGCCGCGGCAGCCGAAGGAGGACGGCGAGTGCATCGCCGACTTCTTCCGCGACGTGGACGAAGCCGAGCGCGACGTGATCGGGTTCCAGGTCGTGACGGTCGGCCAGAAGGCGAGCGACGTCGCCCGGGTGTGGTTCGAGGACAACCGCTATCAAGACTATCTTTACCTGCACGGGCTATCGGTGGAGCTGGCGGAGGCGATGGCCGAGTACACCCACAAACGCATCCGCGCCGAGTGCGGGTTCGCGGCGGAGGACGACCGCGACATGGAGAAGATGCTGGGCCAATCGTACCGCGGGTCGCGCTACAGCTTCGGCTACCCGGCGTGTCCGAAGCTGGAGGACCAGGCGCCGCTGCTGCAGCTGCTGGGCGCCGAGCGGATCGGCGTCGAGATCAGCGACGAGTGGCAGCTGCACCCGGAGCAGAGCACGAGCGCGATCGTGGTGCTGAACCCGCGGGCGAAGTACTTCTCGGTCTAGCCCGGAAGGATGACGCCGCGCGCCGGGTTTGCTAGCACCGGGCTTGGGACGGAGCGCGGACGGAGTGGGACACACGCGGCGGATTGCAGGGGGCAGCATCGTCCTCGGCCTGGCGGTGCTGGCGCTGAAGGCGGCCGGGTGGTGGCTGACCGATTCTGCCGCGCTGTTCTCCGACGCGCTCGAAAGCACCGTCAACGTCGCCGCCGCGGTCATCGCGCTGGTGGCGCTGCGGCTGTCCGAGAAGCCGGCCGACGCCAACCATCCATACGGCCACGCCAAGGCGGAATTCTTTGCGGCCACCATCGAGGGCACGCTGATCGTCGTCGCGGCCGTGTCGATCCTGGTTCACGCCTACGACGTGTGGCGCAACCCGCGCCCGATCGAGGCGCCCTGGACCGGCATGGGGCTGAATCTTGCAGCCGGCCTTCTCAACGCCGCGTGGGCATGGGTGCTGATCCGTACGGGGCGTCGTGCCCGATCGCCTGCGCTGTCCGCGGACGGGCGGCATCTCACGACGGACGTGGTCTCCTCCGGCGCGATCCTGGTCGGCCTCGCGCTGGCGGTCTGGACCGGCAACACCCAGCTCGACCCGGTCCTGGCGGTGGCGGTGGCGGGCTACGTGCTGTGGTCGGGCTTGCACCTGGTCGGCAAGTCGGTGGGCGGGCTGATGGACGCGGCGCCGGAGCCGGAGGTGATTGACCGCATCCGGCAATTGGTCGGCACCCACGCCGAGGGGGCGCTGGAGGCGCACGACCTGCGCACTCGGCACGCCGGGAGGCTGACCTTCCTGGAATTCCACCTGGTCGTGCCGGGCGAGATGCGGGTGGACGAGGCCCACGCGATCTGCGACCGCATCGAGACGGCGTTGCGGCGAGATATGGGCGAGCTCGCGATCACCATCCACGTCGAGCCGGAGGGGAAGGCCAAGCACCACGGCGTGCTGGTGCTGTGAGGCGCGACCCATCAAGCCCGATGCGCTGGACGGTGCCGGCCGCCCTCGCGCTGCACGCGTTGCCGCTGCTGGAGCTGCTGGTGCGGTTCACGCCGCAGCCGCTGCCGCCGCCCGACGCCGCTCCCACGATCGAGATCGAGTATGTGCATCGGCCGGCCACCGAGAAAGGCGCACCGCCGAACCCGCAGCCGGCACCGGCACCCGCCCCGACGAAGCCCACGTCGCAAGCGCCGGATGCACCCTCGCCGGACGCCGTTTCCGTGCCGCCGCCGGTCGCAGTTTCGGCTCCGGCTCCGGCCCAAGCCTCGCCTCCGGTCCCCGCACCCGCGCCGCCCGCCGTCAACCTCGGCAATGCCGACGACGACCAGATGGCGCTGACCGTCACCGGCGACAACGTGGTGGAAACGGCGCCGGACGCGCGGTATCGCAACAAGCCGCCCGAGTATCCGATCGACGCCGCCCGCCGTCACCAGCAGGGCGAGGTCGGCTTGGTCGTGCACGTGGCCCCGACCGGCGCCGTCGAGAACATCGACCTCGTCGCCAGCTCCGGCATCGAGTCGCTCGACCGCGAGGCGATCGAGGCGGTGCGGAAATGGCATTTTACCGTGCCGACCAAGGACGGCGTGCCGATCGCCTCCATATTCGCGCAGAACTTCAACTTTGTCGGAAGATAGCACCATGGTTCGGATCGATCGCGTCATCACCCGCGGCGGCGACACCGGCGAGACCTCGCTGGGCGACGGCACCCGCGTGCCGAAGGACGCCCAGCGGGTCGAGGCGTATGGCACCGTGGACGAGGCCAACGCCGCCATCGGCCTGCTGCGCCTGCACGTGAGCGGCGACGCGGACGCCGACGCGATGCTGGCGCGCATCCAGAACGACCTGTTCGACATCGGCGCCGACCTGTGCGTGCCCGGTGAGATGGGCGAGCGCCTGCGCCTGACCGATGCGCCCGCGCTGCGGCTGGAGGCGGAGGTGGCGGCGATGAACGAGGCGCTGACCCCGCTGACCAGCTTCATCCTGCCCGGCGGCACCCCCGGCGCGGCCTACGCCCACCTCGCGCGCACGGTGGTCCGCCGGGCGGAACGGCTGGTGGTGTCGCTGGCCCGCACCGAGACGGTGAACCCGGCGGTGCTGCGCACGCTCAACCGCCTATCCGACCACCTGTTCGTGCTGGGCCGGCGGCTGAACGCGGGGGGCGCCGCCGACGTGCTGTGGACGCCGGGGGCGAACCGCTAGAAGCGATGGCCGGGGCCGACCTCGCCCTTGTCCTGGCGCTCGACGGGTCGGCCAGCGTCACCTACGACGAGTTCAACCTGATGGCGGGGGCGATGGGGGCGGCCCTGCGCGATCCGGAGGTGGTGGCGGGGCTGATCGGCGGGGCAGCGGGCGCGTCGGTGTGTCGCCTGCTGCTGTGGTCCGGCATGGGGGCCCAGGAGGCCATGACCGACTGGACGCACATCGCCGATGCGACCGCGGCCGACGCGTTCGCGCAGGCGGTGCAGGACGTGCCGCGCAGCGTCCGCGCCGGCTCGACCGCGATCGGCCAGGCGCTGCTGGCGTGCGAGCGGATGCTGGGCGAGGTTTCGGCGGCCCGCCGGGTGATCGACGTGATCGGCGACGGGCGCTCCAACGAAGGCGTGCGGCCGGAGCCGGTGCGCGATCGGCTGGCGGCGACCGGGGTGACCATCAACGGTCTGTGCGTGCTGCACGAGGAGCCGGACCTGCTGCGGAGCTACACCGATGAGGTGATCGGCGGCCCCGGCGCGTTCGCCCTGCCTTGCCCGACCTACGACGCGTTCGCCGACGCCATGCGCCGCAAGCTGCTACGGGAGATCGCCGGACGCCGCACCTGGCGGGCCTAGGCAGGGGTTCCCGAATAGGCGCATATGCGCCTATCGTGCGCTGTCAAGGAGACGACGATGCAAGTGATCGCCCGCCCCCGCCTGCACTACGCCTGGATCGTCGCCGCGGTCACGTTCGGCGTGCTGCTGCTGGCAGCCGGCGTGCGGTCCACCCCGAGCGTGCTGATCGTTCCGCTGGAGCAGGAGTTCGGGTGGTCGCGCGCCACCATCTCGTTCGCCGTCGCCGTCAACATCTTCCTGTACGGGCTGGCCGGGCCGTTCGCCGCGGCCGTGCTGGAGCGGTTCGGCGTCCGCCGCACCATCGTCGTCTCGCTCGCCATCATCGCGACCGGCGTGGCGCTCACGCCGCTGATGCGCCAATCGTGGCAGCTGGTCGCGCTGTGGGGCGTGGTCGTCGGCACCGGGACCGGCGTCACGGCGCTGGTGCTGGGCGCCACCATCGCCTCGCGCTGGTTCAGCCAGCGGCGCGGTCTGGTGATGGGGGTGCTGACGGCGAGCACGGCCACCGGACAGCTGGTGTTCCTGCCGGTGCTGGCGCATTTGGCCACGGCGTACGGCTGGCGCTCCGTCTCGTTGACGGTCGCCGCGGTGGCGGCCGCGATGATCGTCCCCGTGGCGCTGCTGGTGCGCGACCGCCCGTCCGATTTGGGTCTCGCGCCCTACGGCGGCACGGAGGTGCTGCCGACCCCGCCCCGCGGCGAGAACCCGGCGTGGCGGGCGCTGCACGTGCTGCGCGACGCCGTGCGGCACCGCGATTTCTGGCTGCTGTCCGGCAGCTTTTTCATCTGCGGCGCGTCCACCAACGGCCTGATAGGCACCCACCTGATCCCGGCCTGCTTCGATCACGGCATCCCGGAGGTGACCGCCGCGGGTCTGCTGGCGGCGATGGGCGTGTTCGACTTCTTCGGCACCACCCTGTCCGGCTGGCTGTCCGACCGCTGGGACAACCGGGTGCTGCTCGCGTGGTACTACGGCCTGCGCGGCATCTCGCTGCTGTTCCTACCGTTCGCGTTCGACTACTCGTTCTGGGGCCTGTCAATCTTCGCGGTGTTCTACGGCCTGGACTGGATCGCGACCGTGCCGCCGACGGTGCGGCTGACGGCGCAAGCCTTCGGCGAGGACAGCGTAGCGGTCTATTTCGGCTGGATCGCGGCCACGCACCAGCTCGGCGCCGCGACTGCCGCCTGGGCCGCCGGTGCGCTCCGGGTCGGCACCGGCGACTACCTCAGCGCGTTCATGTCGGCCGGAGCGTTGTGCCTGGTTGCGAGCATTATGGTAACATTCATCGGCACGCGCAGGCGGCAGGCGGTGGTCGCCTGACCCGGGCGGCCCGAGGATAGTTGGTTTGCCGCTCAAGATCGCCGCCGTCACCATGGCCTACAACGAGGCGCTGTTTCTGCCGATTTGGGTCAGGCACTACGCGGGCCAGCTCGGCGGCGGCAACTGCACCATCATCGATCACGGCTCGGACGACGGCAGCACGGACGCGGCCGGGGTCAACGTGCTCCGGCTGCCCCGCTCGCCGCACGACGACGAGCGCCGGGCCCGGTTCGTCGGCGGGGTCGTGGCGGCGTTGCTGGAGTACTACGACTGGGTGATCGTCACCGACGTCGACGAGTTGCTGGTGGCCGACCCCGCCCGGTTCGCCAGCCTGTCCGCGTTCTGCGCCGAGGCGGGGGGCGACGTGGTGACGGCCATCGGCCTCGACGTGCAGCACGTCCCCGCGCTGGAAGCGGGGTTCGACGCGCGCCGCCGGGTGGGCGAGCAGCGCGGCTGGGCACGCTTCACCAGCGCGATGTGCAAGCCCGCCTTGACCCGGCGGGCGATCCAGTGGACGCCGGGGTTCCACTCCGCCGACGCAGCCCTGCGGTTCTCCCACCTGTATCTGTTCCACCTGCGCTGGTTCGACCGCGCGGCCGGGCTAGCTCGCCTGGCAAAAACGCGCTCGATGGCGTGGGTGGAGTCGGGGGCCGGCGCGCATCAGCGGGTCGACGATACAAGCTGGACCGACATGTTCGACGCGATGGCCGCCCTGCCGCGCCTGGACCCGGTCACGTTCGAACGCGGGGTTGCGCCGATGCGCACTTGGCTGGACAAGACGCTGGCCAGCACGGCCGGGCGCGAACACGAACGCTACCGGCTTGATTTGCACGTGAACGCGGGCGAGTTATGGGCCATCCCGCCCCACTACCGAGCCGCCTTGTAGGGGGTTCGACCGCTTCCTCCCAGCGGGGGAGAGCTCCAGGAAATTTCTGATGGCAGCGTCCGACGACGGCATGATGCGTGGGTTCTGGTATATCGCCTTCCCCGGCAGCCGGGTGCGGCCGGGCAAGACGCGGCCGATGACGATGCTGGACGAGAAGTTGATCATCGGCCGCCGCGGCGATGGCGGCGTGTTCGCCTACGCAAATTCGTGCCCGCATCGCGGCATGCCGATGCACCACGGAACCTTCGACGGAACCAGCCTGCGCTGCTGCTATCATGGCTGGGCCTTCAGTGCGGCCGACGGCGCCTGCACCGACATCCCCGCCCTTGCCGAGCGCGACGACATCGCGCCGGGCCGGTTCCGCCTGCGCGCCTATCCGTGCCGGGAAGTGCAGGGCAACATCTGGGTGTATGTCCCCGCCGGGCGCACCCTGCCGGACACGCTGCCCGAGGTGCCCACCGTGCCGGGCTTCGACGGACGGGCCCCGCAGGTCACCACCACGATGCGGTTCCCGTCCAACGCCGAAATCGCCGCCATGGGATTCTGCGACCCGGCGCATCCGGCCTTCGTGCACACCTCGCGCTGGTGGAAATCGAAGTCCGGCCTGTCGCTGCGGGCGAAGGAGAAGCATTTCGAGCCGGCGCTGCTCGGCTTCCGCATGCGGCAGCACCAGTTGAAGCACGGCGCAAATCCCTACCGTCTGCTCGGGCGCGACGTGCGGATCGACATCGGCATCCAATTGCCCGGCGTCCGCGTCGAGCACATCAGCGGCAGCCGCCACTCCGCCTGCGTGCTGGCGGCCGTGACCCCGATCACCCCGGAACAGACCGACGTGCACTATTGCGTCTACTGGACAGTGCCGTGGCTCGCCCCCCTGCGGCCGGCGGCGGCGTGGATGGCGCGCGACTTCCTCCGGCAGGATTTGGAGATCGCGGCCAAGCTGGCCGACGGTCCGATCACCCCGTCCATGCTGTTCGTGGGCGACGCCGACGTGCAGGTGCGCTGGCTGCTGCGCCTCAAGAAGGAATACCTCGCGAGCCAGGCGGAAGACCGCCCGTTCGTGAACCCGGTGCGGCCTCAGGCGCTGCATTGGCGGAGCTAGGGAGGGAACCCATCTCCGCATGAGGTTGTTAATCCATCAATTGAACGGTAATTGGCCTGGCATGGGACATCTGGAACAATCGGTACTGGGAGCGTTCTGGTCGGTTCGCGCCCACACCGAACGCCTGTCGGAGCACCTCAGCCCCGAAGATCAGTGTATCCAGTCCATGCCGGATGCGAGCCCGGCCAAGTGGCACCGGGCGCACACGACGTGGTTCTTCGAGCAATTCCTGCTGGGTCCGCATCTGGACGGGTACACGCCGTTCAGCGCCGATTTCAGCTACCTGTTCAACTCCTACTACGAAACCGTCGGCGCCCGGCATCCCCGCTTTGCCCGCGGCATGATCACGCGGCCAGGGGCAGCCGAAGTCGGCGCCTACCGCGCCCATGTCGACACTGCGATGGCCCGGCTGCTGGAGCAGCGCACGGATTTGGATGAACTCGTAGCCTTGGGCCTGCAGCACGAGCAGCAGCACCAGGAATTGCTGATGACCGACATGCTCCATGGCATGGCGCAAAACCCGCTCGCGCCGGCGATGCTGCCGGATTGGCAACCCCCGGTGCACGCGCCTGGCGAGACGCGGTTCGTGCCGTTCCCAGGCGGGATCGTGGGGGTTGGCCACGACGACGCCGGGTTCGCGTTCGACAACGAGCAGCCCCGCCACGATACGCTGCTGCGCCCGTTTGCGTTGGCCGATCGGCTGGTGCGCAACGCCGACTGGCTGAACTTCATCGGCGATGGCGGCTACCGAACGCCGACCCTGTGGATGTCCGAGGGCTGGGCCGCCGCACTGGCCGAAGGCTGGTCCGCCCCGCTGCACTGGCGGGAGCGAGACGGGGCGTGGCTGCAGTTCGGGCCCGGCGGCGAGGTCTCGCTCGACCCGGCGGCGCCCGTGCGGCATATCTGCTGGTACGAGGCCGACGCGTTCGCGCGCTGGGCCGGCGTTCGGCTGCCGACCGAGTTCGAGTGGGAGGTTGCCGCCGCCGACGGCCGCCTGGCCGAGATGTCGGACCAGGTCTGGCAGTGGACCGGCAGCGCCTACCTGCCCTACCCCGGATTCCGCGCGCCGGAGGGGGCGATCGGCGAGTACAACGGCAAGTTCATGATCAACCAGATGGTGCTTCGGGGCGGCTCGATGGCGACGCCGCCGGGTCACACGCGCCCCACCTACCGCAACTTCTTTCACCCCGACCGGCGCTGGCAGTTCACTGGGTTGCGTCTGGCCCGCGACGCATAAGGAATTTCCGCCATGCCTGACGGCTCCCATAACCGCCCGACCGTGCCCGCTGCGGACGGTATCGCCGCCGACGCTTTAGCCGGCCTCTCGCAGGCGCAGAAGACATTGCCGGCAAAGCTGTTCTACGACGACGAGGGCTGCCGGCTGTTCGGGGAGATAACCCGCTTGCCGGAGTACTACGTCACTCGCACCGAGCGCGCAGTGCTTGCGGAGGCGGCGGCGGCGGTTGCGTCCGACATGCCGGCCGGGGTCGCCCTGGTCGAGTACGGCGCCAGCGACGAGGCGAAGGCGGCGATTCTGCTGGCGCAAATACCGTTGCCCGGCGCCTACGTGCCGATCGATGTGGCTGGCAACGCGCTGGACGCGCTGACGGCCCGCATGGCCGATAGCCATCCGGGGCTGGCGGTGCTGCCGGTAGCCGCGGACTTCCTGATGCCGCTCGCCCTCCCGTCCGAGATCGACGGAATGCCGGTCATGGGGTTCTTTCCGGGCTCCACCATCGGCAACCTCGACCCGGCGATGGCGCGACGCTTCCTCGCGCAGGTGCGCGCGACCTTGGGCGCCGGGGCGACATTCCTGGTGGGCGTGGATCTTCGCAAGGACGCGTCGGTGCTGGTTCCAGCCTACGACGATGCGCAAGGCGTAACGGCGGCGTTCAACCGCAATTTGCTGGCGCGGCTGAACCGGGAGGCAGGGGGCGATTTCGACTTGGCGGCGTTCCATCACCGCGCGGTCTGGAACGAGCGCGACGGCCGGATCGAGATGCACCTCGAGAGCCTGCATTCGCAAACCGCGCACGTCGCGGGTGTGAGATTCAACTTCGCGGCCGGCGAGACCATCCATACCGAGAATAGCTACAAGCATACGATCGAAGGCTTCCAAGCGCTTGCCGCGTCGGCGGGATGGCGATCTCAGCGGGTCTGGACGGACAAGCGGTCACTGTTCTCGCTGCATCTCCTACGCCATGGCGAGTCGTCATGAACCCTCGCATCCAAGTTCTCGCCATCGTGACAGCAATCGTCGTGGGCACGGCGGCGGCCCGGGCACAAGGGACAAATCCGAAAAACTCGCCGACACTGCCCCCTGGGACCAGTGATGACGTCCGGCCCGTACCGACGCCAAATGCCGATCCCGGAGGCGTCGTCATGCCTCCGTCCGGAGTGGTGAGGCCCGGGAACCCTGACCCTGGGATCAATGTTCCCGTCGCTCCGCAGGGCCGTATGCCGGTCATTCCGCCGCCGGGCACGCCGGGCGGGAACCCGAACGTGCAGCCTAAATAGACGCGCTTACGCGCGCTTGCGCCGGTTCCGGACGCTCGGTGTCTGGGGACGCTCCCCCTGATCAGACGATCTGTCCGGAAACTCGCCCAGGTTCTCCTGGATGGACGCCTCCTCGATCGGTTGCGTGGAGATCAGGCTGCCGTCGTCATGGGTCTGCGGGTTCGGCAATTGCGCGGCGCCGGCACTGTCGGCCATGCCCGTCAGCTCACGCGCGCGCTCCCAATACGCTAGCTCGCGACCGTGCGGCTGACCTTCGGCTTCCCAAAGATGATAGGCGCGTTCGCGAATACGCTGGTAACGGGCGGCATCGTCTTCGAGGGGGTTGTCGGACATTCTAGCTTCTCCTGTTCTTTGAAAGTAAGCGCGCGAGTCAGCCGCAAGTTCGTGTGCCACTCTAAGCAAAGCGTGCAGTGCAGCAACCCAGGATTCGCCGGTGTTCCGATGTATCCGGAGGAGGTGCGGACGTCGAGCCGGGCCGGCTGTCTCGAAGCGTTTAGCGCGAAGCTTGACGGCCCGGCGCTGATCATTGCCGGATCAACCGCCCCCGGGATTTGGGTCTCGCCAGGCTCTCTCGAAGGGGAGTCGCCAGGCATGGGGGGCTACGAGTTGATGGATCGATTTCGGTCCCCAAGACGCCGGGGAGTAAAGCCGTACCGGCGGAGGCGCTTCCAGCAAGGCCGCCGACACCTCCCACAGCCGCTCGATACCCTCGGCCGTGGTGAACAGGGTATGGTCGCCCCGCATCGCATCCAGGATAAGGTGCTCGTAGGCCT
>JAABUX010003377.1_pt1 | contig 21234 bp, 19 predicted proteins | sample 5561851 | NCBI WGS metagenome assembly JAABUX01 (sample SAMN10711883, study PRJNA513361) | rock metagenome | isolation source: Antarctica rocks | place: Antarctica: Victoria Land, Richard Nunatak red sandstone | collected 2016-01-03 | reverse complement strand
GGCAGGCCGGCGATGATGGCGCGCTTGATCATGCGCGAGGTGCGGTAGAGGTCGCGGTTGATGGCCACGGTGCTGCCCAGCGGCAGGGTGGCGCCGTAGGCCGCCCCGACCTTGGCCGCGAACTCGGGCGTGATGTCGACGTTGACCAGGCCCGAGACGGCGTGGCGGCGGAACAGCATGCGCTGGCCGCGGCGTCCCCACACGATGGAGCTGCTGACCTGCGCGCCGGCCTCGATCTCTTTGTTGGGCCACAACTTGACGTCGGCGCCGATCACCGCGCCCTCGTCGATAGTGCAGGAGTCGCCGATTACCGCGCCCTCGAACAGCATCACGTTGTTCTTGAGCACGGATTGCTCGCCGACGATAGCGCCCTGCATCTCGCTGCGCTCTCCAATATAGCAGCGGCGCTGCACCAGGCTGCGCGAGACGCGCGCGCGCGCGGCGATGGTGCTGTTGTCAGCGATCACGGTCGGCCCCTCGATCACCGCGCCGGCCCCCACGTGCGCGTGTGAGCCGATGTAGACGGGGCCGCTGATGCGGGCGTCGGCGGCGATGTCGGCGTGCTGTCCGCGCCAGACGCCGTTATGGCGCTCCTCATCGCCGGTCTCGACCCGCACTTTGCCCTCCAAGGTGTCGAAGCAGGCGCGCACGTACTCCTCGATAGTGCCCACGTCGGTCCAGTAGCCGCCCTCGGGCACGTAACCGTAGATGGGCTGGCCGTCACTCAATAGCTGTGGGAAGAGATCATGGCTGAAGTCAAAGGACTGCCCCGCCGGGCAGCGACGCAGCACCTCGGGCTCCAGCACGTAGATGCCGGTGTTGATGGTGTCGCTGATCACTTCGCTCCAGGAGGGCTTTTCCAGGAACCGCGTGATGTGGCCGTCGCCGTCGGTGATGACCACGCCGTACTCGAGGGGATTGGCCACGTGAGTGAGGGTCAGGGTGGCCACGGAGCCTTTGCGGCGGTGGTAGTCGATGATGGAGGTGAGGTCGTAGTCGGTCAGGGCGTCGCCGCTGATGACCAGGAAGGTCTCGTCGAGCAGGCGCTCGGCCTGCTTGACCGACCCGGCCGTGCCGAGCGGCACGTCCTCGACGCTGTAGTACAGGCGCATCCCCAGGCTTGAGCCGTCGCCGAAATAATCCTGGATCACATTTGCGAGGTACTGGAGCGTGACCACCACCTCGGTGATGCCGTGTCTCTTGAGCAGGAGCAGGATATGCTCCATGACGGGACGGTTGACGATGGGCACCATGGGTTTAGGCCGCCCGATGGTCAGGGGACGCAGGCGGGACCCTTCCCCGCCGGCCATGACGACTGCTTTCATCTCGAACCTCCTAGCTAGCCCTACGCTCTCGCGCCACGATTCGCCCGCTGGTCCACGCATGCCTACATCTTAGAGGAACACGGGATGTCGTGCTCCGACCGTCGCATGCGCCCTCCGCTTGAGGGTATTCTAGCGTATCGGAAGGGTGCAACAAGGATGCCACGTCGATCAACGCGTATCGGCCCTCTCCCCTCTCCCGCGCACAGGGATGAGGGGTCGGGGGTGAGGGATCCTCGACCACCAGGTTTCAACCACGGGTCGCAACCGCGTATGATGTAAGTCAAGAACGGGAAACGACGGATAGGAGGAGACCACGTGCCTGACGAGTTTACGCCCGAGAACACGATCTTTGTCAGCCTGAGCTTCGAGGGACCTGACCAATACTCCCAGGCGGGCGGCCTGGGCGTGCGCGTGACAGAGCTGGATACGGCGCTGGCCATGCAAGGCTTCGAGACACACCTGGTCTTCGTGGGAGACCCCACCCTGCCCGGCCGCGAGGAGCGCGTCGACGGGCGGCTGACGCTGCACCGCTGGGGCCAGTGGCTCAGCCGGGACTACCCTGCCGGGGTCTACCAGGGCGAGGAGGCCAAGCTGCGCGACTACAACGACAGCGCGCCATGGTTCGTGGCCGACAGCTTGCTGGCCCCGGCCATCGCCGCGGGCAAGACGGCCGTGGTCATCGCCGAGGAGTGGCATACCGCCGAGGCGCTGTGCCGCCTCTCCGACACCCTGCACGGCATGGGCCTGCGCGACCGCGCCGTGCTGATGTGGAACGCCAACAACCTCTACGGCTTCTGGCGCATCGACTGGGATCGGCTTAGCTTCGTCTCGGCCATCACCACGGTCAGCAAATATATGAAGCACCGCATGTGGGCCTACGGCCTGGACCCGCTGGTCATCCCCAACGGCATCCCCGCGCGCTTCCTGGACGCGCCGGACGAGGCCGATGTCGCGGCGGTGCGCGCCATTTTCGACGGACAGATGACCCTGTTCAAGATCGGCCGCTTCGACCCCGACAAGCGATGGCTGATGGCGGTCGAGTCCGCGGCCGCGTTGCGCCGGCGCGGCGTGCCGGTCCGTCTGCTGATGCGCGGCGGCATCGAGCCGCACGGCCACGAGGTGATACAACGCGCCTGGTCCCTGGGACTCTCCGTGCACGACGTTAGGGCAAGGAGCCGGAGCATGGCCGACTGCATCGCGGCGCTGCGCGAGGCCCCGCCGGCTGACGTGCTCAACCTCTCCTTCTTCCTGCCCGAGGCCTTTGTGCGCACGCTCTACCGCGCCGCCGACGCCGTGCTGGCCAACAGCGCCCACGAGCCGTTCGGGCTGGTGGGCCTGGAGGTGATGGGCGCCGGCGGGACCGCCGTCACCGGCAGCACCGGCGAGGACTACGCCGTGCACCTGGAGAACGCCGTGGTCATCGACACCGATGACCCCAACGAGATCGCCGAGGATCTCTTGTATCTGCGCGAACATCCCGCGCAGGTGGAGCGGCTGCGCGCGGGCGCCGCCGCGACGGCGCGCCACTTCACCTGGGACGAGGTGCTGCACAATCTGTTCGCCAAAACGTCGTACGTGGCGCAGCGCCAGGGCGTCCGCGTTCTCCCACCATCGTCGCCCCCTCCCGTCCCCCTACCCGATCCCCCAACCACACCCGGCTCCGTGCCCCCGCCACAGCCCGAGCCGGGAACCGGGGCTCCAGCTCTATCCGAGGCGGAACGGACGGACGCCACCCTGCCCGACCCCACCCGGGCCTCCGCGGACACTACCGCGGGAGAATCTGCGAGCCCGGCCGCCGCCAAGGAGACCGCGCCGAGCGCGCCCGTGAGCGGGACGGCCACGCCGCCCACCTCCGCTGCCGAGGCGACGGCGCAGGCCCTCGAGGATATCCGCGCCCAGATCGAAGATGGAACGGAGGCGCCCGCATGATTATCGACGACGCCATCGCCCACTACCACCACCTGCTGGAGACCGATCCCACGCTGCTCGCCGCGTCGCGGCAAGCCCTGGAGGAGGGGATGCGGGACGAGGGTCTGTTCTTTGGGGAGCGCCCGCTCTGCAGCGTGCTGCGTCCGCACATGATCGAGGCCGCGCAGTACGCGCAGGTGCGCGAGGCCTGCCGCCACGTCATTGGTGCGACGGTCAAGCTGGGCGCGGCCATGCTGAGCGATGAGACGATCATGGAGCCGCTTGGCCTCTCGCCGCGTGAGCGCGCGTTGGCGCGCGTCGACCCCGGCTACGACGCGGTCAGCGCCATCTCGCGCCTGGACGCGTTCCTGGCCCCTGGGCCCGACGGCCTGCGCTTCATCGAGTACAACGCCGAGACCCCGGCCGGCGGCGCCTACACCGACGTGCTGACGGGGGTATTCTCGCGGCTGCCCGTGGTGCGGCGCTTCCTGGACGACGGCGCCTACCGCCTCCAGACCTTCGACACGCGGGCCAGCCTGACCGACCTGCTGCTCTCCTGCTACCGCTCCTGGGCCAGCCGCGGCGGCCACGACGCCGCGGCCACGCCGCGCATCGCCATCGTGGATTGGGAAGGGGTGCCCACGGCCTACGAGTTCGAACTGTGCCGCCGCTCCTTCGAGGAGCGCGGGCTGCCCACCATCATCGTCGACCCGCGCGCGCTCGACTACCGGGACGGTCGGCTCTGGTACCGGGACTGGCCCATCGACCTGGTCTACAAGCGCGTGCTGGTCCACGAGTTGCTGGCGCGCGAGGACGAGGTACGCCCGCTGCTGCGGGCCTACGAGGACGGGGCCGTCTGCATGGTCAACTCGCCGCGCGACAAGCTCTTCCACAAGAAGGCCATCTTCGCGCTGCTGACCGACGAGCGCCACCATGGCCTGTTCTCGCCCCAGGAGCGTGACGCCGTGCGGCGCTACGTGCCGTGGACACGCCGGGTAGCCGAGGGCCAGACCACGTTCGAAGGCCGGCAGGTCGACCTGCTGGAGCTGGTCAGCCGGCAACGCGACCGCTTCATCCTCAAGCCCAACGACGACTACGGCGGCAAGGGCGTGCGCGTGGGCTGGGAAGGCAGCGACGGGGAGTGGGACGCCGCGTTGCGGGAGGCTCTGAGCGGGGACTACGTGGTGCAAGAGCGCGTCGCGGTGGCGCGGGCGCGCTTCCCCGAGGTGGTGGACGGGGCGCTGACCTTCCGTGAACTGTCCGTGGACATGGACCCCTACATCATCGACGGCGAGGCCAACGGCTTCCTGACGCGCATCTCCGGCGCCACGCTGCTCAACGTCACCGCCGGCGGCGGCTCGACCGTGCCCACGTTCGTGTTGCAAACATAGGAGCCCTCACCCCGGGAACCCTCACCCCCAACCCCTCTCCCTATGCGTGGGAGAGGGGAGCAGCGGCAACTCTCACTTCCGGCCCATGCAGTTGGGCTGTCGGCTCCGCGGAGCCGACAGCCCAACCGACTCTCCTTGTGTACGGATGAGGAGGTAGGGATGAGGGGCGCCATTAGCGAAGAGGTAACGGTGGCGCTACTGTTAGGAACGGGTAAGGAGAACAACGCAATGCGACCTATTGAGACGACCGCGACCGTGAGCGAGGATGGCGTCCTGACCGTCGACGAACCGGTCGCTGTACCGCCGGGGCGCCATCGCGTCATCGTGGTGGTCGATAATCAGGATGCTCCCGCCACCAAACGTTCCGCCCACGAATGGCCCGAGGGGTATGTCGAGCAAACGTTTGGCGCCCTGGCCGATGATCCGTTGATGTGCGAACCGCAGGGCGACTACGAGGAGCGCGAGTCACTCAATTGAAGTACTTGCTCGATACCAATACTTGCATCCGCTACCTCAACGGACGACCCGTCTCGTTACGACAACGCCTTCAGTCGATGCCGCTCTGAAAGGCGACGACTCGCTATTTACTCCGGGACGATCAGTCTGGAACGCCGAGGCAATCCAAGACTTGTTCCACCGCTATGTGGAGGCAGATACATCTCGCGACAAGCTTGAGATCAAGCTGGCGCGTCAGATAGCGGATGCGAACGACGGCACCCGTCAATTGGCGGCCGAGTTGCTCTACGTACATCTGTTGCTACCTTGCGATACCAAAGCTGATAAGAAGCGTGGCATGGTCAAGACGTTGCTCGCTCCGCTACGGCCGGAGGTTACGATACCGGACGAGTTGAGCCAGCCTCTCGACCCCGGCATTGCGACGATTGGGGCAACTCTTGCCTGGCAGAGCGCCCAATTCACGTACCTCCTCCGTCTGGTGCGGTTTTGGAGGTCTGTACCATTGGATGAGCGGAGCAGTCTGCTCGCTGATCCCGGGGCATTCAAGAACTTCCTCTACGCGGACAGAGTACCGCTGGGCGGGGCAGGGGTCCAGCGCGAAGCGCTCCTGTACCTCCTATTCGTACCTATCCAGCGTACATCTTGTGTTTGCCCTATGCCTAGCCACTACATCTTGTGCTTTGTAAGACTGGTAACAACTGATGTCGCGCACAAAGAAGCTCAAGCCGTTCACGGGGGCGGAGTGGGATAAGCTGGTCGCCGACATCGCGCCCTCCCACTTCTTCGATCTGGTGGCGAGCGCGACGGCCTGAACGCGGAGCGGGCCAACCCGCTCCGTGCTGCCTCTTAGCGATCGGGGAGCGCGAGTTTGACGCCGAGCGCGACAAAAGAGCCCGCGAACACACGGCGCATCCAGGTCATCACCCGAGGGCGTGAGACGACGTGGGTCCGCACCGAGGCGGCGAATACCCCATAGCCGACGAAGACGACGAACGTGACCAGCATGAAAACGGCGCTCAACTCCAGCATGCGTAAGGGCGCGCTTGGCTCATGGGCGCTCACGAACTGAGGCAGGAAGGCGAAGAAAAAGATCGTCAGTTTCGGATTGAGGATGTTGATCAGGATGCCGGAGATGATCACCTTGGCCGCCGAGCGAGGGGCGTTCTCCTCCTCCACCGCTAGCGCGCCCGTGTCCCGTAGCGTTCTCCACGCCATGTAGAGGAGATAGGCCACGCCCACATATCTCAGGGTCTGAAACGCCAGCGCGCTCGTGTGTAGCAGTGCCGCGAGACCCGTGATCGCGGCAACCATGGGCGGAACAATGCCAAGTGTGCATCCGACCGCGGCGACGATGCTTGCGCGGGCGCCGCGCGAGAGGCCGGCCGCCAGCGTATAGAGAACGCCTGTGCCGGGTGTAGCGACGATAATAAGCGTCGTCAACAGAAACGCGATACTCACGGCGGACCTCCTCTCACGGAATACTCCGTCAGGGTACCGCAACGCCATGAATAATCCAATAGCCTTAGTTCGCGGGCTCGCGGGACATTCTTGCATAGACGACCTACAAGCAAAGATGATAGGTGTCATCCTTGCTCACATCACGGTACGGCGGACGAGACAAGTAGCCGGAACTGGTAGACTGGACCGTGCCGGAGGTCGGTACGGGTAGGGGAACAGGAGCGGGACGGCAATTCTCAGCGCGCGTCGAGGACGCCGCACCGCCATGGAAAGGGGAGGCGCCATGCACGAGGCCGCGGTCTCGCCGCTGACCACGTGGGCAAGCTTCTATACCATCGTCGGGCCCTCGGCAGCCACCTTGACGGGCCTGATGTTCGTGGTGGTCACCTTGACCGCCGGGCGGCGCGAGCAGACAGCGCCTGACGATGATGGGAACGGGGACGGGATTGCCGCGTTCGGCACGCCAACGGTCGTCCACTTCTGCGCCGCGCTGGCCATCGCCGCCATCCTGAGCGCGCCGTGGCCCGCTCTCTGGCCGGCCGGCCTGCTCCTCGGGCTCTCCGGCCTCGGGGGCGTGGGGTACATTGTGATTGTGATACGGCGCGTGCGCCGACAGGCGAACTACAGCCCGGTCCTGGAAGACTGGTTATGGCATGTGGGCTTTGCGCTCGTCGCGTACGTCGCGCTTGTCGTCGCGGCCGCGGCGCTGATGGGCTCTCCATCGCCGGCGCTGTTCGTCGTCGGCGCGGCGACGGTGCTGCTCCTGTTGATCGGCATCCACAATGCGTGGGATACGGTAACTTATCTGATCGTCGAACGCTCCCGGTCGAGGGGTGAGGGCAAGAATTAGGGACGCGCGCTCCTAACCACGCGAGGGCCCGGCGCACCGTCCGTGTCGTCTACGCGTCGATAATCTGTCTGGGAGAGAAGGTATGATACGCGTCGATGTTGTGGTGGTGGGCGCGGGCGCGGCGGGCCTGGCGGCCGCGCGCCGGCTGACGGAACGGGGCTACATGGTCGCGCTCGTCGAGGCGCGCGATCGCGTCGGTGGCCGCATCGCCACGACGCATCATCCCGACACGCTCGTCGCCCTGGAGCTGGGCGCGGAGTTCGTCCATGGCATGCCGCCGGAGATCTTGACGCTCCCCGCCTCGGCCCTCACGTTGTACGAGATCCGGGGCGACATGTGGACGGCGCGGCAGGGGCGCTGGCGGTCGACCACGCGGCGCGAGAGGAGCGCGGGGCAGATGCTCGACGAACTCGTCGCGTGGCAGGGCGAGGACCGCTCGCTGACGTCCTTCCTCGCCGAGCGTGCCCCACACGGTGGCCAGGCGCAACGGGCCATCCGGGACTACATCGAAGGATTCGACGCCGCCGATCCCAATAGGGTGAGCATCCGCTGGATCGCGCGGACGGAGATCGCCGCGGCGCGCATCAGCGGTCAGCGGCAATTTCGTCCCGCCCGTGGGTATGGTCAGGTCATGTCCTGGCTCCACGACGGCCTGCCTGCCGACCGGGCGCGGGTGTCGCTGAGGACGATTGTCGACGAGATCCAATGGTCCCGCGGGGATGTCCTGGTCCGTGCCCATGGCCCGTCTGGGGAGCCCCGTGAGTCGGTCGCCGCTCGGGCCGCCGTCATCACGCTCCCCTTGGGGGTTTTGACGGCCGCTCCACACGATGCCGGGGCGGTGCGCGTCGTCCCCGAGCTGTCGAGTAAGCGGGATCTCGACACGAGTCTCGCCACGGGGCACGTGATAAAGGTACTCCTCCACTTCCGTGAGGCGTTCTGGGAAACGATGACCCCGACCCACCCGTCCGCGCCAGCGTTGTCCTTCCTGTTCACGCCCGATGAACTATTCCGCACGTGGTGGACCAGCTATCCCCTCGTCGCTCCGCTGCTGACGGGCTGGATCGGAGGACCACGCGCCACCCCGCTCGCCCACGAGACTGACGCCTCCATCGTCGGACACGCGCTCGAGTCCCTCGCGAGCATCCTCCGCGTGCCGTTGACCGACATCGAGTCCCTCCTCGAGAGCGCCCATCTCCACAATTGGAGTACCGATCCCTTTTCTCGCGGCGCCTACAGCTACGTGTGCGTCGGCGGTGTCGAGGTCCCCCGCCAGCTCGGAGAACCGGTGGCCGAGACGCTGTTCTTCGCCGGCGAGACCACGAATGCCGAGGGCCACACGGGAACGGTCCATGGGGCTTTGGCAACCGGATACCGCGCGGCCGACGAGGTCGCGCGGGCCCTGGGACGCATGCGAGTGACGTGACATCCCCGCCCGGGAGAGGCGCCACACTGCGGGACACGTGGGGATCATCGACGCGCACAGCATGGGGGCCTGCCAGGGCGAGAGCGAGGCTCCCTTACCAGCCCGCCCAGCATGCTCCTATCGCCGCTGGTGCAGGCCTTGTCCCCGTCCCTTTCTCTCGATTTCTCGCAGGCGCGCGGACGTATTGGGAGCGCGGGCGGCTCGCCCGCCTGGCCCAGCCGCGGGCCCGTGAGTGCGTCAGCTATCACCCTGAGTGCGACCGATGCGGGCGGGCCGCCCGCGCTCCCAGGCGCCTCGCTACCCAACCCCAGAGCTTCCGCGCGCCTGCGATTTCTCTTGATCTCGTGTGTCAGCAGGCATGCATTGTGCTCTCCCACACGGACAGCGTCCGCGGTCGACGCCGCCGTGCCGCGTGCCCTGTATCCTCCAAGGGTGCGGTAGACCGGCGCGTCCTCGCGACGACGCGTGAGCGTGGAGCGTGAAATCGCTATCGCTAGTCGGGGAGATCTCCTATGGACACCGTCACCAAAGCCGCGGCGGCTGGCGCCGTCGGCGCGCTGACCACGACACTGCTGCACGAAGTGACGCGACGGTTCACACCAGACGCGCCGCGGGTTGATCTCCTGGGCATGCAAGCGGTGGCGCGTCTGCTGCGCGGCACGGGCCTGCGCACCCCGGCTCACTCCACGCTGTACACCCTGACGTTGCTGGGGGATCTGGTGTCCAACAGCGCGTACTTCGGCTTGGTCGGGGCGGCGCCGCGCGCCAGGGGCGCGGTCGTCGGGGGCGCATTGGGCGTCGCCGCTGGCGTGGGCGCGGTCTACCTGCCGCCGCGCCTGGGTCTGAGCTCCCTACCCACGGAGCGCACGCGCCGAACCAGGGCGATTACCGTCGCCTTGTACACGGGCGGTGGACTGGCCGCCGGCCTGACCTATCACGCGCTGCCCTGACCGGAGTACCCGCGCCGGTCAGGGCTTGTCTCATCCGGCGTGACCCCTTACGATCGTGTAGCCATAAGGCAGCACCAGGACGGTGTGAAGGTAGGTCGCGGACGCCGGGTACGCCAGGACGAGGCGCCCGTCGCGGCGGTAGACGGACACGACCCACCGGTCCACGCCCGCTGCAACGGGCACGTCGCCGCCTATCGGTATGCTGGCGAAACTCTTGTATAAAGCGAGCGCGCCGCCAGCGCCGTCGTCGAGCACCTTATCCTCGACGGCCGGTTGCAGCAGCACCGCGTCGATCCGGGCGTGCGTCGCGCCCAGGCCGGTCAGGGTGACCGTATGCGCGCCGGCCTCCAGGGGTTGCGGCACGGTCACATTGTCGATCCACAGCAGATCGGGGTTGGGCGACACGCCCTGCGCGCCCGCGCCGCCCTCGTCGTCCGTCCCAGCCACGACGCCATCCACCCCGACGGTGACGCCGACCGTCCCCGCCGGCGCCTGTTGCTTGTCAAAGACCAGGGAGACAAGGTAGCGCCCGCTGACCGGGGCGGTCACGGCGACGGTGGCGCTCGCTCCGGCGGGGAGGTCGACGTACGCGCCGCCGCTCCACAGCGCCTCGCCCGTCCAGGCCGAGGCCGGCCTGACGACCGTGGCGCCGCCGGCCAGCGCGCCCGATTCGGCTTCCACCTTGGTCGCCGCGTCCTGGCGGTCGACGTGGCTGTAGGCGAGGGAGGCGCTGGCGATGGGGTCGTTGACCGCGTTCATCAGCGCCAACAACCCCTCGATGGTCGACTCGGCCCCCGAGTTGCGGTTGAGCGTGCCGTCGCCGTTGATCCCGTCGTAGACGACGCCGCTGTCGGGCTGATACATGGCCGCGCCGGCCGCGTTATTGCCGAAGAACCACGCGGCGGCGAGGCCGGCCAACTGGCGGTAGACCCGCTTGCCGCTGGCCCGACCCACGGCGAGCAGGCCATCGGTCGTCGTCTCGGCCCCGTAGGCGAGTTGCGTCGCGTCGTCGAGCGCGGGCAGCAGCCCGTTGACGGGACCGAACGCGATCAACTGGTGCGTCTCGAAGAGGTTGGCGTCGCGCTCGGCCGCCGCGACCCAATCGCGCCGTCCCAGCAGTGACCCGGCCACCGCGAGGCTGTCCGCCATGTGCGCGGCGTAGGCGTGCCAGTCGCTCACGGACCGCGCCCACGGCAACAGCGCCTGCCACGGCCAGTCGCGCGCGCTGCCGAACTGGTAGCCCGCGATGCCGGTCCCCAGTTCCGTCGCCAGCTTGCCGGCCTCGGCGCTCCCCGTCGCGCCATCATAGGCGGCAAGGCCGAGCAGCGCCTCCGACGAGGCGTCCGCGCCATCGCCGATCAGCCACGTGGGCGTCTGATAGCCATGCAGCGTCGCGTACTGTCCGTAGTGAGGCCCGACCACCTCACGGTCGAGCGCGCCCATCGCCAGGTCCATACGCGCGGCGAGCACGCTGGCGAAGGCCGGATCGACCGTCTTGAAGGTCGCGTAGCCCTCGCCCAGCGCCCACAGGGAGCGCGCCAGCCAGAACGATGCGCCAGCGTCGGATGGGTTGGGCGCGTCGGGCGGTGTCGGCGTGGGGTTGAGCGTGCCATCGGGCTGCATCCACAGCACAAAGTTGCCGGCATTGGGTCCGCTCGTCGTCTGCATGTACAGCACGAAGCGCAAGGCGCCGCGCGCCGACTGCAGGCTGTGGTCGTCGCCGTAGTAGCGGTAGTGCGTCAAGTAGGCCACGGCCGCGCGCGCCACGTCGTCGGTGTCGAAGGCGCCCTGCCCGTAGGTGTTGGTGAGCGGGTGGTAGTCGCCGCCGCCGGTGCGGGTATAGCTACCATCGGCCGCGTTGTAGTTGGCGTAGACCCACCACGCGTCGAGCGGCGTGCCGAGATCGGTCGTGGCGTGGCCGGGGATCGCGGTCGTATAGGGCGCCGTCGCGTGCAGGAAATCCAGGTGCGCCAGATTGACCGGCGCGGCATAGCCAAGGCTGGCGCCGCGCGCGGCGCGCGCCGTACGCGCCACGCCCGTCCCGTGGCCGGCGCCGACCGTCAGTGTCGAGATAACAACAAGCGCGGCGCCCCAGCGCGCAACCATTCGCATCATCGCAACCGTCCTTCCCCAACTCTGTCGATACGATACCGGCGCCCCGTGGTCGGTCGAGAGGCCAGCGCCGCCCATGCGCGCCGCGCGGTCGATCTCGCGGGTAGAGGTACTATGCACAAGGTAGGCTCCTCTCACCGGGATGTCAAATTGCCGAGAGGCATGCTCAGGACGGACGTGAGCCTTTGTTGAGAATCAGGCCCAGGATGGTCGAGCCGGCATGCACGAACGCGCTAGCTCAGGATGGCGGCGATCTCGTCTAGCGTCGCCGCGTCGAGATCCCATCCCGCCGCGCCCGCGTTCTCCTCGACCTGCTCCGGTCGCGTCGCCCCGGCGATCACGCTGCAGACATTGGGCTGGGCCAGCAGCCAGGCGATTGCCAACTGCCCCACCGTCTTGCCGTGGGCGCGCGCGATGTCCTCCAGCCGCGTGACCTGGCCCAGCCGCTCAGCGGTCAGCTGCTGCCGCAAGCGTTCGTTGCCATGGTAGCGCGTCCCCTCGGGGATCGGCGCGTCGGCGCGATACTTCCCGGTCAGCAGACCGCTGGCGAGAGGGGAATAGGGGATCACGCCGATGCCGAATTGGGCGCAGGCCGGCAACAACTCCTCCTCGACGCGACGCTCGAACATGTTGTAGTATGGGCCTGCGACTAAAGTCGCATGGCAAACCACGGACACTGACGTGTCTCACGACGCGCCGTTCCACGACTTTAGTCGTCGTCTTTTGCCATGCGACTTCAGTCGCAGGCGGATCCTAACGTTGTAGTATTAGGAGCAACGGGGCGGTGGACCACACCCGACCGCGGTCGGCGTCCGTTTGCCATGCGACCACGGTCGCAGGTCAGATTCCATAATTTCAAGGCGCATCCTGATACCGTGGGACACCGCGCGGCAAGCTGCGCGCGACGCATACAATAAGTGAGCATAGTGCAAAATCAGAAAGCAACGTTTGTAACGTGTGGTGCGGGATATGATGATGGTGATGGGACATTCACTCAAGGTTGCCGTGATTGGCGCCGGCGTCGTGGGGCTGGCGGCAGCGGACGCGCTCTGCCGCGCGGGCGCCGAGGTGCGCTGCTTCGAGAAGAGGACGCCTGGCCACGCCGAATCGGTCGGGCTGACGCGCATTTTTCGCCAGGCGCATGGCGACTCACGCCTCGTGCGGCTGGCCATGCGCGCCCGCGAGGGCTGGCACGCCTGGGAGCGCCGCTCCGGCCGCCGGCTGCTCGGCGAGGAAGGTCTGATCGTCACGGGCGATGTCCTCGCCCCGGCGTGGGAGCGCGCGCTGCGCGAGGCCGGCGCGCCCTGCTCCTCCCTGGACCCCGCCGCGTTCGCCGACCGCCTCCCTATCGGCCAGCCCCCGCCGGCCGCCGCGCTCTGGGACCCGGCGGCCGGGGCCATCCGCGCCCGTCGCACCATCGAGTTCTTGCGCCAGAGTGTGGCCGACCGTCTCGTCCACGCCGAGGTTCTGCAACTGGCGACGACCGAGACGGGCGCCACCGTGCGAACCGCGCGCGAGGCCTGGGCCTGCGACGCGGTACTGGTGACCGCCGGGATCGACACGCCGGGCCTCGCGGCCCAGGTCGGCGTGCGCATGCCCACCACTCTCATTCGTCACTCCCGCTTCACGTTCGCGCCCCGGATCGCCGGGGGAGGGCACCCGCTGGCGTGCTGGATCGACCACAGCGGCGCCTATGGCGACGACCTTTCGACGTATGCCCTGCCCGTCGGGACGACGGGCCGCTATGCGGTCGGCGTCAGTCAGGGAGGCCACGACTTCCCGGCGTCAGTAGACGTAGAAGAGGTCAGCCGGATAAGCTTGAGCCTCGCGCGGCGCTACGTCCCGGCCGCCCTGCCGGGCCTCGATCCGACGCCGGTCGACGAGGTGCGCTGCGCGTACAACCAGGTGGGCGTCCCGGAGGGGGACGGGTTTGGCGCGGAGCGCCAGGGGGTCGTGACGGTCCTGTACGGCAATAACCTCTTCAAGTTTGCGCCGCTGCTCGGCGAACTGCTTGGCCAGGCGGTGCTGCGGGGCGAGGTTCCCGCAGATCTCCTGATGGGACTATAGTAGCGCAATGCCGCAAAGAAGATGCACGATCGCTCCGACAGAGGCGCCGATCATCATCCCCCGCTCCTTCTTCTCCACCGCAATGACGACATCCACGATTTGAATCACGGCGGCCGTGAAGAGGACCCACGCGACCGCTGGCCCTCCAGGCCACAACGGCAGGATTCCAGCTGCTAGCCCGAACGGAATGGAGCGCGCGGCATACATACGCACGTAGAATATCTCACCGCGTACAACGTCACTCGAGCCAGAGAAAGAGGCCGGTCGGATCAGCGCAATCACGGCCGCCACTGCTGAAGCGAGGGATACGAGGAGATTCAGAAGAAGGATAGTTTGCATTGTCAGCACCTTTCTTGGAGCATAGACCGACGTTCGAAATCGGCAAGAGCGCGCGGTATTGGGGTATCGAAGAACGTCATTCAGCCGCCATCTCTGCCAGCCGGTTCCGCTCACCCGCGCGTGACACAGACGCGCCTGGTCATCCCTCCTCCGTCTGTGGGGCGGTCAAGAGGGCCATCTGGAGCACGCGCGCGACGGTCGGCTCGTACCGGGCCGGATCACCCTCGTCGCGCTGGAAGCAGGCCTCGATGGCCCAGGTCACGAGGCCGGCCACGGCCTCGGCGAGGACATCGGGGTCGTAGGGGCGGATCGTGCCCCGGCGCATGCCCTCCGCCAGGGCGCGGCTCAGCGCCTCGTGCAAGCGGCGGCGCGCGGGCGACGGCGCGACGGGCGGGGCGCTCGCCTTACGGAGCAGGATGTCGGCGGGCAGCAGGCGCATGATGTGCTGCTCCAGGGACGCGAACGCCAGCGCCTCATGCACGAGCGCCGCGACCCCGGCGGACGTGTCGAGATGCGCGAGAGAGGGAGCCAGGCGCTCCCCCATGCGGGCGACGACGTCGTCGACGAGGGCGAACGCGATGGCCTCCTTGGAGTCGAAGTAGAGGTAGAGGGTGCCGACGGCGACGCTGGCGCGCGCGGCGATCTCGGTGACCCGCACATCGGCATACCCCTCGGCAAGGAAGACGGCGCGCGCGGCGGCGAGGATGTCGGCGCGGCGGTGGGGGTCGGCACGGCGCGGCATGATCCCTCCCTGATAAATGAACACCTTTCAGTTATGATGTTGCTGAAAGGTGTTCATTTATCAAGCCCGGCCACCGCTCGCCGACCTCCCCAGGTTAGGCAACCAGCGGCGTCGCCCGGCATCCCCGGCGTGGCGTCCCATTGTAGACGTCCCGTCAAAGGCTACAGAGGGAGACCCTAGCGAGGGTGCCATGAACGTGGCGATAGCCGCCTCAGCGGCGGCCTGTGCCGATCCTGGGGGGCGGCCTCGCGACTCTAGTGAGCCTGGTGGGCCTGGTGGGCCTACCGCGGCTCTAGTGAGCAATAACCGCTAGTTATCGGGCTCCAGGGGCGCCAGGGAGCTAGCCCGTACGTTGTACGTCGCTGTAGGCTTTCTCAACAAGCGAACCCTTAGCGCGTGTCCGCGCGGTAGGAGAGGGGAAACTGAGCAGCATCACTCAACGTGGCCGTGCCGGAAGCAAGCGACGATATGGTCGTCGACCATCCCCGTCGCCTGCATCAAGGCGTAGCAGATGGTCGAGCCGACGAACGCGAACCCGCGCCGCTTCAGGTCCTTGCTCAGCGCGTCGGACTCGGGTGTGCGAACCGGAACGTCGGCGGACGAGCGCCAATGATTCGCGCGCGGCCGTCCGTCCACGAAGCGCCAGAGGTAGGCGTCGAAGCTGCCGTACGCGTCGCGCACCGCCAGCGTGGCTCGCGCGTTCGCGACAGCCGCCGCGACCTTGAGCCGGTTGCGGATAATGCCGGGATCGGCCAGCAGTCGCTCGACTTTCTGTCCGTCGTACGCGGCCACGGCCACGGCATCGAAGTTGTCGAACGCCGCGCGGTAGTTGTCGCGCTTCCTCAGCACGGTCTCCCAGCTGAGGCCAGCCTGTGCCCCCTCCAGGACGAGGAACTCGAAGAGCGCGCGGTCGTCGTGTAGCGGCACGCCCCACTCCTCATCATGGTAGCGGGTCAGCAGACCGGTTGTCGCCCACGCGCACCGTCGCGGTGCTTCTTGTTCTATCCCATCGAGCGCACTGGTCGGGCCGGGAACGACGGAGGCATTGCCCATAGATAGGTTGTACCATCTAGCGCAATTGCCGTCGCGCCGCGACCTGTGCTAGGCAATGCGAGGCACGGTAGCGCCGGGCAGTGCTGTGCTACGCTGCGGGTGAAGGAGATAGACGATGGCCGAGATTATGGAAACCTTCACTATTCGCCTCTCCCCACTCACAAGGGCGAAACTTGAGCAGGCTGCCCGCAAGGACAAGCGACGCCCAGGTGAGTGGGCGCGCGTGAAGCTGGAGGAGGCGCTGGAGGGAATCCTCGGGGATGACGACACGTCCGATGACGTGACACTGACGGACGACATCGAGGATCTGATCCGGCGCGGCTGGCTGAGCCGTGCGGGTTGGGAGCATGACAAGAGCGAGGATGTCCAGGAAAAGCACCGTCGCGCACAGGAACTGCTCGATTAGGGCAAGCAATGGTGGTAGCACTCCCAGGGTCTGCGAATTGTCGTTAGCGCGCAATAAGGTGTGGGCGACTGGGAGCGCGGGCGGCCCGCCCGCTTCCGTCGCGACCGCGCGCTTTGGTGCGCCAAACGTCGTGGATATCGCACCCGCGCTCGGCAGAGTGCCGTCCAAGGCGGGCGAGCCGCCCGCGCTCCCAGAGGGTGGCGTACAATTCACAGACCCTGGGTAGTGCTCCTGCCAGGGCGGTCTATGGCCCTAGCACACCTCATGGGGCCACGGCAAAGGTAGCCCTCATCCCCTGGCGCCGAGTCCGGCGAAAGTAGGCTCTGAATCCTCGTTTCACGTATGATGCCATGGGACCGCGCAAGGTCCGCGAGGGCGATTCATGCCCCAGACGTGGAAAGGCGAAGAGGAGCGAGGACTGGTGGCCGCGGTCACGAGGGGAGCAATACGTCCGGGGGCGCCGCGCCCGACTACCACCGGTGTCGGCCGCGCGGCCTCCGAGGGCGCGTGGGCGGGCCTGCTGGTCGCGGCTTTCGTGCTCTACTACGTCGCGCCGGGCCTGCCGCTCAGCCTGCTGCTGCTGGTCGTCTGCGGCGCCCTGTGCTACCTGCGGTTGCCGCTGGCGGTCAGCCTTATCCCCGTGGTCATGCCCTTCTTCATGCTGCCCAAGCACCTGACCGGCCACCAGGAGTTTGCGCTCGGCGAAACGGCCATCGTCCTCTGCGCCCTTGCCTACGGGCTGCAACGCCTGGCGACCCTCTCGGCGGCCATGACGGGGCCGGCCAGCCGCGGAGTGGGCGCGGGCGTGATGGTTCTGCTGCGCCACTTTGTGCCGCGGTCGCGGTTCGAGCGGCCGGTCGCGCTCTTCCTGGCCGCCGCGACAGTGGCCATGCTGGCGGCGCACTTCCGCCACGTTGCCTTGCGGGAGTACCGGCTGGTCATCCTGGAACCCATCATCTACTACGTCCTGGTGGTGGCGTTGCTGCGCGACACGCGCTCCATGCTCCGCGCCCTCTGGGCATTGGTCGCCAGCGGCGTGCTGGTGGCCTTGCTGGGGCTGGGGCAGTACGTGTTCCGGCGCAACACCCTGGTCGGGGTCCGCTACACCGGTTCGCCGGCATCCCCGGTGCCGCACCCGCTGCACCTGGTAACCTCGGTCTATGGCAGCCCCGATAACCTGGCCCTGCTGCTCGACCGGGTCATTCCCGTGGCCATCGTGCTTGGCCTGGCCGCGCTGGCGCCGACGCTACCAGGCATCAGGCGCGCGCCGGCCCAGCGGGACCAGGCCGGGCGGGCGGCGCCGCGCCCGTCGACGCTGTCGGCGCCGTCACTGCCGCTCATCGCCGCGCTGGCGATCGCGCCTATGGTCGTGGCGCTGCTACTGACCGGATCGCGCGGCGGCATCCTGACCGCCGTAGCGACCGGCCTGGCAGCGGTGCTGTTCTGGCGCAGTCAGACGGAGCGGCGCTACGGCCCGCTGCTGACATTGCTCAGCGCGGGCGGCATCCTGGGTGGGGCGGCGCTGCTGGTCTTATCGCAGATCCAGCATGGGGCCAGCACGGCGACGCGCCTCTACGTGTGGCGCAGCGCCCTGGCCATGATCCGCGACCACCCGCTGCTGGGCGTTGGCCCGGACAACTTCCTGTACTACTACTTCCCAGACCCACACAAGATCGATCCGCACCCCTTCTACAACCCGCATGTCTACGACTGCGTCCCCCCATCGCTGCGCGGGCAACTGCCGGCCAAGCACTACATCGATTTCAATAATGCCTGGCAAGAGCCCTGCCTCTCACACCCGCACAACGTCGTGCTGCATGTGTGGCTGGCCACGGGACTGGTTGGCCTGGCGGCGCTGGGCATCCTGCTGGTCGGCTTCGTCGTCGTGGCGCGCCACAACCTGAGCCGGCTACGCGGGGCACAGACGCAAGCGCGGGCCGTGCAGGTCGCGGCCGTCGCCGTGGTGGTCGCCACCTTTGTGCATGGCATGGTCGACAACTCGATCTTCGTCGCCGACCTCGCCGTGGCCTTCTGGCTCGCGGTTGCCCTGACGGGACAGTTGTCAGTTGCAAGTGGACAGTTGCCAGCGGGCGGTAACCAGAGAGTACTAAGCAGTGGGCAGTAGGCGGAGGGCAACGGTCTTGTGGGCGCCCCGTGCTATCTTGTGAAGGGGGGATGGGCATGGTGGATATCCGAAAAGCAATGCGGCTGCATAGACGATTGGTTGGCCTTGTCGGAGCTGTGGCCGTGGCCGGCGTGCTTGGCGTTGGCCTCCTATGGCCGGCGTCCCCGCCTTCCGCCACGGCGGCGATGGCCCCATCCTTCACGGCGCCGCTCCTCGACGGCTCCAGGCCCCTCTCTTTGCTCTCGTTGCGCGGGCATCCAGTCCTCCTGAACTTCTGGGCCAGCTACTGCGCTCCCTGCAAGGACGAACTGCCATTCCTGCAAACGGTCTACCGCCGCTATCATGTCCGGGGCGTGGTTGTCCTGGGCGTCGACGCCCAGGACGATGCGCGAGCACAGGCCCAGACCATGGCCCGCCACTTTGGCCTGACCTATCCGATCGTGTCCGACAAACAGGGTGACGTGGCCGATCGGTACACTATTCAGGGCACACCGATGACCGTCTTCATCGACGCGACGGGGCACATGCGCGGTGTCACGGCGGGCGGCCTCGATCAAGCCGGCGTGGCATGCGGCCTTGGGCTGGCCGCCGCGACCACCTGTCCCGCCGACCAACTCCAGACCTCGGCCACCGACAGCTTCAAGCAAGACGGGGGCGTACGGGCCAATGCTGTGTTCCCCGCCGGTCAGTGGCATGCCTACGCATTCTCGCTCACGGATCAGTTCGGTCGTCGCGTGTCCCTGTCCGACTTGCGCGGACGCGTCGTCGCGCTCACGTTCCTGAGCTCCGTTTGCCGTGCCCAATGCCCTATCGAAGGTCGGCAACTCGCGCGGATTGCGGCCCTGCTGGGGCAGGATCGTTCTCGCGTCGCCTTCGTGACCATTAGCGTGCAGCCGGAGACCGATATGCCGGCGTACGCGGCGGACTTCGCCATGGAAGCGGGGCTGGACCGGCGCTGGGAGTACGTAACGGGTCTACGATCATCGCTCGTCCCCGTATGGCGGGCCTTTGGTGTCGGCGTCGCGCCGTCGCCCGCTCCGAATGGGTCCTCCAACGACCCCGTACACTCCCTGGGTCTCTATTTGATCGATACCCATGGCGACGTACGCGCGTACTTCGATGCGCCCTTGCTCTCTGGTCCCGTGACCGCCGCTATGCGCGCACTCCTGTGATCTCCCCTATACCTCATGCCCATGCCGTGTCGAGCGCCTGTTGACCCGCCACTCACGTCCGCGGCTCGCCATCCTCGTCCCCGTGATCGTCCCAGAAGCGGCGCAGCAAGGCATTGCACATCCAGACGCGCACGCCGATGCCAAGGGTGAGGGCGCCGCTCAGGGGCAGCATCGCCCACAGGTTCTTGTTGCGTGTGTCGCGCTCGGTCAGAATGGCCAGGGTCCAGAACACCAGGACGGTCGCGGGGAAGACGCGCGAGAGGGCCTGCTTCTCGGCCGTGAGGTCGCCGTAGAGCCAATCCAGCCGCCTCCGCGCCCCTTCGTCGCCGGCGCCACCGCGCGCCTCCACCCGCGCCTCTCGCAGCAGCGTCGTCAGATCGTGTTCGCCCGGTATCTCCGACGAGCGCAGCACCCAGTTGAGCAATCCTTGTCCCGGCATACACGCCTCCAGCGCCAGATGTCAGATGTCAGTTGTCAGCAAGCGATCCAGGCGGCGCGGGGCAACCAGCAACACGGCGAGAGCGATCAGGCTGCACAGCGCGAACAGGCCAGCATTTAGCGTGGGAATGGGGCCCGGCCATCGTGCTGCCTCGACGGCTGGCCGGACGGCCCGGGCGGCAGCGGGGACGGCGAGGGCTTGGGGGCAAACGCGCCCAGCCCGTAGCGGCCGATGAAGTCCTCGCGCGTGATGCGCATCTGCACGTCGATGTAGTAGCCAATGCGGCTGGAATACTTGCGCATGGCGCCGACGGTCTCGAAGCCGATCTTGTTGTAGGACGCGCGCGCCCGCTCATTGGTGGCATAGGTGTTGAGGTACATCGCGCGCAGGCGCGTGGTCTGGTAGAGGTGGTCGAGCAAGGTGCGGATAGCCTCGGTGCCGTAGCCCCTGTCCCACAGGCCGCGCTCACCGATGTAGACGCCCAACTCGGCCTGGCCGCGCTCGGGCGTCCAGTTGTAGTAGCTCACCATGCCGATCAGTTCGCCGTCTTCCTTCAGGACGGCAAACTGGTCGCGCCGCGCGTCAAGTTGGCGCGTCGAGGCGATGATGTCGCTACGGAACTGCGCCAGGGTCGGCGCGGCGGGGATGCTGCCACTCCAGTACTGCAACTCCTGGTCGAGGCTCCAGCGATAGCGCCGCGCGATGTCTTCCTCGCTGAAACCCTCGGAGGCATGACGCAAGGTCACGCGCCGACCGCGAATCACCGTCTCAGTCAGCAGACCCCGGTCTCTAGCCAGCATCCTCATGTCGCGCTCCGCACCCTATCCTTGCATCCTTGCCGACCTGCCCTATGACGACATCCTTGGAGCCATATCCATATCCACGGCGCCGCCCAACCACGCGCCACGTCGGGCTTCCACTCGCGGGTCTCTCTGCCGGCCCACGCCGTCCATGCGACATCCACGGGACTGTGTGCCCGGTTGAGGGGCGGATCGGACCCAACTCGTGTCGCTCCATG
>JAABUX010003375.1_pt1 | contig 21240 bp, 14 predicted proteins | sample 5561851 | NCBI WGS metagenome assembly JAABUX01 (sample SAMN10711883, study PRJNA513361) | rock metagenome | isolation source: Antarctica rocks | place: Antarctica: Victoria Land, Richard Nunatak red sandstone | collected 2016-01-03 | reverse complement strand
ATGTGGCCGACACCGAGGGAGATGACCTCCCCGCGCTGACCGTTCACGCCGTCGCAGGCGACCGTTACGACACGCTCCTCCGGCAGCTTATCGAGAGCGCGGAGCGCGGCGGGCTCTCCGTCACCTTTAAGGATCACCTTGTACAGGACGCCAACGGCGTGAGCTACGGCGACGGCCGCATTGAGTTGAAGCAGGGCAACCCGACCGGCAACCTCTGCAAGACATTGATCCACGAGATATGTCACGAACGGATGCACCGGGCCGAGGAGCGCCGCACCTTCACGACGCAGCAGGTCGAGTGTCAGGCCGAGGCGACGGCGTATGGCGTGTGCGCCGCGCTCTCGATCCCGACCCCGACCCCGCCTACGTACCTCGCGTTGTATCGTGTCTCGCGGGAAGTGCTGGCGTCCAACCTCGACGCCATCAGGCGCGGCATCGCGGCCATCATGAGCGAGATCGCCCCCCTCGTTGAGGCGACCGAGGCGGCATAAAGACGAAGGCGCGGAGGGCCGGCCCCCGGACACGGGACGCCGGCCCTCCCCCATAGTAGATAAGGAGAAACGACCAATGGCACGGACAGCGACCGCAAAGACAGCGCCCACCACCACCGAGGCCACGACGACGGCCGCGACCGCCACCACGGACGCGCCCACCACGGCGGCACCGGCCCCCCATGCCGCCGCACTGGCCGAGCTGCGCGAGATAGCCGTGGCCGATATCGCCACCGACGGGAGCAACCCACGCACCCTGTTCGACCTCGACGGCGAGGCCGGCATCCGCGAGCTGGCCGCGTCGATCAAGGCGCACGGGCTCGTGCAGCCGATCACCGTGCGGGCGAACCTCGACGCGGGGGAGGGCGCGCTCCCCTACCTGCTCGTGGCCGGTGAGCGCCGCTTGCGCGCCATCAGGGACGTGCTCAAACGGCGTACCATCACCGCTATCATGCGCCACGATCTGACCGAGGACACGGCGTTAGAGGCGACCGTCCTGGAAAACCTCCAGCGGCGCGACCTCCACCCCATGGAGGAGGCGCGCGGCCTCGCCCAGTTGCGCGCCGGCCGAGGCTACACGGTCGAGCAGATCGCCAAGAAGCTGGGGCGCGGCAAGGAGTGGGTCAAGGATCGGCTCAGGCTGTGCGACCTGCCCGCCACGACGCAGGACCTCTACCTGCGCGACACGACCGGCCGGCTCACCCTGGGCCGTATGCTCAAGCTGCACGAGTACACCCACGGCAATAAGGACAACACGGGCTTCCCGCGCCTGATCGAGGCCATGGCCGAGGACATAGCCAAGGGGATCAACAACGACGCGCACCCGAGCACGACGGCGAGCCTGCACGCGGGGCTCGTCAAGCGCCTGACCCACTGGCACACCGACCAGGGCGGTCGGTACGGCGACAACTACTTCGACACGTACGCGGTGTGCCGCGCGTGCCCGTTCGCCGCCTACCGCTCGCCCTACGGCGACTACGAAGGCTTCTGCCTCATGCCCGACCACTACGCCGCGCTGCACGCCAAGGGTAAGGCCAGGTGGGAGGAGGCCGAGGCCGCGCGCCAAAAGAACGCGCCGGCCGTCATGCCCGGTGCCGCTCCCAGCGGCGGCGGCGGTTACACCTCTCCGGTCGCGCGGACGGCGGCGCAGAAGGGCCAGGAGACACGCACGCGCCGCCTCGCGCAGAAGGCCGACTACATGCCCAACGTGCTGGCCGTGCGCCGCTCCGTGGACCTGATCCCCTCTATCGAGGTCCACGACGTGGCGACGCTGGCCGCGTACTCCCTCTCGCACGTCAGCCTGAGCAAGGAGGACTGGGGCGAGATCGCGCGCCGGCATGGCGTGGACGCGGGCGCGCTCATGCGCGCGGGCGGCAGCACGCGCCCCAGCGTCGAGCACATCACGGGGCTGCGCAAATTCGACCCGCTGGGCCTCGTCAAGGCGACGATAGAGGCGCTGCTGATCCGGCAGGCCCAGGCGGCGCGCGACTACGAGCCCGACAACTATCACAGCGCCGGCCCCGATGCGGTGTTCAAGCTCTACACCGGCGACCAGACCAGCGCCAGCGCGCCGCCCGCCCCCGCTTTCGCCCCTGTCGGCGTCATCGGCGGGATCGTGGGCGCGGATGAGGGCGACGCCGATGATGAGGGAGCGGCAGGGGAGGGGGATGACACGCTGACCATGGAGAGTTCCCCCGAGGGCGGGGAGGTGTGCAGCACCACGTAGTGTGGCCGCAGGGGGGCGGTTGAACCCGTCCCCCGCGTCGTTGTGGGCCGGACCTTCCCCCGGCCCACCCCATGCGCTACGATAGAAGGCAGGAAGGGGAGGGCCTGCGTGTCTGACGGAGAACAACGCACTTTGTATACAGCAGCAGAGGCGGCCGCCATGCTTGGCGTCTCGCCCCATACTATCAGGAGCGCCATCCAACGGGGCATCATGGCCTACGTGTCGATTAACCCGCGCCTGAACATGGTCACGCTGGAAGCCATCGAGGCGTACCGGCGCGAGCGGTTGGGCCAGCGCGGCGGCTACCGCCCCGGCGCGGGACGGCGACCGCTGCCTGGGCCGGAGGCGACAGCGGGAGAGGAGCGGCAGGATGCGGAGTGAGTGGGTCCCCTCTTTCCGCTCGTTCGACGGCCCCTTCACGTACACGAGCGCGAGCGGTGCGGAGGGACGGTGCTACCTCAGCGTGTACGAACACAGGGGCGCCTTGCCCGTCGTCCTCGTCTATGAGCTTGCCTCGAACGATGGGCCAAGTGTCACGAACGCCGCAGCGTCGATCGCGACGCAGGTGTGGCGGCAACTCCTCCCCGACGCCAAGGAGGGCATCATCTTCGTCGAAGCCTACACGGACACTCAGCGCCTTGCTGGTGAATCGTCCGCATGCTTCGCCGAGGTGACATTTGACCTCGACAGCAACGCGCTGCACTCGCCGCGCTGGCGGCACATCGAACGGGCCGATGTCGAGGCGCTGATCGGCGGCCCGGCAAGTCTGCCTGTCGAGCGTAGTTATTGAGGAGCGGACGGATGGCGTGGATGATCCGAGCGGTGGCCTGTCCCCGCTGCGGCCATGAGGTGCGCACGGACGCGTTGCGGCCGGCCGCGGTCGAGTGGTTCCACAGCGACGACGCCGACGACGATCTCTGGCAGAGTGGCCGGCCCGAGCCCGGGGCCGAGCTGCGCGTCTGCCCCTCGTGTCACGAGACCCTGCTGCAGCTGTACTACGAGCACCTACATTGGATGCGCGAGGCCCGCGTCTACCAGGAGGGCGGCTGATGCGCCGGCAACACCAGACGCCGGGACCGATGTGGGTTGTGCGAGGACCCGCATTTCCGCGTTTTCCCCGGCCCCGCAGGGGGTGCCCTGTGTGCCGCGTCGCTGTCCACACACGCCCCCCCGGCGTGGTGAAAGGACGGCCGTGATGATGCCTGGTGACCCCGCCGAGGCTAAGGAACTGCGGCCCACGCCGCTTATTGAGGGGAGGGTCATGGTGTGATCGACGTTGATGGCTGGCGGTCCGTGATCCTGGACAGATGCCGGGAGCGTCCCGCCCTGCTCCCCCATGTCGCCGTCGAGGCCCTGCGCGTCCAGGACTATGCAGTGAGACTGCACCTTCCTCCTGAGGAACAGTCTCTCTGCGAGGTCTTCGCGCTAGCCCACGACATCGGTAAGGTCGACTCGCTGCACGCCATGACACATACAGGCTTCCACCCTCTCGACGGCGCCGCCTTCGCTTTGGCTCGCGGCGAGCCGCGTCTGGCCGCACTCATCGCCCATCATTCCGGCGCGCGCTACGAGGCCGTGTTGCGCGAGCTGACCATCCCTTACTCTTACGAGGAGAGCATCGTCAATCAGATCGTCGCCGTAGTGGATGCCTCCACCTTGCAATCCGGTGTCGTCGTCTCGATCACCGAGCGCTTGCGGGATATCGCGGATCGTCACGGCCCTGAGAGCCCATCCGTGCGCGCAATGCGGGCATTCTGGCCGGAGTTGGTCGCGGCCGTGCAGGCCATTGATCCGTCGCTGCTGTGATGAGAGGGAGGACGTGTCGTGGTCACACCCCTTTTTCCCGGCGCGTGTGCCGGTCGTGTGTGGCGATATGAACACACAGCCCGCGCCCCCGCGCGGGAGAAAAGTTTGCCTGGTGATGGTATTTGAGAATGGCGAGAGGATGGTCTCGTATGCGCTATGCGCTACCAACGGATTATACTCGTCCTTGATATCCTATATGATGTAACATGCTAACAATTTTAATTCGGCGGTGTTTGTCGCACATGACACCTGATGGTGGCCTAACCCCTTGACGTATCGGGAACTTCCGAGCACACTAGTGGCAAATTGTCTGGGCATCATGCGATAGATAAGCGGTTTTGCGTCCGAAAGGCTCGCCTGTGACCACACTCCGTCAGTTAAGAAAGCAACAGCATTTGACACAGGAGCAGCTCGCCGCTGCGGCTGATGTGTCAAGTTCGACGATCTATCATATTGAGGCTGGTAAGGTGCGACCGCGGCCGTCGATTGTGCGACGTCTGGCGCGTGCTCTGAGTGTGAGCCCGAGCGATATTCACAATGGTGATGTAAGCTACCTGGAGCACACACAGGCACGGGAAGCGTAGCCTGTGGTACAGAGTTCAGGTGACCAGAGCACTGCTGTGGCTGGCTCCGATGCGGGTCCGCGTTGGCGTGCTGTCCCACTCTATACGGCCAATAATGCCTCGAAGAACGGGCTCCTGGAGGAAACACGGCTGGCGCTGCTCGCCTATGAGCGGTTAGGGGATCGTGCCGCAGCACGCCGCGCGTTGCTCGACGGCGGTTTGCCGCAGCGCTCACGCGCAACGCGCGAGACAATCGTGCGTGTGATCGGCGATCGATTGGCGACCTGGCGCCCCCCCGCATGGGTGTGCGCCGACCTGGTGGCGAGCGCCCGGGGCGTGGATCTACGAGACCTCTCCTTGCTGCTGCTCCTGTACGCCGCGCGGCAGGACGCTCTGCTCTACGCTGTTGTGCAACAGGTGATCTGGCCGCGTTGGCGTGACGGCATCGCCACGATCAGTCGAGCCGATGTGCAGCGTTTCCTCGATGGCGCCCTGCCCGATCACCCCGAGATCGACCACTGGAGCGTGGCCACGCGCGAGAAGCTGGCGGGTAACCTGCTGACGATCCTGCGTGACTATGGACTGCTGCAGGGCCAGCAGGGGCATGCGACGAAGAGGATCGTGGAGCCCGTCGTTTCCCCGTGGGCAACGGGGCATCTGGCCAGGCTGCTGCGCGAGGAGGGCATCCCCGATTCCGAGATGGCAGTCCACCCCGACTGGCGACTTTGGCTGCTGGATGCGGACCGTGTGCAGCCCCTGATGGCCCAGGCGACCGAGGAAGGCATCGGATGATCGATTTGTTGCCCTATCGTCTGGAGGGTTTGCTCGCCCGTCTGCGCTCCGCGTACGACGGGATCGGCCACAGCAGCGGGCGCCCCTACCTCTACTTCGTGTACCCCCCTGAGCAGGAACGCGCCATGCGACGGCAGGTGGACGACACCCTGCGCAGCGACGATTCTCTGTGCTTCCACCAGGTTGATCTCCTTCCGCTGACCATCGCTGAACTCACTGGCCAGGAGGACCGCCGCCGCGAGTTGCTGCTCGACCACCACTTTCCTGGCGCGGCCGGCGATATCGTGGGGCTCTGGACCCGTGCCTTAATCGAAGCCATCGACGCAGCGCTGGTCTCCCCGGTCACGACCGGCCGGCCGGTCGTTGTGCTCTCCGGCCTGGCCGCGCTCCACCCACTGGGCAATCCCACCGCGCTGATGGAAGGCATCGCCGAGCAGGAGCCGCGCGATCCCCGTACCAACCGCATTGTGCCTATCGTGCTGCTCGTGCCGGGGACACGCCCCGCCCAGACCAGCCGCCAGTATCGCTTCCTGGGACTGGAGCGCCGCACGTTGGACTTCTATCGTGGAGAGGAACTCTAGATGCAGATCCGCGACCTTTTCGCCACCCAGATCGTCGAGCGTATCGAGCCGGTCGTCAAGGTGCTCGACCGCCGACCTGCCGTCGTGGCCGGCGAGCTGAACAGCCTCGTGATGACCCCTCAATGGGAGCGTTTCCTCCATCAGGTGCTCGACGCCTATACAAATGCAGCGGATCGCGATGACGAGGAGGGCATCGGCATCTGGATCAGCGGTTTCTTCGGGTCCGGTAAGTCGCTCTTGATGAAGGTGTTGGGCGCCTTGCTCGTGGGTGGTGAGCTCGGCTCTCAAAGCGTCTACGACCTCTTCCTGAATCGTGTACCGTCCACCAGTCCTGATCGCGCCGACGTGCAACGCTTCCTGGCCATCTGTGAGCGCAAGCTGAGTACGGCGGTGGTGGGCGGCAACCTGCACGCCGAGCAGGCCAGCGCCGACGATCCGCTGGCCTTGATTGCTTTCAAGTTGTTTGCCAAGGAGATGGGCTACTCCTCCAGTTGGCCGCACGCCTGGGCCGTCGAGTACGAGATCGACCAACGCGGCCGTAGCCACGACTTTCGCCGTCGTGCGGAGGAGCTGACAAGCCGACCGTGGGAGAGGATCAACCGCGACACCGCCTTTTATACCACCGCGCTCTACCAGGCCGCCGCCGACACCATGCCCGACGACTTCACGGATGTCGCCGCGGTGGAGCGCGCGATCACCACCGCGCTGCGGGAGGGCGGCATCACTCCCACCGCGCTGGTCGATCGGCTGCGTACCTGGTGCGTCGCGCGCGACAGGGGGGGCCGCCGTCAGAAGCTGCTTGTCCAGCTCGACGAGTTGGGCCAGTGGATTCGCAGCGGGACGAACAGCAATGAACGGATTATGCAGGTCCAGGCGTTGGTGGAGACCGCGGCGTCGAAGGGCGGTGGCCGCGTCTGGCTGGCGGTGACGGCCCACGGTGACGTGCAGGCGCTCAGCCAGAATGTGCAGCAGGAGCAGTACGCCAAGATCAACCAGCGCTTTGCCCTACGCTGCAAACTCTCCAACGACGACATCGGCCAGGTCGTCGACGAGCGTCTGCTACGCAAGAAGCCGGCCGAGGGCCGCCTCCTGGCCACGCGCTTCGCGGAGCATGCGGGCGAGGTAGCTGACCTGGGCGCCGTGGCCAACGCCCAGCGGGTCTATCCCCTGCCCACCGCCGACTCCTTCGCCCTCTCGTACCCCTACCTGCCCTGGACGGTGGCGGCCATCCCCGACGTGGTGCGCGGCATCGCCCAGGCGGCTCACCGTGGCGATGAGCTGACCGGCTCCACACGCACGCTGATCGGCGTGGTGCAGGGGGCGATCATCGACACGCCGGGCCTGCTCGACGCGCCGGTCGGGCGCTTGCTGGCGCTGGCCGACCTCTACGGCCAGCTCTCCAGCGACGTGCCCATCGAGACCAAGACCGACCTCAGCCGCGTCGCCGCACAGGTATCCGGGGCCACGGCGTTCACCGAACGGGTGGCCCGCGCCCTCTTCCTGCTCGGCGAGGCCGATTTCATCCCGACCAGCCTGGAGAACGTGACGCGGGCGGTGGTCGATACCGACGACGTGCCGCTGGCCGGCCTGCGCCCGCAGGTCAAGACGGAGCTGGAGCGCCTGGTCGCCGCCGGCTATGCCAAGGTGGTCGGCGAGACCTATATCTTCCTCAATACGCAACAGCGTGGCTTCCAGGACAAGGTGCGCGAGCGGCAGGCCGCCTTGCGCGACAACACCTACGACCTGAGCCAGGCCCTCAAGGAGTATGACAGCGAAGAGGCGCTGCGCGTCGACCGCGTGGCCGTCGCCGGACGCGAGCTCGCCGTGAAGCTGACCGTGGACGGGCGCGTGGTGCGCAACCCCGGAGCGCCGGTGGCGCTCCACGTCTACAGTCCCTTACAGCGGGCGCTCGATCCCGGCGTGGCCGAGGACGCGGCGATGGGCCAGCGGTCCAACGCCGACCCCAACAGCATCTATCTGCGCATGGACGACCAGAAAGGCCTGCGCGACGCGCTGGCGCTGGCGCTGGCCACAGAGCAGGAGGCCAACGCCGTGCTGTCCAGCCCGCAGAGCACCTCGGCCGATCAGGAGGTGGCCCGCCAGGCAAAGGCGCAGGACCTGCCCAGCTACAAAGACGAGGTGAAGCGCCTGCTGGCGCTGGCCCTGCGCGGCGGGGTCATCTTCTTCCGCGGCACGCGCTACGCCCTCAGCCCCGCCGGCAGCACGGCGGCTTCCGTGCGCGAGACGCTGGCCCAACCGCCCCTGCTGCCGACCATCTACAGCCGCTTCCGGGAGTTGACCCATCGCGTCGCCGATGAGGACAAGGCGGTCAAGGCGGCGCTGGCCGGGAACACGGCCAACCCCGACGTGCAGGCGCTGGGTGTCTATAGATCCGACGGCACGCTCAACGACAGCAATGCGCTGCTCTCGACCCTACGCGGCCGCCTGCCACTGGCCGAGAAGGACGGCGGCTTGATGCTGGCCAGTGAGCTGCGCGATGAGCTTGAGCGCCCGCCCTACGGTTGGGATGGCAATGCGGTGAAGGTGGGATTGGCCCTGTTGCTGCGCGCCTCGGCGTGCCGGCTGGCCGAGAATGGCAAGTATGTGACCGACCCGACCAGCGCCGACGCGGGACGCCTGTTAACCAAGGAACTGTCGTTCAAGACGCTGCGGGTACAGGGAGTGGGCGGCAGCGTCGATCCCGCCACGCTGCGCGAGATCCGCGACTGGATGGAGGCTCTCTTCGGCCTCAAGCCCGCGCTCGTCGCCGCGACCATCCATGGCGAGTTGGGGCGCGCGCTGACCGCTCTGGGGGAGCGCGCGACCGCCCTCAACGAGTGGGCCAGTACCGCGCAGTGTCCGCTGCCGCCTGGCTTTGCCGCGGGCCGCCAACTGGCCGACGAACTGGCCAGCACCAGCGCGCCCGTGCAGCGGCTGCGCCTCTTCCACGAGCGAGTCGAGACCATGCAGGCCTACTGCACCCTCCTCGACGCCCTGGAGACCTTCCGCAAGACGCAGGGTGTCCGTTTTGCCGAGCTGCGCGACTTCTACAACCGCATGCTCAACGCCAACCTGGAGATCCCCGCCTTGCGCACCTTTATGGAGGGCTGGCGCGCGCTGAGCCGAGAAGGCACGATCACCGAGGGGCCACGCTGGCACGAGCTGGAGGCATCCTACCACACCGCCCAGCACGCTCTCGTGGAACAGGCGGCGGCGTGGCGCCAGCAGACCGCTGATGGGTTGGCGGAGGTAGACACGAGGCTCACCGAGCAATTGCAGCGCGCCGGCGTCCCGCCCGAGAAGCTGGCGGAGGAGCATGCGGCCCTGGAACCGCGGCTAGGCGCCGTGCGGCAGCGTCTGGAGGCGGCGCCCGCGGACCCCGTGGCCATGCAGGCCGCCGTCATCGCGCTGCAAGCGCTCAAACTGGAGATCCCGACCGTCTTGCGCGAGGTGCGGACACGCTACTATGTGGCGCCGCCGGTTAACGAGACCCATCTGACCTGGCGGGATCTCCTGGGGTGCGCCCGCATTGCCGGTGCCGACGACCTCGAGGCTGTCCTGCACAGGCTGCGCACGGGGATCGAGCGGGAGCTGGCCGCCGAGAAGACGGTGGTGATCGAGTGAGCGAGAGCCGGCCCGTGCTCGTGCGCAAACCAGGCGGCGTCGACCGCCGACACTTCTAAACAGAGAGAAGAGGATATGGAGAAGCGCCACAAGGACATCCTCCGGCCCCTGGTGGCCGAGCTGCGCCGCACGCTGACCGGGACCGCCGACGGCAGCCGTCGCGGCGACCTCGATCGCGCCCTGGAGCGTCTGGGGATCGCCACCGATGGCGCCATCACGCCATTTGATGCCCTACCCAACCCCACGCCGGTCGAACGGCATGCCCGTCAGGTGGCCGAGGTCGAGCTGGCCACGGTCGATGCCAAAGAGCGTCCGGCCGCCCGCGCCGCGTTCGTGGAACGCGCCGCCTATGGCTGGGTCAACCGTCTGCTGGCCCTGCGCGTGCTGGAGGCGCGGGGGTTGATCGACGAGACGTTGCGCGGCAATCCCGCCTACGACGGGCTCTCCGAGGCCCTCTATGTCCTGCGCCAGAGCGACCCGGCCCGTGCCTCTGGACCCGACGGCGGCTGGTGGGCCGTGATCGAGGATGCCTGTGCGACCCAGGCGGCGGCATTACCCGGCCTCTTCGCCCTTGATGCCCCGCGCACCACGGGATCGAGCAGCGCGCTTCACGACCCCGCCATTGCGCTACGCCCCGGTGCGACCGCCCTTGTGCGCTGCGTCGAGCTGCTGGGTGCGCCGCCGGCTGGCACGCCAAAAGGGCAGGAGGACGCCGCGCTGGCCGAGATGGATGCCGCCTTCGCAGACCCCGATGCCATTGGCTGGGCCTATCAGTTCTATCAGGATGAGGCCAAGGCCCAGGTCTACGCTCGGTTGAAGGCTGGCAAGAAAGTGACGACACGGGACGACATTGCCGCTGCCACGCAGCTCTTCACCGAGCCGTACATGGTGCAGTGGCTCCTGCAGAACAGCCTGGGGCGCAGCTATCACGAGGCCTATCCACAGAGCGCTCTACCTGCGACCTGGGCCTACTACATGCGGCCCGAGCGGCTCGACGCCCCGGCCTTCTCCACGCTGGAAAGGCTGACCCTGCTCGATCCGTGTGTGGGCAGCGGGCACTTCGTGCGCGAGGCCTTCGATATGTTCGTGGCCATGTACCGCGAGCAGCCGCCGCACCTCTCCGCGACCGAGATCGCCGACTGTATCCTGGCACATCACTTGTATGGGATCGACATCGACCCGCGGGCCGCGCAACTCGCCGCCTTCACCCTCTACGCCCGTGCCTGGGAATTGGTGCGCGACGAGCGGCGGACGCAGCGGCGTCCCGGCAGTGGCGGTTACACACCAAAGGCCATGAATCTGGCAGCAAGCCCCGAGCGCATCGCGCCGGGTGCGCTAGCCCGTCACCTACAGCGCCATCCCGAGGACCGCATGCTGGAGCCGCTTTTGAAGGGCGTCTTCGCCGTTCTGGAGCGGGCTGATATGCTGGGCAGCCTGCTACGCCCCCGTGAGCACCTGCAGGCCGCTATCGCTGAGTTGCGCAAGCCGCATAATCTACGACTGGGCACGGTGGAGGAGCAAGACTTGCAGGCGGCGATCGAAACGGTGGCCCACACGGACCCAACCCATCTGGAGGAGATGCTGCTGGACCGGGTGGCATCAGGCTTCGCTGCCGAAGCACACGATATCGGCGATGTGGCTGCCGCGTTGTTCGGTCGCGCTGCTGAGCGCGGCGTACGCCTGCTCCAACTGTTGGATCGACAGTACGCGGTGGTGGTGACCAACCCACCCTACATGGGTAGCAAGAACATGGATGCTCTGCTGCGGGGTTACACGGAGCGCCACTACACAGCGGGCAAGCGCGACCTCTACGCCGCCTTCATCATGCGATGTCTGGAGCTTGCTGCCTCTGGAGGGCGCGTGGCAATGGTGACGCAGCAGAGCTGGATGTTCCTTGGCAGCTTTGCCGGCCTGCGTGCTGTGCCGGAGGAGGAACTAGCAAAGGTGTGCGAGCGTGGTGCCTTCACCGGCCTGCTACGCGAGACGAGCCTGGAAACGCTGACCCATCTCGGACCGAATGCTTTCGAGGAGATCAGCGGCGAGGTTGTGCAGATAGCGTTGTTCGTCACTAGCCGGCGCCTCCCCACGCCGGAGCACCGAATGAAGGCGTTACGGTTGGTAGGCTTGCGCAGCGTGAGGGAGAAGGCTGCGGCAGTGCGGCGGGTAGCCGAGGGTCAGGCGGCTAACATGGTGCTACGGCCAGTCCAAGCCAGGTTTCTACCGCTTCCGGATGCACCGCTTGTCTACTGGCTCAGTGACGCGCTCATAGTGCTGTTTAAGGACGGCTTACGTGTCAGATCTGCCTGTAGCGTCCGAAAAGGATTAGACACGGCTGACAATGACCGGTTTACAAGGACATCGTGGGAGCTAGGGTCTTCCACCCATCGCTGGCAGGCCTTTCCCAAGGGAGGGGGTTACCAGAAGTGGTACGGAAGATCTTACCATCTCGTTGACTGGGAACACAACGGGGCGAGAGTCAAAGCTGTTGGACGTGGCACTCCGCGAAATGAGATCTACTATGGCCGGTCAGGACTAACGTACACCGAATTCGGCCGGGGATCTCTCGGAGTACGCGCACTGCGAGAGGGCGAGATCTTCAACACGTCATCTCCTGGGATAATCGCTCATGACGGGAACGCTATTCCTGTACTGTCAGGATTGCTGAACTCTCATATCGCTAGTTTCCTAATCAGAACTGTGCAGACGAACATGCAGCATTTAGGCGAAGGCTATGTAGCGTCACTCCCAGTAATGGTAAGCCAAGCGCCAAGGGTTGCAGAATCTGCTGAGTTTTGTATGAGGGCCAAAATCCTTCTGGCTAAGGCAGATCTGCTAGATAAGGAGTTTCATGGTGGGGAGGAAAGAACATCCTTAGAAAGCACCATGGCTATTACATCGCTCCTCCATTCTCTTGAGGGCATCATTAACCGTGACGCGTTTGAACTACTTAATCTGAGACCGTCCGAGGTCAGCCAAGTAACGGCCGACCTCGGCACACCGGCAGGTTGGTTTCCGTTGGTAACGGGCTATGCGGAGATCCCATCAACCTCCATGGGCTTACTCATATCTGGTCAGACTATGGAGCAACTAGCCGCTCTGCCACAGAGGCCATGCACACCTGATGAAAAGAAGCAGTTGAAGGCTAAGTTGCGCACCCTGTATGAGGCTGGACCAGGTGTGAGCGTGGCCGATGAGGTGCCTGACGAGCCGCAGCAAGACAAAGATGACGGCGGTGAAGTAGTGATGGCCGGGGCCTATCTACCTATCCCTGCTGAGACCTTCCTGGAAGAACTCTCGCAGAAGCTGGAGGTCCACCCTATCAGTGTCTATTGGCTGCTTCAGGAGATCCGCACCGAGGGTGCCCGCTGCAAGCCCGAGCAGCAGCGCCTGCTGGAGGACCGCCTGAGCGTGATCGTGGTACGCCTGCTCGGACATCGCTGGCTGACGCAACTGGAGGCCGGAGAGCCGGTGTCCGACTGGGCCGACCCAGACGGCATTCTTCCCCTCGTGTCAGGTTCAGCCGAGGCGCCACTGGCCGACCGAGTGCGCGAGCGCCTGCGTGCCGAGGACGGCGACCTGGGTGTGCAGCAGGCCGAGGCGCTGCTGGCTGAACTGACTGGCCAGAACCTGGAGACCTGGCTACGGCGATCCTTCTTTTCTCGGCACATGCGCCAGTTCAAATACCGCCCTATTGCCTGGCATCTGGCCAGCACGCCTGCAGCGGAGGTTGCCCGAGGAAAGGGCAGTAAGGGCAGGGGCGGCACGCGGCAGGCCCCCGCCTTCGAGTGCCTGGTCTACTACCATGCTAGTGGACTTGGCTTACTGGCCCGACTCCGCACACAGTACGTTGAGCCGCTGTTGCGCGCTGAGCGAGGCAGGGTCGACGCAGTTCGTCAAGCGGGAGACGACACCGCCGCAGCACAGGCAACAGCTCGCGCCCACGAACTGGAGGACTTCATGGAGCGGCTGCGCGGCGTGGAGGAACATGGGTTCGACACTCCTAACCTGGAAGAGGCCTTGTCGAGCGAGTTGCTGGACCGCTGGAGCGGCGATGGCATCCTGGCGCCGCTCAAACGTGACGCCCTGCTGGCGCAGGAGCGGGCCTGGGCAGTGGACATAAACGATGGGGTACGGGTGAACATCGCGCCGCTGCAATTGGCGGGGGTGCTGGCCTCCGACGTGCTGAAAGAGGCCGACGCGCGGAAGGCGCTCGCCGACCGGGCTCGCTGGCGGGCCGACGAGCGGCGATGGGGGCGCGAGGGCGTCCTGCCGCGATGTGGATGGATGGCCGAGGACATCCCCGCGTCACCGCGCTGGACTGAGCGAGCACCGGAACGTGAGGGAGAGCAGCGCAAGCTGGAGCAAAAGCGCGCCGAGGCGATGGCACGATTGGCCCGGGACGACGGAGGGTCGGAGTAATGACCTGTCCACGGAGTCACGCGTGAGCGCGAGTCTGGCTCAGCGCATCCACGCCCTGGTACGTCAGGTGCTCGACGGCTATCCGGGCGCCTGGCTGGTTTGGTGCGACCCTCGTGGCGACTGGGCGCCACTGTTGGAGCGTGTGGCCGCCGACGGCAAACTTGGCGGCTTCACCCTGCTGGCAACGGTGGAGGAGACTGGCGGGGAGGCCGGCAACCCGCTCCTGCGCCGGCACCTACAGGAGCGGTTGGATGCCTACGAGAGGCTGGTCCTGCTCGTGCGGGCGGCTCCGGAGGATCTGGGCTGGCTGTGGGCGCAGGCCTTGCGTGCGGAAAGCATCTATGCCAATACTCTGCGCGAGCAACTCTTGGCCTGGGGTTGGCGCCCGCAGAGCTTGACCCTTGCCGGCGACGAGCTAGCCGCATTGGCTCGCCAATCCCTGCTCCAGGACCCGCAGGACTGGGGTGGCGGTGGTCTGCAGCCGGACCTTGCCCTACTGGTGCGGGTACTCTCCGGCCTGGCCGAACCGGACGAGCAGAACCGCTTGGTGCTCGACGCCACCATCGAGGCGAGCGGCCTGCCGGCGCTGGACCCTGAGAATCTGTCGCGCTGGCGCACGCGGACGCTGGCTCGCGCACTGGTCACGCAGGCCCACCACGCCGCGCCGGAGTCCGTGGGCGAAGGACACGATCTGCTGATCCCCGTAGGGCGCCGCGTCATGGCCCTCGACCTCCTGGCGCATTGGGCCGATAGCGTCAGCCTGCGCGGACGTCTGGCCAGCGCCATCGTGGACGCGGACAAGATGGCAGCGTTAGGCAGCGTCACGCGTACGCCCCCCGTCGGGAGTGCGCCTTTCCTCTCACGGGCCGCCGAAGCGGCGGCCTTCCGCGCCACCTGCCGGGAACTCGCCCAACTGGAGGGCACGGACCTCCTGGACGCATTGGCTGCCAGACACGACGATCTAATGCGGCACGCCGAGGGTTTTTGGGGCGAGGAGTGGCCGGGGCTACCGGCGTTGTCTTGGCGTGAGGTAGCTCGTCTAGCTGTCGCGACCCGCGCGGTGCTGGAGGCGTCACCCGGTGGAGATTGGTCTGCCCCTGAGCAGGCGATCGCGTGGTATCAGGGCGGCGGCTGGCGCGTGGATCGCGCCGGCGAGGAGTTGATGCGTACCCTGTCCCACCCAGACCCCGATCTCATCACCCTCATCGCGCCGCTGCGCGAAGCTTACCGCAACCGCTGGGAGGACCTGTTGATACGGTGGTCGGCGGTGTGGTCGGCTGCGGACTGTCCTGTAGGTGCCCTACCCAGCGCCGGCGCGTGGCTGAAAGAGGTCCTGGCGGCTAAAGCCCCCACGGCGGTGATCGTGGTGGACGCGCTTCGCTATGATCTTGGTGCCACACTGGCCGAGCGTGTGAATACACAGGAGGGGGCGCAGCGCGCCCATGTGGCTCCGGCCCGCGCTCCACTGCCCTCCGTCACGGCGCTGGGCATGGGCATGGCCCTACCCCTTCCCGAACAGACCCTGGAGGCCGACCTCGTAGGTGGTGTCTGGCAGCTGCGGCAAAAGGGGAAGCCAGCCAACCTGAGCGATGCGGCGGAGCGGCGGGGCTGGTGGCAGGAACACGGGGGCGTGAGTCCCGACGCCCTGCTCACGCTGGCCAGCTTGGTGGAGGGGGAGATACCGGCACCCGCGGCGAAGCGCACCCGGCTGGTCATCCACGACGACGCGCTCGATCAGCTGGGCCATGATGACCAGCTGGAGGCGCTGGGCTCCCAGCCGGTGCTCACGCGCTACCTGTCGGTGATCGGCCGGCTGCGCGATGCGGGGTGGCGTCGCATCCTGATGGTTACCGATCACGGCTACATCCACTGGGATGGCGCCGCTGAGCGACAGGTTCCCCCGCCCGTGGTCGGCGCGCGCTATACGAATCGGCGCGCGTTGGCCTACCCGGCTGAGACCGCGCTCCCGGCGCCGCAGGCCCTGGCGCCCGGTGGTCAGTACCGCATCGCCTTCCCCAGTGGCGCCGCCTGTTTTAAGACGTATGGTGGCCTGGGCTACTTCCACGGCGGCGCCTCCTTGCAGGAGTGGATCATCCCCTGCGTCGCGATTGCGTGGCCGGCGGCGGCCGCGCCCGTCGGTGTCGAGATCGTGCCCCTGGCCAAGATCCTCAGCCTCAAGGTACGTGTGACCTTGCAGGTCAGCCGGCCCGGCCTGTTCCCCGAGGATGCGCTGCCCCGCCGTGTGACGAGTGTGATCCGTAACGCGACGACGGGCGCCATACTCTTCCGCTCGGGTGAGGTGACCCTCACCCCGGACCTGGATACCATGACTGTGACGCTCGATCCCACCGCCGAGCCGGCCGCACGGGGCACGGAGGTCCGCATCGAGGTCCGCGACGCTACGAACGACGAGGTCATCGCGCGCGGCGACAGCGTGCTGTTGGTTGAGAAAGACGATTGGGCTGATGCCCCGAACGACTGGTAGGAGAAGAGGCCCGTGACGACCGTCAGCACCCACTACATCCCCGACGCCCTCGACGAACGGCTCTTCGCCGCCTTCCCGGGGCTGGTCATCCGCAAAGACCTGACGCACGAGATCCGCGGCATGAGTAAGGCGCCCTCGTATGTGATCGAGTTCATGCTGGGTAAGTACTGCGCCAACCTGTTCGATGATGAGGACGTGCGCGAGGGTCTGCGTCTGGTGCAGGAGGAGGTGGCCCGCTACATCCCGCGCGGCGACGAGACCGAGGTGATCAAGAGCCAGATCAAGGAGCGTCCCCCCCGCCGGCTCATCGACATGGTCAGGGTGGAACTCGACGAGAACCTGGCCAAGGGCGTCTACTGGGCCAGCTTCCTGACCGCCAACATCCACCACGTCAATATCCAGCCCCAACTGGTGGAACGCTACGAGCGGCTGTTGATGGCGGGCGTCTGGAGCAACGTTCTGGTCCAGTACGACGACAGTATCCGGTATGGCAAGCGCACCTTCCCCTTCGTCATCTCTCGCCTGGAGCCGGTCCAGGTGGGTGCCGTGGACTTCAGCGAATATTGCCGTGGGCGGGCGCAGTTCACCCGCGACCAGTGGATCGACGCCCTCGTGCGCACAATGGGCTACGAGCCGACCCATCCTGAAGTGACCGAGCGCGTCAAGCTGCTCTACCTGGTGCGCATGGTACCGCTGGTGGAAAGCAATTACCATTTGATCGAGCTGGGTCCGCGCCAGACCGGCAAGTCCTTCTGCTTCACGGAGTTCAGCCCCTACGGCACGCTGCTGGCCGGCGGGGCCGTGACCGTGCCCAAGCTGTTCGTCTCCAACACGCAGCCGCCCCGGCTGGGCCTCATCGCCAACCGCGATATCGTCGGCTTCGACGAGATCGCCGGCAGCGCCTTCGACTCCGACGACGACAAGAACCTGTACAAGAACTACATGGAGAGCGGCCAGATTAACCGCGGCACGATCACCGTCGCCGGCGATGCCGGTTTTGTCTTCAACGGCAACATCAACTTCGATCCCCGCCGTGGGCTGTTCGCGGAGCATCTGTTCAAGGCCCTGCCGCCCTCGATCAGCGATGATACCGCCTTCCACGATCGTTGGGCGGCCTACCTACCGGGCTGGGAGCTGCCCAAGCTGACCCCTGACCTGCTCACCCCCCACGTCGGTTTTATCCTGGACTACACCAGCGAGATGTTCCACCGCGAGCTGCGCCGCATCGGCAGCTATGGCACGCTGTGGGAGGAGTGGTTCGAGGCCGCGCGCAACGAGTGGAGCGCCCGCGACTTGCGCAGCGTCGTCCGCACCTTCTCCGGCCTGACCAAACTCATCTTCCCCGACGGCGTGATGACCAAGGACGACGCGCGCCTGCTACTCCACCTAGCGCTGGAACTGCGCTTGCGAGTGCGGGTCCAGTTGCACACAATCAGTCCCACGGAGTTCCCGTTGAGCGAGTTTAGCTACCGTGACCGTGACACCGGCCAGGTTGAGGTCGTGCGGTTGAAGTGATGGCATTTTGTCAGACGGCTCCAGGTTGTCGAGTCGAACACCTGGCCTTGCTAGGGCGCTGTGAAGGGGCAATAATGGTGATTCAACGCGTTTCGGTAGTGCTGCACACATGCTGCACACACGATCACCTATTGATGGAACGGAGGAAATATGTCCAAGGCATTACTGGACCAATTGAACAGTCAGAAGCGCACAGTAGATTTCGATTCCTATGACATTACTGTCAAAGAGCTGGTAGGCATGGTCGGAGACTCGCTCATTAACATTGCTCCAGAGTATCAACGCCAGTTTCGCTGGAACTCTGACCGCCAATCAGCCTTCATCGAATCGGTTTTTCTGGGCATACCGATTCCAAACCTCTTTATGGCAGCCAACTCCGACGGCACTTGGGAATTGATTGATGGTGTGCAGCGATTGAGCACCTTGATCCGTTTCATCAGTGATGACACGGTTTGGAATGCGAGATTGCTTGATGGGCCGCTTAAGCTAACCGGGTTGACCAAGCTGACCGAATTTAACGGTAACACCTTTGATCACCTTATTAAGAGCGTGCAACTGCAGTTCTTGCTCAAGCCATTGAAAGTGACGACAATTAGCGACAAGAGTGATTTCGAAGTAAGGTTTGACTTGTTCGAAAGGCTAAATACTGGTGGAGTGCTCCTAACCGCTCAAGAAATTAGGAGTTGTATTTATCGAGGAGAGTTTAACGAGACACTGCGAGAACTTGCCCAGAATACGGATTTTCAGCGTGTTGTCCCAATACCTCAAGAAAGTGAAGCCAACGGGACAAGAGAAGAACACGTCCTAAGATTCTTTGCTTATCTACACTGCTATAAGCAGTTTGACCACAGTGTCAAGGATTTCCTCAATAGCTACATGGAAAAATCGTCAAAAAGCTTCGACTATGCCTCTAACACGCAGGTTTTTCACGAGGTGTTTACTCGCCTTGCTGCAGCCTTACCATATGGCATCACCAGGGGGCGAAAGACGAGCCCCGTAAACTTATATGAGGCGGTCGCAGTGGGTGCCGCACTGGCGTATCAGCAGTCGGGCAGAATTATCACAAACGGAGCTCAAGAGTGGATAGGATCTGACCATCTCAAGCGGCTGACTACTGGTGCCACTAATTCGAATCCTATGGTTCGAAAGCGAATCGAGTTCTGTCGAGATAGGTTTCTAGGCAATGATGCTTAATGACGTTCTCACCGAATCGACGACTCGACTGGGTGAAGTCCGCTCGTTTCTTACTATGATCGCTCACTTGAGCCCATCGCCACGTTCCAAATATCATAGAAACGCAACGGTCGGCAAGGGCTTGTTCTTCGTTAACCTATACGGAGCCTACGAATACACGATTGTAACCACTGTACAGCGGACGATACAGACGTTCAATAGCATGCAATGTACGATTTCGGATTGTAAACCAGTCCTACTGAGCTTGGTGCTTGACCCAAAATGCAAGGCAGTAGCGTCTGTTGGCCGCAATCGGATGTGGGACACGAGATGGGCGCTCTTCGATACCGCCCATTCGTCTGATGTCGCCCAGATCGACGAAACAGTTATCCCAACTGACGGGCAAAATCTTAAATACCCGCAACTGTGCAGCATCTGGACGACGTTTTGCCTTTCAGATCCAGTTCTTCCAAGGCCAGCTCTGCAGGGTCGAATTAGTGAACTTGTGGAAAATAGAAACGCGATTGCACATGGCCGAGAAGCGGCAGCCACGATTGGATCTCGATATTCCATAAGCGAACTGCAAACGCGTTTGAGCGATATTGACGAGGTCTGCACATATGTAGTCCAAACGTTTGACGACTACTTGGTAAGTGGTGGATTCTTGCGCTAACTACGGAATAGCTGCCATTGACTATCTCCGTTGTAGTGTAGCTGGTGAAGAGGAAGCGTTGATGATTAGAATATGGCAGCAGCCCCTTGATTTCCAACAAACCAAGCATCCATCATCTGTATATCCCGATCTCTATCGGAGTAGCTACTGCCGGTGCTCGTGGGCGCAGCTCGTCTGGGCGGCAATCACTGTCGGTAAGGGCGGTCTACGTACTAATAGGAAGGCAGCGAAGAATCTCGGATATTACGCACGATTTGAGAAAGCCTATCGGAGCAATATGCTTTATGCCAATCTCTTGTGTGATCGTAACGATCATACGCTGCGCCGTACCTCTGCATATGATGCTTTGGATCGGTCGGAAAAGAGTGCTATGTCGTACTTCTTCGGCCTCACTATTGCTAAACTGCTTGCAGAACGATATGTTGATACCCCATGGCTCACACATTTCGAGCAGTTTGAGCGGCACCACACCATTATTCCGCCTTCCTCACCGAGCAGGCCAGACCTAGTCGGGGCGACGCGGGGGACGACTCAGCGGTGGGTGCTTGCCGAGGCAAAGGGGCGTACGGTGCTGCCGAAACTGGCACCTCCACGGCCGATACTACCAGGAGGGAATTCTCCGAAATCGAAGAGAGAAGAGCTTTTCAAGAAGGCGAAAGCGCAACTGGGACAGGTAACCGATATCGATGGCGCGTCCCCACACTTGTGCTTCGCATCTGCGGTCTTCTCCGAGCGTGCCATTGCCAATGCGACGGTCCAGGTCGAATGGCGAGATCCTGAGCCCGAGGATGAGCAGCGAAACGATGACTCTCGCATACGCATACATCTCCCGCTCGATGATCTCTTAAGGGTGTATTATCAGCCGTTCATCGATCTGTTGGGGGCCGATGGAAGCAACACAACACTCGAGACGGTGGGACGCCAGACATTTAGGACCCTAGCGTTGAACGATGTGAACGTGTCGATCGGCGTTGATACGAACGTCGTTACGGCGTTCGACGACAGCCGCTTCAGTGACATTCCCAGCATTCTTGCCGGTATTGAAACACTACCGGCATATGGCCAGCAGGACCGTGAAGAGCGTGTAGATATCGTCTTCGTCGATCCTTTCGATGAGATCAATAAGGATAACGACGACCTCGACCTTGGCACATATATTGGCAGTGACGGTATCATGGTGCGTGTTGGTACTCGATGGTCCAACGGGACCATGAATGAAGACTTGTATGACCGCGTCGTACACACATGAGACACAACCTCGTCGTACCTTGCTGATGTGCAAACTGCGGGATGAGTAGTCAGGGTCTCGTGCGTGTTGGAGCTGGTTACGCTAGTTCCCGGCGGTGCCAATCTACTGCACCCCACATTCCGCACCCCTCCGGAAGTGATATG
>JAABUX010003372.1_pt1 | contig 21250 bp, 18 predicted proteins | sample 5561851 | NCBI WGS metagenome assembly JAABUX01 (sample SAMN10711883, study PRJNA513361) | rock metagenome | isolation source: Antarctica rocks | place: Antarctica: Victoria Land, Richard Nunatak red sandstone | collected 2016-01-03 | reverse complement strand
TAGTACTACAGCGACACTTAATGGCTGAGGGAGTATCCTTGGTCAGGGGGATAGAGTCATGATCGCAGCGGAGCAGATGGATGAGTGGGAGGAGGTGGCGGGCTGGCGCGGCGGGCTGGAGGCGCTGCACGCGCGCATCGCCGGGCGCTTCAAGCGGGCCGAGGTGCGGGCACGGGTGCGGCGCTACGTGGCGGCGCTGCTGGAGCGGGTGGACCGCAAGAACGGCTGGCAGTTGGCCGAGCAGCTCGGGGAGAGCGGCCCGCAGGGGGTGCAGCGCCTGCTCAACACGGCGCGTTGGGATGCCGACGCGGTGCGCGACGACCTGCGGGACTACGTGGTGGAGCAGTTGGGCGACGCGGAGGGCGTGCTCATCATTGATGAGAGCGGCTTCCTGAAGAAGGGCACGAAGTCGGTCGGCGTCAAGCGGCAGGACAGCGGGACGGCGGGGCGGGTGGAGAACTGTCAGGTGGGCGTGTTCCTGGCCTACGCCTCGGCGCGCGGACGGGCGTTCCTGGACCGGGCGCTCTACCTGCCCAAGGAGTGGGCCGCCGACGCGGCGCGGCGGGCGGAGGCGGGGGTCCCCACGGAGGTCGCGTTCGCAACCAAGGGGGCGCTGGCCCGTGCCATGCTGGCGCGAGCGTTCGCGGCGGGGGTGCCGGCCGCCTGGGTGACAGGGGACGAAGGGTACGGGGACGACGGAGGCTTGCGCGGCTGGCTGGAAGAGCAGCGCCGTCCCTACGTGCTGGCCGTGTCGTGCGCGCACCACATCCAGGACGGCCCCTATCGCGGCCGGGTCGACGGGATCGTGGCGGGTCTGCCGGAGGAGGCCTGGATCCAACTGTCGGCGGGCGCGGGCAGCCAGGGGCCACGCCTGTACGACTGGGCCTGCGGGCGGCTGCCGGAGACGAGCGCGCCGGGGATGGCGCACTGGGTGCTCGTCCGGCGCAGCCTGAGCGATCCGACGGACCTGGCCTACTATCGGGCCTACGGGCCAGAGGAGACGCCACTGGAGGACCTGGTGCGCGTGGCGGGGACGCGCTGGTCCATCGAGGAGAGCATCAAGGGGGCCAAAGGGGAGGCGGGGCTGGACCAGTACCAGGTGCGGCGCTGGGACGCCTGGTACCGGCACATCACGCTGGCGCTGCTGGCCCACGCCTACCTGGAGGTGACGCGCGCCGCTGCCGCCACGACCGCCCCGCTCCTCACGGACGGGGCAAAAAAGGGGACCTTGCAGCGGACCTTATCCCGCTGAGCGCACCCGAGGTGCGCCGGTTACTCCGCGCGGCGACGGACCCGGAGGGGCGCTTCAGCTTCCACGCTGCGTGGTCGCACTGGCGGCGTCGGCATCAGGCCCGCGCCCAGCGCGGCCACCTGCGCCGACGCGTCCAGGTGCTGGCGCATCTTCCGTCCCATCACGATCACGCCCCATAGGGCACCTAAGTGTCGCTGTAGTACTAGCCACTGCCCACTGCTCACTGGCCACTGCTCACTGGCCACTGCCCACTATCCCGTTGCTTCCAGCGAGCCCTCGGCGCCGATGACGATGCGGTCGCGCGAGTCCACGGCGCACTCGGCGGCCAGGGCTGTCGCGGTGGCGTAGCGCGCCGCGGCCAGATTGTTCCTGTCGCCGCGGCTCTCGGCCTGGTCGAGCACCAGTCGTAGCGTCGTCCGTATCATCTCCTGGTAGTCGCCGCGGCGGTCGGGACCACCAGCTAGCATCAGAACGGCACGATTGTCGTCATCCATGAAGACATGGGGCAGCGCCGTAGCGCCGAGTAGGGCCGCCACCGCGGTGGCCCGGTCGGCGGGGCAGGCCACGGTCAGGCGCGTTGGTATCCAGCCTTCGATGCGTGCCTCACCCTCGTCGAATGCCGTCAGTACCGTGCAACTCGTCGCGTCGGGGCGCGTATCGAACGCATGGTAGATCGTGGCCACGGCGCCGGCGCCGTGCGCCGTGTTGACGAGACGACGGGGAGCGATGCCGTCGTCTCGGCCCACGTCCCACGCTTGTACCGCGCGCGCCGGGCCGAGCAAGCGCGTGGCCAGGTCAAACCAATGCACATCGGCGGCGAGGGCCAGTCCGCCGGAGTGGGCGCGGTTCCAGAACCAATGCGTCGGACCAAATCCAATGCCCTCGTCGGCATAGTTCTCCACGGCCAGGCGACGCGGAGATCCCAGCACACCGCTTGCACAGAGATGATGGAGGGCGATGTAAAGCGGATGGTGGCGCAACACGAGGTTGATGCCGAGAGCGACGCCACGCGCGTTGGCCGTCGTGACGACCGTGTCGAACTCCGCCAGTGAGACGCCGAGGGGTTTGTCGCAGACGACGTGCTTGCCGGCCAGGATGGCGGCCAGCACCAGGGCAGGGTGACGGTCGGGCGTGGCGCAGATGGTGACGACCTCGACCTCGGGCATGGCGATGAGCAGGGCCGCGTCGTCGCAGGGAACGGCGTGCGGGGCCATCTCCATACCGCGGGCCAGCGCGTCCGGGTTCACATCGGCGATGGCGACGATCTCAATGCCGGGCATGGCCAGGTACGCCTCCAGGCAAAAGCGGCCGAAGGAACCCAGGCCGATCACTCCCACGCCAATCGGCTCTCGCCTCTCGGCCGCTACCTCCATGATCGATGGCGCCTCTACAACCGCGTTGAACGGACCAACGGCCATCGACACAGGTGTCACATCGATGTCCATAATTGATAGCACTCCCTCTATTCAACGATGGGCGCGCCGCGCCGCACCGTGACCAACCGATGAGAGACACGTCCGCCATGGTCCGAACGCTTGTAGGATGACTCGTCACGGTTCCTCAGCGGCCGAACCCTCTATACAAGGATCGGGCCAACCTGTCAGATACGTGCGTGGTGGTCCTGAAGCAACAGCATGGCGCGTGTGCGTATGACGGGCTAGGACGCGCGAATATCGTACCAGTGGCCGGCGTGGGACAGAAGATGCCGCAACTGAACGTACGAGGATCCGCGTGCGTCAACGATGACAGACCGGTATGGGGTCGGGCGATCAAATCACCGGCAGGAGGGTGTGGTTGATGCCGTAGGCAGATGGTGGACAGCGGACGGTGAACGGGTGGACCGTGTGGTCCGTAGGCGATGACGTAGTGTGCCGTGCCGATAATAGGTTCCAGGCGGTTGGCCTCACCTGCTCCTGTTGGAGACCAAGAACTCTGGAGGACGAGCGGAAAACGACGCGAGGGTTAGAACGCTACCGACAACCTCGTCTGTAGACGTGCGAGACGGTTACGCGCGCCGGCGTGGTGTATGAGGATCACCACGGCCGGGCCAGGGCCTGTAGATGGCGCACCTGGTACCGTAGAGTGCCGCCCACGACTATACTACCTGCCCGCGATTGAAAGCGCAAGGCCCCTGACCGTGCCGGGGTGCGCGTTAAAATAGTGGACTATGGCTTGACCGGTCCGGCGCCTACGGTCGCGGGGCAAACCGCCGCCGCCCGCGGTCGGGTGTGGTCCGTCGCGACGATGTTCCTGGCTCCGGTCTGACACCGCAGAGTCCGTTTGCTGCCATGCGACCGCGGTCGCGGGTCGGATTCCACAATGTCAAGGTGCACCCACCGTGCCGTATGCCCACTGGCCCTTCGCTGTGTGTTGCCTTGTACTCAATCGATGCGAAAACGCTTGCGTATGGGCGAATTATGCAAGAGTTGCCTATTGCTCTTATCCGCGACCCCACAAGGGTAGGCCGTTGGCCTCGCCGAGGTAGTCGAAGGTCAGCGTCGTTTCGCGATGGGTAGGCAGATGTTCCAGCACGATAGCGCGCGTCGGGGCCGACGAGGGCTGGTTGAACATGCCAAATATGGCGGCCAGCAATGCCGCCACGATATGCCTTCCACCGGTCGAGCCCGCGCGCCGCGACTCGCGCACAAAGCGCCAGTTCGCGTAGACGCCCTGTTGCACCTCGGCCAGCGCGTCCTCCAGCATAGTATGGTCGATGCGCCCGCGCAAGGAGAGCAACGACGGCGCGTCGGTCGATGTATGTGTCTCCATCGGATATCCCCTTTCAGAAGCTGTCAGCCGGTGGTTGGTTCGTGGTTGGGTCGGTTATCTCTGCTTTCCTCTCCCTGTTACTTCTCCCGCCACGCGCTGGCTTTGTCGAGATCCGCGAGGGTTGCGTCGTCCAACTGGAGATCGGCCGCGGGCAGCAACTCGCGCAACTGCTCCACGCTGTTGGCGCCGATAATGGGCGCGGTCATACCTGGCCGCGCCAGCAGCCACGCCAGTGCGACCCGCGCCACGGTCGCCTGGTATGCGCCCGCGACCTCGTCAAGCTTTTGTAGCAGCTTCTCCAGCGTTTATTAAGAGAGTTGCACAGGGCGTCCATACAGTTGTACGCTACCATAGCTACTATACAAGGGAGAGGAGCGATCAGTGCAAGAGCGTTTGCGCCCCTTACCATCGCAGATAGAGCGGCTGCTGCGGGAGGTCGTCGCGTCGCCGCGCCTGGTCGCCCACCTGACGCTGGTGTACGACGTCGCGGCGACGATCCTGGAGCGCCTGACCGAGACATGGCCAACCTTATCCATTGACAAGGCGGCGGTGATCTTCGGGGCGGCCACTCACGACATCGGCAAGGCCGTCAACCGGGACGAACTGGGTGGGGCGGGCGAACAGCATAGGGATAGCGGGTACGACCTGCTGATCGCGCACGGCATCCCCGCGCTCTACGCCCGGTTCACTCGGACGCACGCGCGCCAGGACGACCCGGACGCGACCCTCGAAGACCTCCTGGTCGCCTGGGCCGATAGTCTTTGGTGCGGCGGACGGCCCGAGGACGTGGAGATGCGCATCGCGCGGACCATCGCGCGGGTGGTAGGGCAGGAATTGTGGCGCGTGTTCATCGTACTCGACGATCTGGCGACCGATATCGGCGAGGACGCCGACGCGCGGCTGTTCTGGCAGGGCATGCAGCCGGCCGAGTGACGAGTGATTAGTGGTTAGTGACGAGTGAGATGGGGCCGAGTGAGATGGGGCCGAGTGAGGTAGGGGCCGAGTGAGGTAGGGGCCGAGTGAGGTAGGGGCCGGGTGAGGTGGGGGCTGGGTGAGGGCGTGGCGTATACGCCACGCGTAATGGGTGAGAGGGGGGTGTTGATGGGTAGGCCGGAACATCTTGGGCCGATGGCGCGCACGCTGGTGGAAACGTTCGCCGAGCTGACGCTGCCGCAGCAACGGCGCGTCTTTGCCATGCTGCAAGAGATCATGGAGACCAACGAGCGCGGCGCGGCGGCCATGGCGGCGCTAGGCGAGATAGGCGGCGAGAGCTATGGCGTTGGCGAGACACGCCCAAGCGCCGCTCTCTACAATCGGGATTGGCCGGATAACCGGGAGCGGCAAGCACCGGTGGAGGAGGGACAAGCCGATGTCGAGTAGGCGCACGCTGAAGGAGGACTGGAGTGCAACCTGATGTGTCCTCTGCGTCTGACGCGGATCGCCCGTTCGAGGGCCGTGTCGTGGTGGTGACTGGCGGTGGCCGCGGCATCGGCCGCGCCACCGCGCTGCGATTTGCCGCGGCGGGAGCGGCCGTTGCCGTCCTGGCGCGGACCGCGAGCGAACTGGAGCAGACGGCCGAGCTGATTGGCGCGCGGGGAGGCGAGGCGCTGCCCGTCGTCGCCGACGTGAGCGACGAGGACGCCGTGGCCGAGGCGTTTGCCCTGGTCCGCCGCGAGTGCGGTCCCATCTCTATCCTGGTCAATAACGCTGGCGTCGGCGGTGGACATCGCCCTATCGCCGAGCAGGACGTCGCGCAGTGGCGGCGCATCCTGGACGTGGACCTGACGGGGCCGTTCCTCTGCGCCCGCGCCGCCTGGCCGGACATGCGGGTGGCGCGCTGGGGGCGCATCGTCAACGTCTCGTCCGGCGCGGCGGTCGCCGACCCCAGGGTCTTCAACCCGGCCCGCTTCGGACCGGTCGCCGTGGCCAAGGCCGGGCTCGACCACCTGACGCGCATCCTGGCTGCTGAGGGCAAAGGGGACGGCATCGCGGTCACGGCTCTCTATCCGGGGCTGGTGGACACGCGGTTGGAGGAGGCGGCGCGCGCCGAGCCGGGGCCGCTGCAGGCTACCTTCGAGCGCTACAAGGCGCGCGGCCTGTTGGTCCCGCCGGAGCAGCCGGCCGCCATGATCGTGTTCCTCTGCACCGACGCCGGCGCGACGCTCTCCGGGCAGGTGCTGGCCCCCGACGCGCTCAAGGCCGCGATGGGCAGGGGGTGATCGGTCAGAGCGTCGTGTCCGGCGACCCGGCGAAGAGTTGGCCGACTGGGACGGCGATTGTCGGCAGGCAGTCGAAGCGCACCGTATCCGTCGTGGTGTCCACCGTGGGAGAGTCATAGTCCCCCGATGCCTGCCGGCGGTAGTGGTTGAGCGTGCGGGTCGCCGGGTCGACGATGGCATACTCTGGTACTCCCGCCTGCCCGTAGGCGCGCCGCTTCACTTGCAGGTCGTAGGCCGAGTTGCTGGGCGATAGTATCTCAAGCAGCAGGTCAGGCACGCCCCGGATGCGCTTGTCGTGGATAATCGCCGCACGCGCTGCCAGCACGACGACAAAGTCCGGCTGCACGGGGTCGCAGCCCGGCATCAGGACACCGACCGGAGATGGGACAGTAAACGCCAGGCCTTGTGCGAATGCTGGAGCGCCGAGATAGATCGTCAGGTTCTGTACGATCCATTGGTGGAAGAAACCGGGGGCAGTTGTCACGTACAATACTCCCGCGATAATCTCGTAGCGCCCCATTGAGTGGTCGAGCGCCTCCCAGTCGGCGTGCGTCCACGTGCCCTGCGGCGGCCCGGCGACCACGGGCGCGTCGGTCGGCACGACCAATGTCGCCACGTCGTCTGTCCTCACAATTGTTGTCATCGCTCCTCCTCCCGCTTTGCCCCATTATACAGATATAGATACGGCCATGTGAGCAGGGGGGCTCGGGCGCGACCGCGCCCAAGCCCCCCTGCTCGTCGATATGCGAAAGCGTTTGCGCCTACTCAGCAGACCGCGTGCGAAAGCGTTTGTGCCTTCGCGTTGCCCTAACCTGTCAGCGGACCTGAATCTTGAACCCTGTATCGTACTATACTCAGGATAAACACGCGCGGCGCCATTGCGGAAAAGCGCACCGCTGATCGCCCCCCAGACCGGTACCGACCGGTGCGTTCTGTCTACCCGTGGGTGTCCCCCGCTGGAGAAAGGGAGTATGGCTGTCCCCCCATGGATCAACCTCTCCATAACTATATGCGCCTTGGCATCGTGTTTGGCGCGGCTTTCCCCGCCGCCGCGACCGACGCCGAGGCCCTGACTCGCGGTATCGAGACCATCGCCTCCGACCCCTTCTTTGCCACCGTCGACGTATGCTACGTCCCGGATGACGGCTCTCGCAAGCACATGGTCGACGTGCTGCGCGCCAGCCACCTCGGTGTGGTCTACGAGGCGTCTCCCCGCTTCAAAGGGATGCGTCTGGACCTGAACAGCCTCGACGACGGCGCGCGGCGACAGGCCATCGTCGTGGCCAGACAAGTGATCGACGAGGCTATCGAGGTCGGCGCCGAGCGCGTCAATCTGATCAGCGGTCCCGATCCCGAGCCGGGCCGTCGCGGCGACGCGACCGATGTGCTATTCGAGGCGCTGTGCGACCTGGCCAGCTACACGGCCGACCGGGGCGGCCCGGTGCTGGCGCTGGAACCGTTTCCCCGTGGGGGAACGGACAGCAGGCTGGTGGGCCCGACGGCCGAAGGGGTCGCGCTCGTGCGCCTGGTCCGCGAGGTCTACCCCGATGTCGGCCTGACCCTGGACACGGGCTACGTGGCGCTGCTCGGCGAGGATGCGAGCGTGACGTTGGCCATGGCCGCGCCATATCTGGGCCAACTGCACCTCGCCAATGTGATGCCCGGAGGAGGGGCCGACGCTCTACCGTTTGGAATCGAGGGTGGCGTTTACGATGTCCCGCAGGTGGCTAACCTGCTGCTGACGCTGTTCCAGACCGGGTTCCTCAGCCTGGGCCGCCGTCCACTCGTCACCATCCGCGTTGCCCCGCGCGGTGGTGAGCGCGCGGAGTGGGTCATTGCCGGGGCCAAGCGCACGCTGCTGGAGGCGTGGACGAGGCTGTGAGAACAGTAGGCAGTGGGCAGTGGGCAGTGGGCAGTGGGCAGTGGACAGTGGACAGTGGACAGTGGACAGTGATTGGCGCCTGTCGTCCTTCTGTGAACTGCCCACTGCCCACTGTCCACTAACGGCGTACACTGATGGTATGGCGTCCACGACTACTGCCTTCCTCTACCACGAGCGTTACGACGGGCGCGGCTTCTCGCCGATCAGCGATTCATGGCGGCGCTATCGTCTGGGCCATGACCTGCTCCGCGAGTTGGGGTTGCTGGAGCGCGTGCGGCAGGTCCGTCCCGAGCCGGTCGCCGAGCGTGAGCTGGAGCGGGCGCACAGCGCGGCGTTCATCCGCTGGGTGCGCGAGCAGTCCGAGCGCGGCGAGGGACGCTTTGACCGCTCCACCCCGATCTATCCCGGCTTGTACCAGCGCGCCCTCATCGCCGTCGGGGCCAGCCTGACCGGCGCCCGCATGGTGGCGGTAGGCACGGCGGCCCACGCGTTCAACCCTGGTGGTGGCCTGCACCACGCCGCCCGTGAGCGCGCCTCCGGCTTCTGCGTCTTCAACGATGTGGTGGTGGCCGTGCGCGCCTTGCAGGACGAGTTCGGCCTGCGGCGCATCGCCGTCGTGGACGTCGACGGGCACCACGGCGACGGCACGCAGGAGGAGTTGTACCACGAGCCCGTGCTCTATATCTCGCTGCACCGCTACGACGGGCGCTTCTATCCGGGCACGGGGACGACCGGGGAGTTGGGCGCGGGCGCCGGGCTCGGCTACACCGCCAATGTGCCGCTGCCGCGTCGTTGCGGCGACGAGCCGTACCTGTACGCGCTGCGCGATCTGGTTGTGCCGCTGCTGCGCGCCTACCGCCCCGAGGTCATCATTCTTCAGTACGGTGTCGACGGCCACTTCCAGGACCCGCTGGTTCGCCTGGCCCTGACCACCGCCGCCTATGCCGAGACGGCTGGCGCCCTGCACGACCTCGCCCACGAACTGTGCGAGGGGCGTCTGCTTGTCACCGGTGGCGGCGGCTACAACCCCGACATCGCGGCGCGCTGCTGGGCCATCCTGGTCGCCACGCTGGCCGACGAGCGGCCCACGCCCGCGCACCCGCGCTACGGCCGCCTCTTCGACCGCGAGCCGGCCCCGGCCGATCCCGCGGCGATGGACTCAGTACAGGCTGCCGTCGCCTACCTGCGCGAGCGCTTGCTGACCCCCGCCATTCTGCTCGCGCCATAGCCGCTCCGAAAGGCCTATTGGCCATCTCCACGCCGTCATGCTAAGACGGGAACGTACTCTGGGTACATACCTTCTGGCGACTGGCGACTGGCAACTGGCAACTGGCAACTCGTAAGGACAATTGCGCGTGCGGGATACATGGGCCGACCCGGTTCGCTGGTGCCACATCAGCGCCATTATCGGCAGCATCCTCTGGTTGGTCCTGTTGGGCGCCCTGCCGGTCTCCGGCGACGACATCAGCACGGCCACCTATCTGGTCCTGCTTGCCCTGCTGGTGGTGGCCCCGCTAACGATCGGTCTCGCCGCGCCCGCGCCGGATATGTCCGCGCTGGACGTGCCGCGGCGTCTGTTCCGGCTGGCGGTTGCGATCCAACCGGCCGCCTCCCTGCTCGCCGTCACCTCGTTTTACGTGCCGTCCGGCTCGTTCGCCGCGCTCCTGACGCTGGGCTGGCTGTTGCTGTGCGCCATCGTCGCTCTGCTGGGATGCGAACGGTTGTATCGCCGCGGCCGCCGCATTGAGGAAATCTGCATCGGCGTCGGCCTGCTTCTGCTGCCCATTGCCGGGGCGTGGCTCTACCAGGCGCGCGTCGGGAGCATACCCGGCAGTGACGGGGGCGCAATCCTGGCCGCCATGAACGCACACTATGCGCTCTTTGCCACGCCGGTGCTGGCCGGGATGGTTGGGAGGGCGCTGCCACGAGGGAGGACATGGCGGTGGCGCACGTTCCGCGCGGCCGCCCGCGGTGTCATCGTGGGCACGCCATTGCTAGCCATCGGAGGTATCGTCGCGCCGTCCCTGGACACGGTAGCCAGGGCTATCCTGGCGGCCGCGCTCCTGGCGCTGGCGTTACTCACCATTCTTGCGGTGGCGCCGCGCACGCGCCCGTTCCTGGCCGCCGCGCTGCTGGCCGTCTCCGGCGTGGCGATGTTGTTGCCGCTCTTGCTGGCTTGGACTGCGACCATCGGCGCGCTGGCCGGGGGCAGCGCGCCGACGCCCACCTCTCATGGCGTGGCCAACGCCCTCGGCTTCGTCCTGTGCGGCTTGCTGGCCTGGAGCATCATCCGCCCTGCCGCGCACTGAGCCGGAAAGCAAGCAGCGATCTCACGCCTCCGCCGTGACCTCCTCATCCTTCTTGAGCAGCAGGCCGAGGCCTGGTAGGGGCAGGCGCGCCTTTTTGCGGCCACTACGATAGCGCGCCAGCATCATACGCAATGCATCTTCATAGTCGATCTGATGATCGGCCCGATGCCCCTGATGCTCCGCCTCTCGTGCGCGTAGGTCGTCCAGATGGACGAAGAGATCGGCCGTGCGTTCGCCGGGGAAGATGCGCGTGAGTTGCGCGCGGCGCAGCTTGATGGCCAGGGGGCGATAGACGCGCGCGTACCAGCGCTGCGCCGCGTCTCGCAGGTCCGCGATGCCCTCGCGTTCGCCATAGGCGCGGATCAGCGCCTCCAGGCGTGGATAGTGTCCGGCGCGCGTCGCTCCGACGCGCGTCAGGCCGGTGGCGCTTTCGAACCCTCGCCGTTCCAGATACACCCGGTGCGCGTCATTGTTCTCCGCCTCCAGGTATTCCGTCACGTCGGCGTCGATATCCGTCTGGCCCAGCGCTTTCGCCGCGGCGACGCGGTGGTTGCCGTCGAGCACGTAGTAGTCGTACCCTAGCTTGTAGAGCTCCACCGGCTGCAGGATCACACCCTGCTCCATGGCTTTGAGCACGCTCTTATAGCGCGCGCTGCTTTGATGGTTGGGCGGGAGGAAATCCGCCTTGAGATCCGAGGCGCGTCCGACGCTGCCCACGATGCGGTTCAGCGCCACGGTGCGGATGCCCAGTGGACGCTTGATCAGCAGCCCGAAGTGCGCGGAGTCGTCTTCGAAGCTGCGCACGCCGTCCTCTACCACGTCCGCGGCCATGCTGACGCGGATCAGCAGGACAGGGCACGGGGCGCGCGAGACAATCTGGGACGCGACGGACCCCACTACCAGAGGAGTAAGCCGGCCCGCGCCATGCGTGGTCATGACGACCAGATCGGCGTGCGTCGCGGCGGCCTCGCGCAGGATCGTGGCCGCGACGGGTCCGCGACGCACGCGGTAGGTTGTCCGGACCCCTTGCCTGCGCATGTTGTCGGCGACCGCGTGCAGATAGGTCCTGGCCGCCTGCCGCTTATCGTTCTTCGCGTCCTTGGTGTCGCCGTGTTCCGTGGCGTTAGGTTCGTCGGCCGCCGCGTCCGTGTCGCGGGTCGTGGACGATGTCCCCGGCAGGGATAGCAACGTGGGCAGCACTTGCAGCAAGATAAGCTCGGCTCCAAAGGTGCGCGCCTGCGCCAGGGCATGGGGAATCGCTTCCTCCGCGCTTGGAGAGCCATCCAGCGTCACCAGGACGCGCTTGTACGCGGCGCCTTCCTGTCCTACCTGCATGGCATACTTTCTCCCAATGTCATCGTGGCCGCGGCCATCGTCTCTTCCAACCCGTGCTCCCCTAAATAATACATCGGCATCCGCGACGAAAGAAGGTAGATGGACAGCTGCATCAGGTATACTAAAAACAGACCGACGCGTCGGTTTGTTTCTTCGAGTAGCGGATGGCGGGACGATGACGGTGACGGTGACGGGGGAGCCACAGCAACAGGAGCGCAGCCGCGTACGCTACCAGCGCATCCTCGACGCCGCGCTCGATGTCTTTACCCGCAAGGGCTACCGCGACGCCGCGGTCGACGATATCTCGGCCGCCGCGCGGACCTCCAAGGGCGGCATCTACTTCCACTTCCCCAACAAGGGCGCGATCTTTGATGCCCTGTTGCGCCGCACCGCCGCGCTGCTGACCGACCGCGTGGAGCGCGCCATCGCCGTCGCGCCCGATCCCATCGCCCGCGTCGACGCCGCGCTGCTGACGGTGTTGCGCCTCTTCGCCGAGCACCGTACGTTGGCGCGTCTCTTCCTGGTCGACGCGCCCGGCGCCGGACCCGAGTTCAGCCACGCCCTGATGACTATCCACGGTGATTTTGGCCGCCTCATTGCGCATCACCTCGACGAGGCCGTCGCCGCCGGGGTGATCGCCCCACTCGACACGGGGCTTGCCGGCACGGTCTGGTTCGGCGCCCTCAACGAGGTGGTGGTGCGCTGGGTGCTGACCGGCCAGCCCGAGCGCCTGGACGACGCCTACCCTGCCCTACGCTCCTTATTGCTTCGTAGTATTGGCGCCCCTGAGCCTGCCATTGCGCGGGAGGTCCACACGTGGTCACGCTAGATTGTCCTCCCGTCCGCTCTCATTCGTCCCATGCCCTTCCCACTACCTCGGCCTTATTGTGCGAGCGCCTGCGCGACGCGTTGCGACGCGTCCGGGTCACTGACACTCCTGTGCTGGTCAGCGCCGCTGTCGTCGTGTCGCCCCTCGACCTCCTCGACCCCTTTGCACGCGGGGGCGCCCTCGGGCTCGACTGCCTCTACTGGGAGTGGCCCGACGCGGGCATAGCCCTGCTGGGTATCGGCGCCGCGTGGAGCGTCGAGGCTGGCGCGGTCGAGAGCGCCCGCGCCTGGCAAAGTCTGTTGCGCGATGCCGTCATCGACGACCACGATAGCGGGATCGGCCATCTGGCCGGACCTCTGCTGATGGGCGGTTTTGCCTTCGATCCGCATCGTCCGTCCACACCTTTGTGGGACGGCTTTCCCGCCGGCCGCCTGACCCTGCCGCGCCTGCTGCTCTCCACGACTGGCGGCGTCACGACGCTGACCGCTAACCTGTTGGTTGGCCCTGACCGCGCCGCCGAGTCGGACCTGACGGGTGTGCTCCGGCTGGCCGACGATGTGCTGAGGCGCCATGATGAGACCAGCAAGGATCATGGCAATGTAGGCGTCTCCGATGCCCGGCCGCGCGAGGAGTGGGAGAGTCTCGTCGCGGAGGGCGCCGTGGCCTGCGAGGATGGCCTGTTCGAGAAGGTCGTGCTGGCTCGTTCCGTGCGCGTCCGCGCCGACCGTCCGCTCGATCCGGCGGGCGCTCTGCGCCGCCTGCGCGCCACGTACCCCGCCGCCTACATTTTCGCCGTGGCGCGCGGCCATAACCAGTCCGGTAGTGGCACGGGTCGCACGGAGGAGAATGCCTGTTTCTTGGGGGCGACGCCCGAGCGGCTGGTGCGCCTTGCCGACGGCATGGTCGATGTCGCCTGCCTGGCCGGCTCGGCGCCGCGCGGCGCGACAGCGGCCGAGGACGAGCAGGCCGGCGAGGCGTTGCTGCGCAGCGAAAAGAATCGCGCTGAGCATGCCGTGGTGGTGCGCACGGTGCGGGCGGCGCTGGACGACCTCTGCACCGACCTGTCGGTCCCCGGCGCGCCGCGATTGCTGCGCCTGCCCAACGTGCAGCACCTCTACACGCCGGTCGAGGGCCGCGTGCGCGATAGAGTTGGCGTACTCGACCTCGTGGCGCGGCTGCACCCCACGCCCGCCGTGGGCGGCTATCCGCGCGCCGCGGCGCTGCGCTTCATCCGTGAGCGCGAAGGGCTGGACCGCGGCTGGTACGCTGGTCCCGTCGGCTACGTCGATCGCCACGGCGAGGGCGAGTTCGCGGTGGCCCTGCGCTCGGCCTTGCTGCGCGGCGACGAGGCCACGCTCTTCGCCGGCTGTGGCATCGTGGCCGACTCGCGCCCCGCCGCCGAGTACGCTGAAACCTGCCTCAAGCTGCGCCCCATGCTCGGGGCCTTAGCAGTTAGTTGATTATGGGACACATGACGACCGATCAACACCTCAGCGCGACCTACGCCTACGTCGGCGCGCTGGTCGACGCGCTAGCCCTGTCTGGTGTGCGGCATGCCTGCCTCTGCCCCGGCTCGCGCTCCACGCCGCTGGCCCTGAGCCTGGCCGCGCACCCCGCCATCAAACTGTGGATGCACGTCGACGAGCGATCCTGCGCCTTTTTCGCGCTGGGGTTGGCCAAGGCCTCGGGCACGCCCGTCGCGATTGCCTGTACCTCGGGGACGGCCGCGGCCAACTTCTATCCCGCCATGGTCGAGGCGCGCTACGGTCGCGTCCCGCTGGTAGCGCTCACGGCGGACCGTCCGCCGGAGTTGCGCGAGAACGGCGCGCCGCAGTCCATCGACCAGCTCAACCTCTACGGTCGCCACGCCAAGTGGTTCATGGAGATGGCCCTGCCCGAGGACGGTGAGCCCATGCTGCGCTACGCCCGCGCCACCGCCGCCCGCGCCGTCGCCACGGCCACCGAGGCCCCGGCTGGACCCGTGCATCTCAACCTGCCCTTCCGCGAGCCCTTTGTTCCCGCCACCGTGACCTTCCCCGCCAACAACGGCGGCGCGTTCGACAACGCGTACGCCGCGCTTGGGGTCATTGGCGGGCCGCGCCGGACTTATGGCGGCGATATGCGTGATATTGCGGGAAACCTTGTCGCGGACTTTATGGATGAGTTACACGGACGGCACGGCCTCATCGTGTGTGGCCCGCAGACTTCTCCCGACCTGGGCGCCGCGGTAACACGGCTCGCGGCGATGCTCGGCTATCCCGTGCTGGCCGATCCGCTTTCCGGTGTCCGCTGCGGTCCTGAGAGAAATGCGTACGTCTGCGACGCCTACGACGCGTTCTTGCGCATCCTGCCCGAGGACCGCCTCATCGACCTGATACCCGATGTTGTGTTGCGCTTTGGCGCCATCCCAACGTCTAAACCCTTGCAGACGTTTCTAAACCGTGCTCGCCATGAGATACTTGTCGACGGAGACAATGGGTGGCAGGATCCCTCGGCGCGCGCTGATACTCTCGTGCACGCGGACCCGACGCTGTTCTGCGAAGACGTGATAGCTGAGTTGGAGCGTCACTTCGTCGACGCCCGTGCGCTCACCTATACGCGCAACCAATCATGGGTCGAGTTGTGGCGCGACGCCGACCGCCACGCGCGAGCAGCCATAGAGGTGTGCTTGAATCGGCAGGAGGGGCTGTTCGAAGGTAGGGTATTCGCCGAATTGGCCACGCTCTTGCCCGCTCGAGCCACGCTCTACGCGGGCAACAGCATGCCGGTGCGTGACCTGGACACGTTCTTCCCCGGCAGTAGCCGCGACATCCGCTTCCTCTGCAACCGCGGCGCCAACGGCATTGATGGTGTTGTCTCCAGCGCGCTTGGCGCCGCCGCCCATCTGGCTAGTGGAGGAGAGGGACAAGGACCGCTGGTGCTTGTGATCGGCGACCTCTCGTTCTACCACGACATGAACGGTTTGTTGGCGGCCAAACAGCACAAGCTCGACGCGACGATCATCCTGCTCAACAACGACGGTGGCGGCATCTTCTCGTTCCTGCCGCAGGCCGCGGGGGTCGAGGACTTCGAGAGGCTCTTCGGCACCCCGACGGGACTTGACTTTGCGCCCGTCGCCCGCATGTACGGGTGCGGCTTCGAGACTGTCACCACCTGGCCCGCGTTCCGCCGGGCCGTGTCCGCCAGCCTGGACACGCCCGGCGTGCGGATCGTCGAGCTGCGCACCGACCGCGGCCGCAACGTTATCCTTCACCGCGAGGTCTGGCAGGCCGTCAAGGAGGCCCTGTGACACGATACGAGGTCAATGGCATCGGCCTGAACGTCGAGACGACCGGCGACGGGCCGCCGCTGCTGCTGCTGCACGGTTTCACCGGCAGCGGCGCCACGTGGACGCCGCATCTGCCCGCGCTTGCCCCCCAGGTCACGGCCGTCGCGGTTGACCTGATCGGCCACGGTGGCTCGGACGCGCCTGTCGATCCATTGCACTACCGTATGGACGCCCAGGTGCGCGACCTGTGGAGTCTGGCCGATGCGCTCGGCTTCGCGCAGACCCCCATCGGCATTCTGGGCTACTCCATGGGCGCGCGCGTGGCCCTGCAGATGACCGCCGCGGCGCCCGCGCGCGTCTCTCGGTTGATCCTGGAGGGCGGGACGCCCGGGCTGGCCGATGACGCCGCGCGCCGTGCCCGCCGCGCCGCCGACGAACGCCTCGCCTTTGACATCGAGCTGCGCGGTGTCGAGCCCTTTGTCGACTCATGGGAAGCGCAGCCGCTCTTTGCCACGCAGCAGCGGCTCCCCGCCGCGGTCCGTCAGGCCCTGCGCCGAGAGCGGTTACGCAATACCCCGGCCGGATTGGCCAACAGCGTGCGCTGCAACAGCGTCGGCGCCCAGCGGTCGCTCTGGAACCGCCTCGACACCGTCGCCACGCCCGCGCTGCTGATCGCTGGCGCCCTGGACCCGAAGTTCGCGGACATTGCGACCGCCACGGCCGCGCGTATGCCCGCCGCGCGGTTGGCTATCGTCCCTGGAGCCGGCCACGCCGTGCATCTGGAACAACCCCAGGAGTTCGACCGCCTCGTCGTCGATTTCCTGGAGGGGACAAGTGGCTGATGCTCAAACCCGCGACGGCTAGCATTAATATAGATAGTAGGAGGAAAGATGCCTGTCCAATGGCAATCTGTCCGTGAGTACACGGACATCCGGTTCGAGAAGTCCGGTGGGATCGCCAAGATCACCATCAACCGGCCCGAGGTGCGCAACGCGTTCCGTCCCCAGACGCTGTTCGAGTTGATCGACGCCTTCAACCGTGCCAACGAGGACCGTGAGGTCGGCGTGGTCATCCTGACCGGGGCGGGCGACAAGGCTTTCTGCTCCGGAGGCGACCAGCGCGTGCGCGGCGAGGGCGGCTACGTCGGCGACGACGGGGTGCCGCGCCTCAACGCGCTCGACCTGCAGCGGGTCATCAAGTATCTGCCCAAGCCGGTCATCGCCATGGTGGCGGGATACGCCATCGGCGGCGGCCACGTGCTGCACCTGCTGTGCGACCTCACTATCGCCGCCGACAACGCCGTCTTCGGCCAGACCGGTCCTCGTGTGGGCTCGTTCGACGCTGGTTGGGGCGCCACGTACCTGGCGCGCGTAGTCGGGCACAAGCGGGCCAGGGAGATCTGGTACCTGTGCCGCCAGTACAATGCCCAGCAGGCGTTGGAGATGGGCCTCGTCAACACCGTGGTCCCGCTGGAGCGGCTGGAGGAGGAGACGGTGCAGTGGTGCGGCGAGATCCTGGAGAAGAGTCCTATTGCCCTCCGCTTCCTGAAGGCGGCCTTCAACGCCGACACCGACGGTCTGGCTGGCCTGCAGCAACTCGCGGGCGACGCCACTATGCTCTACTACATGACCGACGAGGCGCGCGAGGGCAAGCAAGCCTACCTGGAGAAGCGCAAGCCCGACTTCTCGGGCTTCCCCCGCTTGCCCTAAGTGACGAGTAACGAGTGACGAGTGGGCTGGAGAACGTTGCGGACGTACCACACCCGACCGCGGTCGGCGTGGTTTGCCATTGACCGCAGGCGCAGGTCCCCAGCTCGCCACTCTCCTTGAGGAGCCTGCATGACGACCGTCTCATCGACATCGACCGTAACAATACCGAGCGGGGCGCGCGCCTGGCTGCTGGCGGCGCGGCCGGCCACGCTGCCCGCCGCGGTCGCGCCCGTGTTGGTGGGCACGGCGGTGGCCTACCGCGACGGCCACTTCCGCGCCCTGCCGTTCCTGGCCGCGCTGGTGGCCGCCGTCCTGATCCAGATCGGCGCCAACTTCGCCAACGACTGGTTCGACTTCAGGAAGGGCGCCGACACGGACGCGCGACTCGGCCCCATCCGCGTGACCCAGAGTGGCATCTTCACTGAGCGCCAGATCGCGCGCGCGACGGCGTTAGCTTTCGGGCTGGCCACGCTGGTTGGGCTGTACCTGGTCGCCGTGGGAGGCTGGCCGATCTTGCTGGTCGGGCTGGCCTCCATCGCCGCCGGCATTGCCTATACCGGTGGGCCCTATCCGCTGGGCTATCATGGCCTCGGCGACCTGTTCGTGTTCATTTTCTTCGGCGTGGTTGCCGTGACCGGTACCTACTACGTCCAGGCCAACGCCGTCAGCGGGACTGCTCTGGCCGCCTCGGCGCCGATGGGCCTGCTGATCACCGCTATCCTGGTCGTCAACAACGTGCGTGATATTGAGACCGACCGCGTCGCCGGCAAGCGCACCATGGCCGTGCGCATCGGGCGGCGAGCCACGCGCGTGCAGTATGCGCTGTGTGTTCTGGGCTCGTATCTTTTCCCGCCGATCATGTGGACTCTCGGCGCCGCGTCGTGGTTGTTCTGGCTGCCGCTGCTCACGTTGCCCGTGGCCGTGCGCCTGGTCCGCACCGTCGGCACACACGTGGACGGTCCCACCCTCAATAAATCCCTCAAGGGGACAGGACTACTTCAACTCGTGTTTGGCGTGCTATTCGCCGTTTGTCTGCTGGTACATTGATTGATGGATACCCCTCACCCATCCCTCCCGCAAGCGGGACCCCACTCATTTTCCCCAAAGGACGGAGGGGAGGCCCTCACCCTCACCCCCTCTCCCGTGGTAGGGAGAGCCGGCTGGGCTGTCGGATCCGCGGAGCTGAGAGACCAATCCGCATGGGCAGGGGGTGCGGGTATGCCCGATTGGCTGGCCGCTCGGGCGCGCCTGACGCCGGAGCAATTGGCGCTGATGGCCGGCGACGAGCGCCTGACGTTCGGCGAGCTGGACCGGCGGGCGACCGACGTGGCGCGTCGGTTGGTCGGTCTTGGCGTGCAACCAGGGGACCGCGTGGCCGTGCTGCTGCGCAACGGCGTGCCCCTGGTCGAGCTGGTCCACGGCGTGGGCCGCGCCGGCGCCGTGCTGGTCCCCTTGAACGTGCGCCTGGCCCCGGCGGAGCTGGCCTGGCAGATTGAGGACTCGCGCGCCTGCCTGCTCCTCTACGACGAGGCCAACGAAGCGTCCGCGCGCGAGGCCCTCACCCTTCGCTCCTTTCCTGTGGCAGGGAGAGGGGTAAGGGGTGAGGGTTCCTTGCGTGTCGATGCCTTTGCTAGCCTGCTGTGTAAATCGCGGATTTTCATGGGTGGGGGCGTCTCGCAGGGACATGACAATCTGCCATGCGAAAGTGCTTTCGTACCGCGCGACCGCGTCGACCTCGCCGCCGTGCATACCGTCATCTATACCTCGGGCACGACCGGACGCCCCAAGGGCGCGATGCTGACCTACGGTAACCACTGGTGGAGCGCCATGGGCTCGGCGCTCAATCTGGGCCTGCACGGCGACGACCGCTGGCTGGCCGTGTTGCCGCTCTTCCACGTCGGTGGGCTCTCTATCCTGATGCGCGGCGTCATCTACGGCGTGCCCGCCCTGGTCCACGAGCGCTTCGACCCCGTGGCCGTCAACCGGGCCATCGACGAGGACGGCGTGACGGTCGTGTCGGTCGTGGCCTCGATGCTGCGGCGCATGTTCGATGCGCGCGGCGACCGTCCCTACCCGCCGACACTGCGACAGGTGCTGGTCGGGGGCGGCCCAGTCCCGCTGCCGCTGCTCGAAGAATGTCTGCGCCGCGGCGTTCCCGCCGTCCAGACCTATGGCCTGACCGAGACCGCCTCGCAGGCCGTAACGCTCTCTCCCGCCGATGCCCTGCGCAAGCCGGGCTCGGCCGGCAAGCCCTTGCTGCCCAACGAGTTGCGCATCGAGCGCGACGGGGTGCCAGTGGGCGCGGACGAGGTGGGCGAGATCGTGCTGCGCGGCCCGACCGTGACGCCGGGCTACGCTGACCGGCCCGAGGAGACCGCGCGCGTCCTGCGGGACGGCTGGCTGCACACAGGCGATCTCGGCCGCATCGACGCCGAGGGCTACCTCTACGTGCTGGACCGGCGCAGCGACCTCATCATCTCCGGCGGCGAGAACGTCTACCCCGCCGAGGTCGAGGCCGTACTGTCCGCTCATCCAGCCGTCGCCGAGGCCTGCGTCGTCGGCGTCGACGACCCGCGGTGGGGCCAGGTCCCCGTCGCCTACGTCGTCCTCCGCCCCGGTGTTTTTGCTGGCCACCAGTTAGCCGTTGGTCCACTAGTTGAGGCTCGACAAGAACACGAGGCTGAGAGCCTCACCGACGAGCTCATCGCCTTCTGCCGCGAGCGTCTGGCTCGCTACAAGGTTCCATCACAGATCTTTGTTGTCGACGCGCTGCCCCGTAATGCTGGCGGCAAGCTGTTGCGCCGCGACCTGCGATCATAACCCGTCGTGTGTGAGACTGTCCGCCGGGGCGACACGCCGAGCACAGACCTGTGGCGCTTACGCTATACTGTGCCACAACGGGGCCGGCAGTAGGCGTCTGTCGTCGCTGAGTCTGGCCGAGTCCCCAGCTGCTCCGTTTGCTGAGCGTGACCTGCGCGAGTGTACCAGTGTACCCAGGGAGGTGGTCGCATGCCAGAGACCCCGGCATCCGAGCCCCGAGAATCCGCACCGGGTGCGGGGACGCCATCTGATAAGACGATATCCGCGTCTCGATCACGGTCCAAGAAGACCGGAGCGGGAGCATCCGCGACGAAGAGGACGAGATCCAACAAGAAGTCCGCGTTGCGCGGGCTTTTGCTGATCGGTGTCGCGTATCAAAGCAAGGACATCGCCCTCAAGGTCGTGGCCGATGCCCTGCGCGGTGACATCCTGGCCCGTTTCCAACCCGACCTACCGGCGATTGTCGCCGCGCTGCCGTCCGAGGTTCCCAGCCTGCGGATCGAAACCGAGGAGACCGATCTACTGTTCCGGCTCGCCGACGGCTCCATCCTGCACATTGAGTTCCAGATGACGATGCGCGTCGACGATTTGGGGCGCTTCCTGGGCTACCATCTGGCCGCGCACGCACGCTACGGCAAGCCCGTCACCACGGTTATCTTTTACGGCGCCGGGATCACGTCGGCGCCCCCCGAATTTAACACCTCGCAGTGCGTGTTCCGACCGCGCATCGTGTTGCTTGGCAATGAGGATGGCGCGTCGGTGTTGCGCGAGTTGAGGGAGAAGGTCGCGCGTGGGGAGACCCTGACGCGGGACGACCAGGTGCAACTGATCTTCCTGCCATTGATGCGTCAGGAGCAG
>JAABUX010003367.1_pt1 | contig 21260 bp, 17 predicted proteins | sample 5561851 | NCBI WGS metagenome assembly JAABUX01 (sample SAMN10711883, study PRJNA513361) | rock metagenome | isolation source: Antarctica rocks | place: Antarctica: Victoria Land, Richard Nunatak red sandstone | collected 2016-01-03 | reverse complement strand
CCCTACCCTACCCTACCCTAACCCTACCCTACCTACCCTGACCCTTACCCTATACCCTAACCCTACCCTAACCCTACACCTACCTGCCCTATACCTATACCTGCCTATACCCTACCTAACCTAACCCTATGTACTATACCCTATACCCTATATATATGCAGCAGCGCGCGCACGCGGCGGCACACGGACGCCAGGCCGGCCGCGGCGCGCACCTCGTCCGCCGCGGATTGCGGCCGCCTGTCCGCCCAGGCGCGCCGCAGGATGCGCACCAGCAGCTCGTCGGGCAGCGCCAGGAAGGGCGCCTGCGCGGCCGCCGGGGCCCTGAGCGAGGCGAGCATGGCTGCGGCGTGTGTAGCGCGAGGCGATGCTGCCTCGCGCTAAGCAGACAGGCATGTAGAACGCTCGCGGATCCAGCCAAGGCCAGTGTTGCACCGCCCTTTCAGTGCACTCGCAAGGCCCAAGGTCCAGGAGCCCACCGAGGAAGCTCAAAGGCTGCAAGTGCGGGCCCACCGCACGCGCCTAGGCTTCAGCAAGACGGGGCGGGGTATGCAGCTCGCCGCAGCCTGGGCCGAGCGCAAACGACAATATGCGCTGCTGGCTGTCGACGGCGCTGCTTCACAACGTCGGGAGTCGCACCTCCGCGGCGCCTTGGTCACCGGCTCCAGGCTGCACCATGCCAAGGCCCGCCTGCGGTGCAGAGGGGGTCGGGGGTGCCGGCACCCGTGGACGACCTCCTCTAGGCGCTCAGCTGCGATGGGTGTCACACACTGCAGCACACTGGTCCAGCCTCCAGTGCGCGAAAGGCTTCGGTGACACCAGCCGCAGCGCTACCACTTTGGAAAAAACAAACTGGAGCAAAGCAGCAAGGCGGCACCGCGTGCGAGGCTGTAACAGCTGACAAGGGGGCAGGGCGCGCCTGCTTCGCGCGCGCAAGCGGCACGCAGAGCATGCTCCCAATGGGCCCACTGTCGCACCCCGCCCGTCAGGCCTGGTCGACGGCAGCGCGACGAGCTGCCGCTCGGCTGCGCAGCGTGCAGCAGGCATGGGCTGAGTCAAATCGCGTGCGGCGCGGCAACCACAGCCACGCTGGTGCACACTCTGTACATTCCAGCGCGCACCCAGGCTGTGCGTAAGCACCAATCTGTGCGGAGCGAGGCCCTCGCGACAGTGGCCTTGTCTTCTACAACCTTCTGCGCCACAGAGGCACATAAATAAGCCGCGGCAAGGTGGAGTGCAAGCGTCCAACCAACTAGCAGCGAGGGCGGCGCACCGCTGGTTGCCGGGAGGCCCGCAGAGCCAGGCGCGTAATACAGGCAATTGGTGAGCGTGGGAGTTGCGCGGCTTGGCAGCGCGTCCGAGATAGTGCTCCTTGCAACAGAGTGCCGCTCCTTTGAGGCAGAATTGCAGTCTAGCGAGCCTCGCGGGGGTCCAGTCCTAGGTGGACATCAGTCATCAGAGCCCGAGTAGCACTCAGCAGCACACCATTGAATGGACACAGTGACCAGAGCGCACTGCGCGGCCCCTCCCAGTCCTGCGAGCGGCCGTGGAAGCAGCCGCGCACGGCGGTGAAGTGCATGCACTGCTCACAGCACGCTCCCAGCACGGCCTTGCAGGCAAGCACCGCCAGCAGCAGCTGGGGCTGAGAGCCGACCTCGGCCAGTAGGCTCACACACATCTGCCCCGCTGGTCCGAGCCAGCCGGACGCAGGCGCGCGATGTGCGCCTCGGCGAGGCCGCCGGCCAGGGCCACCGCGCAGGCTGCTGCCCAGGTCAGGAAGGTCGAGGCGCGGGCGCCAGCGCTGGCAGCCGCGGCCACGTGCCCCATGCGCCTGGCCGACCTGGTGCAGCCCGACCTCGCGGACCTGCTGGTTCTGGTCCGGCGCTGTACGTTGCGGCGGGCAGCAGGCGTCCCCTTGCGCGAAGCCAGGCTGGTCTGCGAGGCCACCGACAAGGCCGCAGCGCTGCTGGTCAGCCTCGCAAGGCGCATCGTGTGGCGCGGGCCGCAAGCCGCGCGCGACCCCGCGTCGGGCCGCAGGTTGTTGCGCCTGGTGTTCGGGCCGGAGGTGCGCGTCCTGCAGGCGCTCTGCGGCCTGCTGTCATACGCGTTCTGCGTCGACGCCGGCCCCGACCGCAGCACGGCCGTCCGCGAGGCCGCCGAGCGGTGCGTGGCACAGGCGCTGTGGCCCGCGGCCGGCCAGCAGCTGTCCGCCGCCCCGGGCCCCCCCACCGCGTCTGCGCGCGTGCAGGTATGCGCGGCACGACGTATACGGCCTGGCCGCGCACCTGGCCACGTCGTGGGCGGCCCTGGCGGCGAGCAGCCCGGCCAGGGTGGACAACTTTTTGACCTATGCGCTGCTCGCCAAATGCGCGCCCGCCCTGCATCGGGTGCGCCTGTGCGCCCGCGCCTCGCGGCGAGCCGGTCCGCGCGGCCTGCGCCACTGCGGGCGCGCGCCGCGCAGGTGGCCTCGCTGTGGTTTGTAAATGCTGCGCCGGAGGCGTCGGGCGGCGCCGCCGCGCCCTGGGCGGCGCAATACTGGCAGTATCACTCCAGCATGTCGGCGGTCCTCCTGTGGCTGACCAGCGCGCCGCAGCTGCTGCCGCCTCTTCTGCTCGCGACAGAGGCGGCGCCCTTTGCCGACCGCGAGACGTTGCTCGAGGGTGCCACCCAGGTTCGCGCGGCCCGCGCGATCCGACGCCTGCGGCCCCGGTCCCGCGCGTCCGGGCCGACCGCGCGCCGCGCCGCGCGCCGCAGCACTTGTGCGGCGCATCGCTGCTGTACGAAGACCTGGTTGCCGCGGGCGAGGCGCTGCACGCCGCGTACCTGGCGGCCTTCTGCGGCGCGGCCGCGGGCGACCTCCTGGTGACCGTCATGGAGCAGGCGCTGCTGGGCGGCTGCGGTGCGCGCCTGCCAGCGCTCAGCGGGCGGGGCCGCCATCGTGCCGCTGGAAGCGCTCGCGCTGAGGCGCGCTGGTGCGCGGGCCGCAGGCGGCCCCAGCCTGGAGCCCCAGTCCTGGGCGATGACTCTGTACGGCACCGAGCGCGCGATCCGGGCGTACTCTATGCTGCACGCGGCCGCCGCAGACACGCTCGAGCCGGAGGTGGAGCAGCGGCTGCAGGCCCTGCTGGCCGGCCGCGTGGCCCCGCTGCTGCTGCGCTGCCTGCGGCTGTGGAAGGCCGGTGCGCGGCGCCCGGCTCGCGGCCCACGCGCGGCTCCCGGGCGCGTCGCCTGCTCGCGCTGCTGCGCCCCTGCGCCGGCCGCCAGCTCCGGCGCTGGAGACAGACGGCGCGCCCTCTGTCCGGGGCATGCTGTCCGCATGGTCGCTCCTGCGCCGAGGCGCGCGCATGCACGCAGCCCGGCGCGCGCCGGCGCGGCGCACGGCCGCGCTCCTTTGTGCACAGGGCCGGCGCAGCTCAGGGCGGCGCCGCGCGCCGCAGGCGAGCGGCGCGTCCCGGACGGCGCCGCGTGCCTGAGCGCCCGCACGCTGGGCAACCTGCTGAGCGTCCAGGAGGTCTGCATGCGAGTGCCCGGGAGGGAGCGCATCCGCGCGATGCGCCACCTGTACGCGCTGCTGCAGTGGACGTCGCAGCGCCTCGCGGAGCAGGTGCGCGCACGGACGGAGCGGGCGGCGTGCAGGGGCTGCGCCGCGCGATCGCTCCGCTCGCCGGCCGCCTGCTTGCGCTGCGCTTTTCCAAAGCCAGCCGTGTGCCGGGCAGGGTAACACCGCACAGCCCGGGCCGCCTGCGTGCAGAGCGGCTGGGCCTGCGGCCCGGCCCGGGCCGACGTCTGAACGCGCACGCATCACCGCTCCTGCGCGGCGCAGGATGCGCGCGGGGACGCATCGCTCGGCAGCTTTGACCCGACCCTGCTGCAGCACACGCTGCAGGCCGTCGTCCGCTGCACTTTGCCGTGGTCGCTGCTGGTGCGACCCCGGCCGGGCCTGGTTGCAGGGCGCGCATGCGGGGGGCGCGCCTCTTGCTGCCATTGCATGCCTGCCAGGCGCTTGCAGGAGGGCGCATGCGCGCTGTGCCTCTAGCGAGCCAGCGCGGCAGCCGGGGCGTTTGCGCGGCCGGCCGGGAGGGCCCTGCGCCGCAGAGCCCTCAGGCAGCCGGACGGCGCCTCATCCCGAGCAGCGGTCATGCTGCGGCCCGTTGCCTGCGCAGGCTGCTCTGGGGCCGCTCCATGAGCACGCGCAGCGAGGCAGGGGCCTGCTGCCGCTCGCCCTGTCGGCCGTGGAGGCTGCGCTGAGGCGCGTGCCGGATGCCGCGGACGACTCCGAACCGAACGCCGCTCGCGTGGCTGCACGGCAGGCACGCCCAGCGCGCGCGTCCGTGCCAGCGAGCTCTGACGGCTGCGCGGGCTCTCGTGCAGCTGCCTCCCCTAGCAGAGAGTGAGAGCGTGAGGGCGGCAGGCACGGCCGGGTCACCCGGCACTGCCGCCGGCGCGCGCAGGCGGTGGGCCACGCGGTGGAGCTACAGACGTCTGGGCGCCCTGGCTGCCTCGCCCTGCCGGCCGCGAGGGCGCTGCTCGCGACGCTGGCAAAGCTGCTCGCGACGGCGCATGTGCCCAGCTCCGCCATGCGCGAAGGGCTGTGGGTGAGCCGCCCGGCGCCTGCGCCATAGCAGCGGCCGTGGCACCGGATGAGCAGCGTGCACATGGGGTTGCTGGCGCGCGAGCTCCCGTGCGCCCGTGACCCGGCGCATGGCGGGCGGGCGGCAGGAGGCGCTCACAGTCTATGCGCCACTCCTGCTGTGTCCGGCCGCGCGCATGGGCCACGCCGGGTGCGCACTGCCGGCGGAGCTGCTGCCGTGCGCGGCCGCGCAGCTGCTGCCGCTGCTGCTGCTGCCGCCGGAGCGCGTGCGCGCGCTGGAGCCCCCGCGCGACTGCAGCCTGCGAGGCCGCGCCAACTTTGTGTCAATCTCCCTTTCGGAGGTGGTGGTGAGCGCGCGGCCTCTGTGGCCGGCCGCCCTGTGCGCTCACGGCGCTGCTGCCGGGACCCGGCGCGAGCCTGCCTGTGCGGCCGCGCAGGGCGCCTGCGGCCGGCTCGTGGCGCCCGGCGGCTGCGGCGAGTGCCGGGCGGCCGTGCGCGCATGCGCGGGCCTGGTGCCCTTCGTTGTGGCGGCGCTGCGCAGGCTGGCCGAGCGCTGTGCGTGCTGCCCGGTGCCCTCAGCATGTTCGGGCGTGGGCACGGGGTTCCTGTCCATGGCTGGCTCGCTGGGAGGGGCGGGTTGAGCAGCAGGCGGCTGGTGCGCGCGTGCACACCCGCGCATGACGGGCAGAGCGCGGCGCGCGGCGCCGAGCGGCGGCTCCTGGGGCCGTGCGGGCCTGCCCGGCTCCAGTGCCTGCAGGTGCTGCCTGCGCGCGGGGTGGTCATGCCTGCCCGGCGCGCTCGCGCAGGCGGGCCGCTGCCACGCGAGCGCGACGCGGGCTGCTCCGCGGCCGGCGCAGGCAGCCCGCACGCGGCCTGGACAGCAGAGGCGGACGTGGTGGTCGAAAACGCGCTGGCCGGCTTCAGGGCGCTGCACGGCGAGTCGTCCGCCCTGGGCGTCGCGCTCGTGCGCGGCGGCGCGATGGGTGCGGCGGCGCGCCTGGCGCAGCGGTATGCGCACGCGCGCGGGCCGCGCGAGCGCGAGGACAGGGCGGCGCGTGCGGTGAGCTGGATCGGCGCCTTGCCGCGCGCCGGCGAGCTGCCCTCGCCGGAGGTGAGCGCGCGCGCCGGGCCGCCCTGCTGCCGGGCGCCCCAAGTGTACCGGGCGGCAGCCCTGGCATGCGCTTCGGATGCGGGCGTGGCGCCGTGCGCGGTCCGTGCCGCGCCGCCTGCGAACAGGCATGCGCGCGCGCGCGCAGGGGCCGCCTGGGCGCCGCGCGGCCGCGGGCGCAGCGGGGTGCGGCGTGGGGCCCTCGGCGCCACGGATGCGCGCGGTGGACCAGCTGGCGGGCATGGCGGCGCTTGCGGCGATCTATGAAGCGTCGGCGCCGCGCGGCGTCGCAGCGGAGGCGGCGGAGGAGGCCCAGCCGGAGGCCGGCCTGGAGGACCTGCGCCTGCGCACGCCCGCGCTGCGCCCCGTGGGCTGCTGGTGCACGGGGTGCGGCGCCCCTGCGGCATGCAGCATGCTGGCCAGGAGCCTGCTGTCACAGGTGCCCCGGCTCGCGAGCGCGCCGGGCGCGCGCAGGTGCGGCAACCTGTCTGGCGCGTCGGAGGCGGGCCTGCGCCTACTGACGTGCTCCGGCTGCAACGTTGCGCGCTACTGCTCGCCTGCGTGCCACAAGGCAGCCTGGCGCGCGGGCCACAGGGGCGCGTGCCAGCGCCTGCGAGAGCGTGCCTGACAGGCGCGGCCGCCCGGCCAGTGACCTTGCTCTTCCGCATGCGGGGTTCGCGCACTGCTATGAGCTGGCGAGCGCCCCCCGCTTTGACGTGCGCTGGCGCGCAGGAGCGCGCCTGGCGTGGCCGCTGCATGCAGGCAGGCCTGCCTGCGCGCTGCGCCCCGCGCTGCTCGACGTGACGGGCGCGCCTCGTGGCTGCTCCTCGTCGCCGGCAGGGTGGCGCTGAAGGCCTGCGCTGCCACAGGCGCTCGCGAGGTCTCGCTCAGTTGCCACAGGCGCCTGCTGCGGGACAGCTCACAACGCTGGTGCGCACTGGTGACTTTATTGTGAAGAGCGGCGGCCAGGCCACTGGCGCTGCCCTGGAGTTCCCAACCACCTGCGACGCGCCAGAGCGGGTGACACCATGGTGGCTCCTGTTGCAGGTGTGAAGGGCGGGCATGCCGGCGCACGAGTGCTTTGGAGGCAGCACCGCCGAGCTTGGTGCTGGAGTCTGAGGGGGTCACCAGTGGCAGAAGCTGGGCCAGCGCCAGCAGTGCCAGACGGTGCTGGTCAGTGACTCTCTGCATGGCGTGACATGCAAGTGCATGGCGTGACATGCAGGCCCTTGCCCTGTCCCTTTCAGCCAAACATGCTGAGATCAATGCAAATAGACCTGCCCCGTAGCTTATAATATGTGCTCGCTGGCTTGCTTGCCAGGGGTGTGCATGCACCAATCATCCCCTGAAAAATATCCACCACACACTCCTGCTCACATGCTCTTTTGCCTCGTCGACCTCCCGCTGCCTTGTGCGGCCAAGTCATGGCAGAGGCATCAGTGCAGGTCACGCAAGCCGCTGCCTCTGTGTGCGCAGCGTTCTATCCAAGTGCAGCGCCGCATGCTAGCAAGACATGCAGCTGCGGGAGGCTCACCGCCGCGCCAGCACAGATACCACGAAGCTGAAGCTGCAGGCCAGGGCGCTGACAAGGGTGCTGGAGCAGAGCATCATCGCCCCGGCACAGCGGTCCGCGCGAGGAGGCCGAGGAGCGGTGCTCTGGACCGCTCGCTTTGCTCGTTTCGGAGGCCGAGGTGAGCTGCGCACCGTGGTGTCCGGCTCCAGCTGGGGCCTGCATGGGTGCATGCATGCTGTGACCTCAGCAAGCATGTGAAATCAGCAGGCTCTGGGTTGTTTACATGTTGCCAAACTGGACCTGGATCCGCTGTGCATGCTGCCGGTGCTGCTGCTTATCAGGTCTGCAGGTTCTGTTGCTGTGCATGCAAGCTTTGACAGTGCGTCGCCCCCGCGCCGGAGCAAAGTTAGCCAAGGGACAGTGGCGGCCTGGACACGCTGCACAAGAAGGAGCACAAGCTCTGGGACACCACCATCGGGTTGATTGTTCCAGACGAGGCAGGCAGCCGAGCAGGCCGCCCGCCTGATCCAGACGCTGCATGGAAACGGCTTAACCCCTGGGCCTACACCACAGCAAGACACACATGTAACGCGTACACCAAAACATCGCATGCACACCTAATGCACACTAGACGATACACCTGGTACACCAAAACATCGCATGCAAACCTAACACACACTAGATGATACACCTGGTACACCAAAACATCGCATGCACACCTAACACACACTAGATGATACACCTGGTACACCAAAACATCGCATGCACACCTCACACACACTAGCTGATACACACAAGCTGGAGCACACATGGAGCAGTCAGGCAGCAGCAGTCAGTGACTGCTGGGCAAGGCAGGCCTGCATGCGCAGACAGGCAGCTGCAACAAGGAGCAGTCGTCAGGCGGCAGCAGGCAGTGCTGGGCAAGTCAGTGAGGTGGTTCCACAGGGACTGCAGGCCGGCTTTGCACACAAACGACCGTGGACGGCAGCATGCGCTTGGAATCTGCTGCCGCCGCCGGTCACCAGTAACCACACAGGCCGCTGCCTGACACAGCGCACGCGGCCTACTCGTCCTCATCGCTGAGCGCGTCCTCATACAGCGAGAACCCCACGGCGTCCAGGGCGGCTCGGAACCTGCGGCTGTCCCGCCGCCCCGCACCCGCGACGTTGCACCAGCACACCGTAAGCAGGCGCGCGCGCCCCCGCTGCAGCAGATCATACACAAAGCCCAGGAAGGCCATGCACGACGGGCCGAGCGCGGGATACGCGGTCCCGAGCTGCAGCCGCTCCAGGCGGGGGTGCGCGGCCGCGGCCGGGAAGCTCGGATCAAACAGCACGCTGCAGTTCACAAAGCTCAGCTCGCGCAGCTTGGGGAAGCCGGCCAGGGCGCCCAGGGCGCGGGCATCCAAGCGGCCCCCGATCTCCCATTCACCCGCGGCGTGGCGCCCAAGGCGCAGCTCGGTGAGCGCAGACAGCGCGCTCACGCCTTCGGGCAGCTGCTCGAAGCAGCAAAGGGACAGGTCGAGGTGCGCCAGGCGCACAGCGGCCAGGACGCCCGGTGGGAACACCGCAAAGTTGTGCCCCGCCAGGGTCAGGTGCGTCAGAGACGCAAAGCAGGGCGCGTCAGCCACGGGCAGGCCCGCGATCGGCAGCTCGCCGCGCGGCACGCCGACCAGATCCAAATGACTCCCGCTCTCATGCCTGAGGCGCCGCAGCTGCGGCAGCCGCCAGAGCGACGCGGGGAGCAGGCGCAGGCTGGGGCACCCATCCAGCTCCAGGCTGGTCAGGGCGCCCAGCGCGTCCATGCCCGGCAGCGCGGCCTCGCCGTCGGCCGCAAACACGCAGCGCTCAAACTTGAGACACTCGAGCGCCGGCAGGCGCGCCCAGCCGGGTTTGCAGCGCAGGCCGTGAAATTCGCGCAGCCTCAGGGAGGTCAGCTGCGCCAGGCGCGACACGCTGGCAGGCAGCGTGGCGTCCATGCCGATGTTCTCGACCATCAGGTACAGCGCGCGCAGCCGCGGCAGGCCGGCCAGGCCGGCCACCAGGTGCGCCAGGCTGAAGGTGCCCGCCCAGAAGGCCCGGTCGGCCTCGCAGGCCTCAAAGCTGAGGGTGACCTCTTCCAGGGTGCGCACGCTGGCGAGCTCGCGCGCGAACGACATGGGGAGCTGGCCATCCAGCCCGCCGAGCAGCACGATGCGCAGACGCAGGATCTGCAGGCCCGAGCAGCGCACTATGGCGCGCACGGCGCCGGCCAAAAAGGCCTGGATGGCGGCTTGAGTGGGCCGTCCGTAGGGCGGGTGCAGGTCCGCGCGCAGCTTCAACCACTCGATGGCCGTCAGCGCGGGCAGGCTGGCCAGCAGGGTCGACAGCCGCGCGGCGTCCAGGTCGCGTCCAGGCCTGCCCGCCGCTGCTCTACCCTCTCCCCGCTCCTCGCCGAGCCACAGGCCCCAGACGCACTTGACAGCGCCGCCCTGCTCCTGGAGCCACCGGCGGGCGCTGGCTTCCTCGGGCGTACCTGCGGCGGCCACAGGGCGCTGGTTGCAGGCAGCAGAAAGAGCCTGCTTGGGCGCTACGTTGGTGCAGTTGAGAGCACACCAACAGAGCACAGGGAGGGCGTATGTTAGGGCCAACGCGTGCTCTCATGCATGCACTGCAGCACAAGTAATCTGTTCTGTGATGTAACCGGAACCGGAAAGGGCGGGGCGCACCGGGCCGCCCTAAGCGCCCGCCACAGCCTGGCAACGAACTCCCCCTCCAGCGTGCTCCAGAATGGCTGCTCGAGCGCCTCCTTGAACCGCCTGTCACGTGCGCTGGGTCTCAAGCACAGCTGCTGCAGGCTTGTGGCTGCTTCCTTGGATGGTGCGGTGCAGTGCGCACCTGCAGACTGTTGGCAGCAAGAAAGCTTCTGTCACGGTCTGGGGCCTGTACCAGCGCTCCACGGCAAACTGGGCCGCGCACGCACGCAGGACCTGCACTGGCCGAGCAGCACCCCTTGGAGGCGCGGCGAGGCGCCCAGCGCCGCGGCCCTGCGTCGACAAGCAGGGCGCAGGCTCCCTTGCACGCACCTCGGCGGGAAGCTGGTCCAGGCGTAGTGCTGGAGGCCCAGCTGCTCCGTCATCATCGGACTCGCGCGTGCCCATGCTACCTTGTGTTGTGCGGTGTTGACAAAATATTGCACACGACGCAGGGGACAAACACGCTGCCTGTGGCTGGTTTTAGTAGCAGATGATGATGCACATGGTGGAAAGGTGGAAAGCTTAAACAGTCAAACTTGGGCAGCTCAGGCGGCCAGTCGCCACACCGAGACTGCCGCTGCAGCGCAGAGCCCAAACAAGGGAGTGCAAGGAGTGCTGAAGTGTGTCTCCCGTCCGATGTCAGCATATTAAAGCAAGACCCTGCATTGGCATTCATGCGGGGTTCCGGGTCCAGAAATTGCGTTGAGACTCAGGAGCGCTGGCGTTCCAAAAGGAAAGTGTGGCACTCGCTCGTGAACCTGCAATATACCTAGGATGCTCGCGGCAGTTCAACAGCAACGGTTCTCTGGCAGGCGCGAGGGCCTGTCAGCACAGATATCACTGCGGCTACGTCCGGCACCACGAGGCGCGCCTCCCACTGCCCTGAAGGGAGCACTGCCGCTCAGCGCGCAGCAGCAGCGCCCTCTGGGACGCGCGTCGACCTCAACATCGCACAGGCCGCTTTTAGTCCCACACTTCCCTCGCCTTCACACTTGGGCCCATAGCCAAACACGCAGGAAACCTGCAGCTTGGACACAAGCTTGTACTCAACAACACCCTTGCTGCGGCGCCACGAGCATCCAGGTGTGTCGACTCGAGCTGCCAGGCGCTGCGGGCAGGAATAGGCTGTGCGGCGTTGTAGCTCAGTGTTCATTGGCAGTGCAGCCGCGGCTGCACACGGTTCTCTTCAGATTATTTCTTCCACCGCCAACCAGGGCTGTCACGGCTTCGCGTGCAAGCAGCATAAGCAGCCCCTTCAGGAAAAAAAGAAAGCAACCCCCCACAAAGAGTCACATGTAACCCCAAAAAAAGCAATGAATGCTACCGCGCACGGGTCCGTCCGGCCTCTTCCCTGAACCAGGCGTCCAGCGCATTGCGCTGCCGCTCGTTGAGCCGCGCGCGCGGCCGCCCCCGCTTCGCCAGCTCCATCGCGGAGCGGGGGTCGGGCGCGAGCCCGGCGCGGATGAGCGCCGCGCACAGCACCACTGAAGAGCGCCCGTGCCCGTGCGCGCAGTGTATATACACGGGCACGCCGTTCTCGCGGTGCCGGACCACCCACCGCACGCCCGCCTCGATCTGCGCGGGCGTCGGCCCTGCCGCGCACGCAGCAACGTTGAGCGCGCACCCCGCTCCAAGGGGCGCCAGGCCGGGAGTAGCCCATGGCCCGGCGGATTCGCCCCCGACGCATGTAGGTCGGGGCTCGAGGCTGCGCACATGCAAGCGCCCAAACAGGAGCCCGGTGCACCGCCGGGTGCCACAGAGCGCATGCGAGCGAAAGGTGCGCCGTGTGCAGGTGCCGCGGCCGCGAGGGACCGCGCGCGACCGTGCAGAGCGGCAGCGGCGCACCGTGGGTGTCCCAGACGGCCACGTTGTGGTAGGGCTGCTTGTGCCGCCGCGGCAGCTCGCACGTCACGTCCACGACCGCGGGGTGGCCGGGGGGGAGCAGGTCGCCGCGCGCCGGCCAGCCGCCCAGGTACCTGCACGCGCGCACAGGTGTGGAGGCTCCAGCACCGGCGCGGAGCCCCGCTCTGGTCGCCGCACGGCCGTTCCAGCCGCAAGGCCCTGGAGGCTCTTCACACAGTTTCTTGTCCCCAGTCTCCCGTGCAAGCCGGCGGGCCACCTGCCGGCCGCGGTGGCCCTTGCGGGCCTGCGGCGCACCAGCCGTCGGCGACCTTGCTGTACAGCGGCTCAGTCGAGTCGTGCCGCTGGTAGTGCAGCTTGAGCCGCAGCGCGACGTGGTAGGGCCAGAAGAGCGGCCAGGCCCACCACGCGATCACCCCGTCCCGGCCCTGCGCCGCCCCGCACGCTTCGCACAGCTGCACAGGCACAGCGCTCGCACGCGGCGCGCGGGCAGCGCCCACCTTGCCCAGCAGGCCGGTGCTGGAAGCCGCGCAGGCGTTGGTGGCCGCGAGCGACACGGCGAAGCCCGTGAGCGCAATGTGCCAGAGCACGAACAGCACTGGCAGCGGCGCCTGCCGCCGCAGCAGGAGCGCTAGGACGGCCGGGAGCGCTGCACAGCTGCCGACGAGCCCGGCGAGGTGGATGCCCATGCGGGCGGCCTCTCAGGCGGCTGTCCCGCTGTCGGCGGCGCAATCAGTCCCAGCTTTATGGAGCAGCGCAGCGCTTGCTTGCAGGCCGGAGCGGGGCAGGGGTTATTCAGGAGGTTTGCCCAGCTGGCCTGCAGGTGCTGGATGCACCATTTGTGCCCTATTTGCCTTCAAGGGGCGCCTGCGCCTCAGCCTGCAAGCGGTTGAGCGTGGGCGTCCTGTGCCTGCCCCGCATGCTGTGCTGATGGGCGCCCCCGCCCGCTCAAGCGGGGACTGATGGCCACCAAGGAGGAGCGTGTGCGGGCGCGGGTGCAGAGCATGTGCGCCGCCCGCCCGCACGTTCACCAGCCCCGGCCTTCCTGGCTCGCTCTGACGCGCGCGCCCGCCCGCGCCCGCAGCTACAACAAGCAGGAGGCCGACTTTGCCACGCGTGAGGAGTTCTACAACTACCTCGAGGAGCGCGAGGACATAAGTGAGCCCCTCATTCGCAGCGCCTACGCAGCCCCGCCGTCTTAACCACTCTGAACGCACGGTGGCATGGCGCCGCGCGCGCCGCGCAGTCCTGAACCTGTCCGAGGGCATCGATGTGGAGGCCACTGAGGCCCGGCTGCGCACGTACGAGCGCGCCAACTTTGCGGACATCGCCGCCAAGGAGGCTCGCAAGGCGCGCGCCCGCCCGAGCGCGCCAGCCTGCTCCGGGCCGCGGGCGGGCGCGCCGCGACCCGCCGCCCGGGCGCGCAGGTGGAGGACAGGCGCGCCGCCGCCGAGCGCCTGGCGCCGGCCGGCGCGCAGGCCGGCGGCGGCGCCGTGGACTCCGCCCCGCCGCCAGTGGCCGCCGGCGCGGGCGCGGGCATGCAGTACACGGCGGCGCCGGCGCTGTGCGGCCTGCTGCCCGACACGCCGCTACCGCTTGCTGGTGCAGGGTTTTTGTTACGCGCGTGCGGGTGCTGGCGCGGTGTGCCAAGACATCGCCAGCGGCCACCAGCCAGCGTGGCCGCAGCGGCGCACTGCTGCCCTGACGCCGCGCCTGCCGCGGGGCAGGGCGGCCGTGGCGGCGGTGCAGCCCGCGCCGCTGCAGCTCCCGGCGCGCGTGGAGCCCGGCGCCAACGGCGCGCCCGCGGACGCGCGCGCGCACATGGCGGCGGCGAGCGGCTGGTCGCCCGAGTTTGCGCGCCAGCGCATGCTGGCCGAGGCGTTCGGCAGCGTGTTTGTGACGTGACGGGGCGGCGGAGCGGGCGGCGCTGCTCGGGACGCGCCGCAGCGCACGAGGAGCATGTGCTCGTGGCCAGCGCGCGGCAGCCGGGCGCATGCGCGGCTGAGTACAGATGTAAAGGTGAAGCCGGGCGTCTTTGGTTTCATGCATGCTCCGCGCTGCCTCTTGTCTTTATTTGCAGCACCAAAGGCCAGGGCTCGCCTCTGCACAGTCTTAGGGTCCGGCCGCCACCTCAACAGCGCACCACCGAAGATTGGAAGCAAAGCGGCAGCTCGCAAGCCTATGTCACAGCGGCAGCTCGTGGCCCAGGCGCGTGCGCAGGCGCGCCGTGCGCGGCAGCGCAGGCCCGCCGATTTCGTTGAAGGCCGCGACCGGCACGCCAGCCCGCCAGCCTCGCACCAGCAACCGGGCCTCACACCGGGCCGTACAGCTGGCGCAGCAGCGCGGGCAGCCCCGGCGACAGTGCGGCCATCAGCACCGCGCCCGCCTGCGCCACGTTCAGCGACTCCATCGCGCCCGGCATCGGCACGCCCACCGGCCGGCAGCGCGCGCCGGCGCCCGCGCCCAGCCCGCGGCCCTCGCTGCCCAGCACCAGCGCGACCGCCGCGCCCTCCACCGCCGCGTCCAGCCGCGCGGCGGGCGCGCCGGCCCCGCCGCCGCAGGCTGCGCCCTGGACGCCGCGCGCTGCGGGTGCGGTCGCGGCCGCGTCGCCGTCCGAGTCGGAGTGCGGGTCGGCCGCCAGGCAGGCCAGGCCGTGGCGCTGCGCGATGGCGTCTAGGTCCTGCGCCGCGGCGCGCGCGCACCCTTACTCCTCCAGGCGAATAGCCCGGTCAAGAGCCGCCCGGTCGCAGCGGCCAGCAGCGGGCCAGCACACCGCGCGCGGCGTACGCAAGCAGGGCCGTGGCAAGCGGGCGCGGGCGGGCGGGGCGGCACCGCCCAGGCGCCGGCGGCGAGCGGGAGGCGGAAGGCGGCGCCGCGGCTGGCGCGCAGCGCCTTGTCATTGAACGGGTCGCAGCAGCCCGGCAGCAGCAGCGCGCCGCCCCAGCCCAGCGCCAGCGCCGTGCGCAGCAGCGTGCCCTGCCCCGCGCCGCGCGCGCCAGGTGAGCGGCGCGCGGGCCAGCGCGCCGGCTGCGAGCGCCCGGCCCCCGCCGGGGCGGCACGGCGTGCCGCACGGCTGGGTTGCCAACCTCGCGCCGCTGCTGTGCGGCGGACCGCGACAGCGCGCCGTCATGACTCGGCGCGCCACCGAGGCGAGGCAGGCCTGGGCTGCAGCGGCAGGCGGCCCACCATGTTGCCGGGGTCCTGCACGCCATCCAGCACCAGCAGGCGCCGCAGCGAGCCCGCCGGCACCCCGCCCGCAAAGTCCGCGGCCGGCGGCAGCCGCACCTCCGCCGCCGCCTGCACGCCTGCGCGCACGCCGCATTCTCGCAGGTGCAGGCTCGCCTGGCAGGGAGAGCGGGCGCGCCCAACGGCCCCGCTGCCGCACGGGCCACGCTGCTGCATGCGCGGTCCCAGGGCCAGGCCGAGAGCGCATGGGCCACTGCGTGGGCACACCATGGGCGCGTCTGTCCAGCAAGTGCGCGGGTGCAGGCAGCAGGCCCGCCCGGGGCGCACCCCCGGCCGACTCGACGCCGCAGACCTTCTTCAGCACGGCCTCCGTCACGCGCACCTCCCGCGACGCTGTGACGCCTGCCGCGTCGGCCCGCCCAGCTCAGCGGCAGGGTCTGGGCGCGCCTCGCCCACAGGCAGGCTCGCCGACGCTGCGAGGGCGGCGGGCCGCGGCGGCGGCGCGGCCCTGCGCTTGCCGACAAGGCGCTGTCCAGGCGCATTGAAGGGCAGAGGCTGGCGATAGGCGGGCCTGACCGGGCGGCGGCGCGGCGCCGGGGCCGAGCATGAGGACGAGCACGGCCGCCGGCGCGCCCGCCCAGCCGGCGACCTCGCGCACGGGCGTCGCGCCGGCCAGCAGCACGCTACGGCAGGCCTCCCGGTAGGCGCGGTCCACGCGCAGGCGCACGCAGTGCTTCACTGCGCGCCGCGCGGCCTCAGCAGCGCGCTGGCGGCAGGCTGTGCGCAGGTGCCCCGCGGTCCGGGGCGCGCCGTAGCTGTTTGCCGTGCTCGTGATCTCCTCGCAGACCGGGGCGGCTGCACCGCTCCTCGCCATGACGTGTGCCGCCCGGCCGGCCGCACGGCCCGCTCGGCCGCAGATGCGTGCCTCCTGCCAAGGAGAGCGGCAAGACTGTCGGCTGGGGCGGGCGGCACTTGCCCAGCAGGTCAGCGCCACCCGGGCAGCCTACCTCGAGCGCGCCAGTGCGCCGCCCTGGCAATTCGTGCACCAGGCTGACTGTGGGCTGCCGCGTGCGGCCATAGTGGCAGAGCAGCGCGGCGCGGGCGTGTGCGCAGCTGAGCGCCGGTCGCATTCGCCCCTCCCTCTACTTCCTCTGTATCATAGGTAGCGCGGTCTGTCTGTGAGTCACAGAACACTTGCGGAGCACCCCGGCTGTCACAGTTACAAACTCTGTGCCGACAGCTGGCGCTGCCGCCGAAGCAGCATGCAGCGTGCATCGCGCGTGCACTGTAGAGGAAACTGGCTATCTAGCTCTGCTATTCTGCACTGTGAAGGCGCACGGCGCTGGCTCAATCAGAGCGCCTGTAGACATCACAGCAAGGGCCGCACAGTCCACAGGGGTGCAGCGCAAACTACCTGGCAACGTGGCAGCCTGTGTTGTGCTATGAGAAAGAAAAAACAGGCGCTAGCAGGCACTAGCGGCGCGCGGGCAGCACAGTGACCTTGCACGGGCTGCCATTCAGTGAGACGCCCGAGGGCGCCAGGCTGGCTGACGTGCTGCCCAGGATGCTGCCCAGCGTCGCGGTCTGCGCCCCGGGCGACAGCGCCTGCGCGCCGGCGGGCCATGCTTCAGGCCACGGCGCCAAGGCGCGAGCTGCCGGGCGCGGGCCATGGTCCGCGTGTCGCTAGGCCGCCCGGCGTGCCGCGGGGCGCGCGCCCCAGGACAGTTAGCTGCGCCGCTGTGCGCGGGGCAGGCGAGCCCAGGGCCCCCCGGCACCCCGCAGCGCTGCGTCTGGGCGCAGCGGGCTGGGCCGGCGGGCGCGCCTGCATGATGCTGCCCTGCACGGCGCCGGCGGTCACGGAGAACGCGTCCCAGCCCCACGCCTGGCCGTTGCCCGCGTCGGCGTAGCCGCCAGCGGACGTCAGCACGACCTTGAGCGGCGCGGGCGCGGGCGCGGCCGCCGTGTTCATCACCGTCAGCGAAACCGTAGCCGCGTAGGGCGCCGCATTGCTGCCGGTCGGCCACGCGGCCGACACGCGCACCGCGGCCGCGCACGCGCCCGCGCCCGCGCCGGCCGACACCACGGTGCTGAGCGTCGGGGCGGCTGTGACGGCCGGCGCCGCCGGGGCCGCCCGCGCCGGGGGCGGCGGCGCCGGGGCGGGCGGCGGGCTCGGGGGCGCGCCCTGCGCCGCGGCCGCGCCGGCGGCGGCGCCGGGCTGCTTGGCGGCCTGGCGCGCGAGGATGCCAACCAGGAAGGCGTTGGCGTCCAGGGATACCTGCGCCAGCGGCATGCCCCATTGCGCTGGCCTGGCAGCGGAGGATTAGAGGCATGGAGCGGGGCGGGGCGCGTGCCTCGTTGCGCTGGTACTGGCAGCGCGCGTTGGCCCAGTTGTCTGAGGGCGCCTGGTTGGTCGGCGGGATGGGCGCCGAGGCCCACCTGCGGCGCCAGCGCGCCCCAGGTCATCTGCCCGGCTCGGCGGGGCGGAGCGGGCCCAGTCCGGAGTAGCAACTCCGGCCGGGCGCTGGGCGGCAGCACGGCCGCGGTACCAGCTGCAGGCCTTGCGACAGGCCACGCCACAGCGGGCGCAAGATGCGCAGGCAGGCCAGGAGGGGCGGCGCACGAGCAGTGCCCCGGGTCCCAGGACGGCGTCGGCAGCGTGAACTGCTCGTAGTTGGGCCCGCCGACCATGGCGCCCTCCAGCACGATGCCGTTGGTGGGCGGGTCGTTCTGGCAGGCGTTGAGCTGCACCTCGCCGGGCTTGCCGGAGCACGTGCGCAGCGGCTGGCAGTCCGGCTGCCGCGCAGCGGCCCGGTGAGTGCCTGCAAGCCCGAGTTGCGTGCCGAAGCACCTCTGACGCTCTGCACTTGGCTGAAGCTGCATGTGCGCGTTCACGCCATTCGTACAGCCCTGAGAGACTTCAGTTTGCCCACCGGAAAGTTCGTGCTGTAGCGGTGGTGCAGAGCGGACGCGCGCGTGGGCACGCCGCATGCGGGCACGTACGACACGTAGTTGGGGTTGTTGCCCAGCACCTGCGCGCGCCACGCGCTGCAGCGCCGTGTGCAAGGCTCTATTGACACAGGAAAAAGCTGCGGTCCGATGCAGCCACGCTACTCTGCGCCAGGGACGCAGGCTGATGAGACGCGCCGCGCGTGGGCGCCGGGGGCGCCCGGGGCGCACATAGTCCAGCTGCGACTGCGCGAACGCGGTCAGCTGCGCGGCGGTGCCGGCGTCGGGCTGGAACATGTCAACGTACATGAGCGAGGTCAGCCCGGCCGACAGCCCCGCGCGATTGGAGAACCAGGGCGAGATGTCGGTCTGCCAGAACAGGCCGCCTGCGGCGCGCGCGCGCAGCCTTAGCCTTGCCGGGGGTTGGGAGGCCGCCGCTGGATGCCCGGTGTGCGCAGCACAAAGCTGTGTGAGTCCGCATGCGCTGCAGCACGAGCTGCAGGAGGCGCATGCATGCAGCGCAGCGCATCCGGCCACATGTGGACGCCCCAGTCCGACCTCGAGGGCTGAGCTGGCGGGGCCTGCGCGGGGTGCCGCGCCTCGCGTGAGGTGGCCCGGCTGCTGCACGTACGCCAGCACGTCGGTGGTGAAGTGCTGCGCGAGCGCCTGCGCTGAGAAGCTGCTGGGCGCGGCCTCGGCGTGCAGCATGAACGCGCCGAGCGCCACGTTGTCGTAGCTGCGCGCCCCGCGCGCCAGCTGGCATCCCGTCGCGGCCGCATGGGGCGGCCTGGGGCAGGCGCGGCGCGGGTTGGGCCGCGGCCGCGCGCCTGAAGTACCAGGGCCAGAGCTTGGTCGCGTACGTGCTCTGGTACAACAACGCGGTCGCCTGCGCGGCGCGCAGCCGCCCCGTCGCGCGGGCGGCAGGCCTGGGCGGGGGGCGGCCGGGTGGGCGCGTGGGCGCGGCACCTTGTCCAGCCAAGCCGCGTCCCGCGTGGCCTTGTGCAGCCAGAGCGCGCCCCAGGCCTGGTCGTCCACCGTGCCGGTGGAGCCGTAGAACACCGCGACGCGCCGCACCTGGTCAGCGCATGTGTACCTGCGCGCGGCGCGCCCCCGACATGAGGCAGCGGCCGCCCCACGCTCGCCCCCTGCCCATGCGACAAGCTTGCACTTCTCTGCCAAATTCTGGCACGCCGGTTTAAGCCAGGGACGGCGCCTCATGCAGCGCGCACTTGCTGCCGCCGCTGGCCTCCGCGAACGCGTAAGCGCGCTTGGCGGCGTCGAGCAGCTGCGCGGAGTAGGCGGCGTCGCTCGCAAACAGCATGGACGCCGCGGCCAGGGCCGCCGCGTACTGCCCGCCGAGGTCGGCCCCCTGGGTCACCTGCCGCGCGGCGGCTGCAGCTGAGACAGGAGCAGGCCGTGCAAGTGCTGTGCTGACAGGATGGCAGCAGCGCCAGAGCCGCCCTATAGAATAGCGCCTGTGCCAGACAGCGGGTGCGGCGGGCCGCGGGCGCACGTTGATGGCGCGGCGGCTGGTGCGCGTGAGGACGTCCACCTGCAGCGGCGCGACGTCCCAGAACTGGTGGTCCGCGTCCGCGTCGCCCACCGCGGCCACCAGCGAGGCGGGCGCCTGCGCCGCCGACGCCAGCAGGAAGTCCGCGCCCCACCTGGCCGGCCCCGTGGCGCATGCGCATGGCCGCATGCAGGCCGGATGCACCATGGAGCAGGCGCCCGCCTGTGCCCGCCTGGCAATGCGCAGCAGGCTTGGACCTGCCACGGCATGGACGCGCGATCCAAGAGCGCCCGGCTTGGCGCGGCGGGCGCACCGGATGTTAGACAGCAGCGCGTCGTAGCTGCCCGTCGCCTGCAGGCCCTGCGGGTACATCAGCGCCACCCACGCCAGCATCGACACGCTCCAGGCCTGGGGCCAGTTGAACTTGATGTAGTCGCCTGGCGCGTCAGCGCAGCAGTCAGCGCCCGCGGCGGCGCATTTGGCAGCGGCCCGACCGCCAGGCCGGCCCCTGGGGCCGCAGCGCACCCGCGTCATAGAAGCCGCCCTGGACCTCGTCGTACAGGCCGGAGTCTTTGCGCCAGGCGACGCGCGCATCTGCAGCCGGCACCTGCGCGAGCCCAGGACGACCTGTCCCGGCCCACCCGCCAGAGGCCAGGTGGCGCGGCCAAGCCCGACGGCGGCGCAGGGCGCGCACCTTGCCGGAGCGCTGGGCGTCGTAGAACTTGACGCTGAGCGGCAGGCAGGCAGCGACGTCGGCCGCGCCGGCGCTGTAATTGCCCAAAAATGCGTCCTCGGCGCCCGCGGCCAGCACCGTCACGTTCTGCGACGCGCTCTGGATGCTGGCCGTGCTGGGCTGCGACATTGACACGCCGCCGGCTGGGCGCAGCAGCGCCGCCAGCGCTGCAGCCGCGGCCCAGAGCGCGCATCGCCCCGTCCATGAGCGCGCCATCTGCAACACCAAGGAGCCCATCTGGGTTGAGCAGCAGCACCAGCACGGCAGGCCGTGTCCTGGGACCACACAGGCTGGTAACGCTAGACCGGCCTCTCTTCAGCGGTGCTGGCTTGGGGCACAGGCAGGCACTTGTACATAACAAGATGACGATATGCAGCACCACGCCCGGACTCAAACTGGGCCCGCTGTGTCACACGAGCTCCAACACGCACCACAGCGACTGCGCGAGGCTCCACTCAGCCAATCCTGAGCGTCACGCTCGGTAGCAGAGCTCCCTGAGCCCTGGGAAGGACACTGGCGGCGTCTGCGCAGCGGCTCCGATATGACGTCGCGACGGTGCTATCTATGTGCTGGTCGGCCTGCGCCCTCGCCGGCAGCAGTTGTCGTGCAACGACGAAGAGAGACCTGCCGGGTTTTATGGAAGTATAAATGGGGCGCCATTGCAGGCCGATCTGAGAGCATCACCCCAGGGCGCACGCACAGGCTACGCAGCGCTTGCCAGCGGACGTCATCAGCGCCGGCGCTGGACCGCTGCCAAGCCTGCTGCCTAGCACCACATGCCGTCATGCTGACATAACAACGCTTGGGCGTGCACGGCGTCCCCGCGCCAGCGCAGCCACCAAGCCGCAGGGCCGCTTGGAAGCAGGTCTGGCAGGCAGGCCTGTACATAGCAAGATGTCACTTCCAATGTGCTGCGTGGCATGGAGTGGGGCGACCTGCAGCACGCACCGCAGCGGCGCACAGCCTGGCCGCCGCTTTGCTGACTCTGGCCTTGTCTGGGCGCAGGTGCTCGGTGCGACCAGGCCACGCTGCTGCAGCGCCGCCACGCTGACGCCGGCGCGGCCGCGCCGGCATGGCAGCGG
>JAABUX010003364.1_pt1 | contig 21270 bp, 12 predicted proteins | sample 5561851 | NCBI WGS metagenome assembly JAABUX01 (sample SAMN10711883, study PRJNA513361) | rock metagenome | isolation source: Antarctica rocks | place: Antarctica: Victoria Land, Richard Nunatak red sandstone | collected 2016-01-03 | reverse complement strand
GCGATGCCCATACAGCGGCGGACGCGCGACGAGCGTCAAGCATGGATATTGGATCGGTTGCGGCTGGTCGGCCCTCTCGACATGCGCGCGGTCGCCGGCGCGCTTGGTGTCTCGCCCGATACGGTTCAGCGCGACCTGCGCGACCTGACCACACGCGGCTTGATCATCGGTGAGGGCAACACGAATAACCGGCGCTATCGGCTGCGTACCGATGATGCGTCTGACGTGCGGTGAGTTGTGACTCGACCTTACCGTATCCGCGGTTAACCGTGGCTCGAGCTTGCCGCAGCTTGCCGCAACTGGCCGCAACGCACACGCCCCAGGCTGGTAGGGAGAACGGCACGGTATCATAAGGACCATGCCTCACCCGCCAGGGTCTGTGTCACTGTACGGCGCCCGACTGGGAGCGCGGGCGGCTCGCCCGCCTCGGACGGCGCCTTGCCCAGCGCGGAGGCGTCCACGACGTTCAGCACATCAATGCGCGCGGTCTCAACGGAAGCGGGCGGGTCGCCCGCGCTCCCAGCCGGTCCACAGTATCGACAACAATTCACGAGCCGCGCCTCACCCGCTCACCACGACCGTTTCGCGACTGGTATGCTGTCAGGCATGTCCGCGCAACAATGTAGCGAACGGAGAGGGGAGAGAGACAATGGCCGAGCTATCGAGCGTGCAAGAAGGGCTGATTCCGTTTCACGGCTACCACACGTGGTACCGCGTCGTCGGCGAGCGCGAGGAGCCGGGCAAGCTGCCGCTGCTGGCGCTGCACGGCGGGCCCGGCGCGACGCACGACTATCTGGAACCGCTGGAGGCGCTTGCCGCGACCGGACGCCGCGTCATCTTCTACGACCAGCTCGGCTGCGGCTGGTCGGCCACGCCGCCTAACCCGGCGATGTGGACGGTCGACCTCTACGTCGAGGAGGTGGGCGCCGTGCGCGCGGCCCTGGGATTGGATCGCGTGCACATCCTGGGCCAATCGTGGGGCGGGATGCTGGGCATGGAGTACGCGCTGACCCAACCGGATGGGCTGGCCAGCCTGACGGTTGCCGACTCGCCGGCCAGTATGCTCCAGTGGGTGGCCGAGGCCAACCGCCTGCGCGCCGACCTACCGCCGGAGGTCCAGCGGACGCTGCTGGAACACGAAGCGGCGGGCACGACGGACGACCCCGCGTACGAGCAGGCCCTGGAGATGTTCTACCGCAGGCACGTCTGCCGCCTCGATCCCTGGCCTGAGTACGTCACGCGCGCCTTCGCTAACATCGCCGCCAATCCCGAGGTCTACCACATCATGAACGGCCCCAGCGAGTTCCATGTTATCGGCACGCTCAAGGAGTGGGATATTACCGCGCGGCTCGGCGAGATCGGTGTCCCCACACTGGTGATCTCGGGTCGCTACGATGAGGCGACCCCGGCCATCGCCGAGACCGTGCACCAGGGCATACCCGGTTCGGAATGGGTCCTGTTCGAGCACAGCTCACACATGCCCCACGCCGAGGAACCGGAGCGATTCATGCAAGTACTCGACCGGTTCCTCACGTCCAACGACCAACGCTAACGCCTGGGCATCGCGCAAGAGTAAGAGCCGCGGCTACTGTTTGGTGTAGTCGGCGAAAAGGAGCACCCAGACGGTGTTGTAGTAGTAGTTGTGCAGGGCGAGGGAGTGGATGTCGTAGTGGATCGGGTTCATGACCGGCACGATCGGCGCATCGCGCATCGCCATCATGTCGAGCTGCGGGTAGAGACGCAGGCGGGCCGCCTGGTCGGTCATGCTTTTGAGTCGGTGCGCGAACGCGTCGACCGTGGGGTTGCAGTACCATGACTCATTGAAGGTGCCGGGCACGGCCGAGGCGCAACTGAGGCCGGGCTCGAAGAAATCGTTGGGGTCCGGGAAGTCCATGTAGTACTGCGACCACGTGATCGCCACCTTGTGCTGCGTGCCCACCAAGGACACCCACGTGGTGCTAGTGACCTCCTGGAGTTGGGCCTTGATGCCGATGGCCGCCAGCATAGGGATGATAGCCTGGGAAATGCGCGGGTCGTCCGACACGTTGTCGGTGAGGAACGTGGTGCTGAAGCCGTTGGGGTAGCCGGCCTGCGCCATCAGTTGCCTGGCCTTGGCCGGGTCATAGGGATACAGATTGAAGTCGCCGTGGCCCGGCATGGTCGGCGGCAGGAAAGTGTTAGTCACCGTCGCGCGCCCGTTCACCAGGCGCACCAGCAGCGGCTTGTTGATCGCCATGTTCACGGCGCGGCGCACCAGCAGGTTGTCGAACGGCTTGACCTGCACGTTCATGCTGATGTACCAGGCGCCGACCTGCACCTGACGGGTCAACTGCTTGCTCCAGACGGGGTCTTGCAGCACGCTCAGGAACTCGGCGCTGGGGATCGACGGCTCGTCTCCGTCGAGGTCGGCCTGACCCCGCTGGATGCGGAGGAACGCCGTCTCGCTGGTGACGCCGAGATCGGCCTGGATGCGGTCCACGTGGCCCACGCCGGCCCTGAAGTAGTGCGGGTTGCGCACCAGGATCAGCCGTTGCCCCAGCGTGTACTCCTGGAACATGTACGGACCCGTGCCCATGGGGTGAAGTTGAGAGTAGGACTTGCCGTACCTGGCGATCTGGTTGCGGTCGACGACCGAGCCAAACGGCATCGCCAGCACGTTGAGGAACGAGGCGTCAGGCGAGATAAGAGTGATGCGCAGCCCAAACGGACCTAACGCCTGGATGCCGGAGACGTGCGCGGCCTTGCCCGTGGCATAGGCCTTGGCGCCGACGATGTTCAACCAGAAGCTGGCCGCGCCGGACTGCGTCGCCGGGTTAATGATGCGCTCGAACGAGTAGACCCAGTCAGCCGAGGTGACCAAGCGCCCGTTCCAGAAGTGCACGTCGTTGCGCAGCTTGAAGGTGTAGGTCAAGCCCCCATTGGAGATGGTGGGCATGGCCGCCGCGGCGTCGGGGGTCAGGGTCGTGCCGGGAGCGTGCGCCGTATTGTAGTCGATCAAGCGATCGTACATCGCGCGCATAAAGGGGTAGCACTGCGTATCGTAGCACTTACCCGTATCAAGCGACGAGAAATCGTTGAGGTAGTCGATGACGATCGTACCGCCATTGGCCCCGTGCGTGCGCGCCTGGACGCCGCCCGGCGTCGCCCCCAGCGCGAGGCCGCACACGACGACCGCGGCCAACGCCGCCGTAAGAATAGAACGCCGCTCCTGTCTGGACATGACGTGGACCCTCCCCAGCGTACTTATCGATGATGCATTGTTTCTATACTAGCACACGTCCGTTGCGCGGCTCGTGGCGCGACGATACCAAGAGGCGCTTCCCAAGATTGTGAGAGTCGGCCTGCTGACCCAAGTCGCATGGCAAACGACGGCGACTAAAGTCGCTCGGATGCCCTGTAGACGACGGAATGTCAGCGGTCAGGCACAAGCCAGGGCCGGGAAAGACACTTCAGTGTCCGTGGTGTGCCATGCGACTTTAGTCGCAGGTTGCAGGCGCGACCACAATCTCGTGGCGCGACGATACCGGGTATGCCTATGGAGCGATGTCGAGAACCTGCGAGAACCAACCGAGCGTGGCCTGGATACGTTCGTAGAGCAGGCTGGTGTGGGTACCCGCGTGCTCCTCGAAATCGTGCGCGATGCCGGCGCCCGTCAGATCGCGGTGCAGGATGCGGTGGCCGATCTGCAGGTCGTACTGGTCGTGGGCGCCGGCGTCGAGCAGGATGCCGCGCATGCGGCGCAGGTTGTCGGCGCGCGCGCGCCAGGAGACGACCGGATCGTAGCTCAGCCATCGCTCCCACAGGGGCTCGATCAGCGCCCCGCTAGGGAACTCGATCGGCAGGTCGACGTAGTAGGGCGGGTTGTTCACGTTCGGCGTGTAGCACGAACCCAGGCCATAGGCGAGCCAGGAGTATTCGTCGCCGCTGACCGGCCCCCGCGGCTCACCTGGGAACACGTTGTTGTAGTAGCGATAAAGCCAGGCGCGATGCGTGAGATCGAAGTAGGAATCCGCCGAGAGCAGCGCCATGGCGGCGAAGACATTGGGGTTGCGCGAGCCCAGGTGCCAGGCCCCCAGCCCGCCCGACGAGATGCCAAAGACGCCGCGGCTGGCGGCGGCGGGGATAGTGCGGTAGTGCCCGTCGACGTGGGCGACGACCTCCCGCGCGACGTACTGCTCGAAGTTGCCGTTGACGGGAGAGTCCACCCATTGGCTGCAGCCCCACTTGCTCCATCCATCCGGCATGACCACGATCATCTCGGCCGCCCGGCGCGCGCCGATGACCTCGTCGAGGACGGGATCGATAGCGCGGTACAGCACGCCGCCGCCGAGCATGTCGCTCGTCCAGTGCATGGCCCGGCTACTGAACCCGTGCAGCAGGTACGCCGTCGGATAGTGCCGGGTCGAGGTGTGATACCCAGGCGGGAGGTAGACCACCAGGTCACGCCGGCTCGGGTCGCCGATGGCGTTGCCCGCGAGTTGCTGACTATCGATCTGCTCGACGACGATCATCGCATGCTGCTCCCTTCGCTGTAGGCGGATTCAGACCCCAGTGTACTCGACGGCCGCCCGCCCCGGCGCGTATGTGCCGTCCACTGCAAAATTACGCAGGCCTGAAAGTTCGGCGCAAAGTTACACAAAACCACGCCCAATATGCGTACATGATCGGCGCAAAGTTACACAGCACATGTCACACGGTTGGAGCGTGGCCTTGGGGCGTAGCAAGCCTACGACGGAAGGGTGTACATGACAGCGTCCACTACCGCATCCAGCGCGACTACCGCGGCCCGAACGAGGCTCTCCTCGTCTCCTGTGGCAAGCGCGTGCTGCGTGTCGGCGTACAGGTGGGCCAGTTCAGCCTGCTGCGCGACAGTCACCCTGTGGCGCCACGGCTACAGCCTGTCTGCAGGCCTCTGGCGGGGGGGCGGCTCCGCGGCCACGCACCACCTACCCGCCACTGTCCGCCTCGTCTCGGTTCCAGCTCAATGTCTGACCACGTTCAGGCGTTCGGCTGCCTGCGCGAGCCGTCCCTCCAGGATCGGTGTCAACGCGACGTGGCGCAGCGAGAGCCGCTTGAGGGACGGGAAACCCTGGTCGCCCAGATACAGCGCAAGCACTGCCTTGGCCTCCTCCGTGGGCGCCCCATCGAGCACAAGGGTACGGAGGGCCGGCAGCCGCGCGGCCATCGGCACGAGTTGGGTAAGGAGTGGCGGCGACGTCCAGGATAGGTCCAGCGTATGAAGCATCCTGACCTTGTCCAGTCCGGTGGCGCGCCCCCTCTCGAAGGCGCTCACTCCCCGCAGGCGTAGCGCACGCAGGCGGGGGGCTGCCGCAAGCACTGCAAAATCACAGGCAGTGACGAAACTAGCCGAGAGATCGATCGCTTCGAGCGCCGGGAGACGCACCAGCGGAGCAAACAGGTTGGCGTCAAGGGTCTCGGCGAGGCGCAGCGCGCGCAGGTGGGGGAAATTCTCGGGCCAGTCGCGCACCCGTGCGAGGTCGGCGTGCGACAAAGTACGGCCAGGGGCTTGAACGGGCCAGGGCGCATAGCCTGAGAGGCTTTCCAGACCCGCCCGGCCCAGAACGCCGAGGACATCCTGCAACTCGCCCGGCTGCACCGAGCTGGCTTGCAGGTCGAGCACGTGCAGGCCACCTAGATGCGAGAGCGTCTCTGCCACCGCTCCAGGCACAATGGGAGGAGACGGATGCCGTTCGTGGTATGGATTGTTTCTCAGGCCCGCACCCGCGAGGCTCAGGTGCGTCACTAGGCCGGGCGGGAGCTGCGCGAGGGATCTAATATGATGGATGCCGGCCTCGGTGACCCAGAGCGCGACCTCACCGCCCACCGAGATCTCGACCTGCCCGCGGGCGTGGCCAAGGAATGTCCAGTCGGCCTCGCCCGCTCCGCGCGTGTAGAGCACTCCCGCCGCCTCGTCTGTCCCGAAATCGACCACCCTCGTCAGGTCCTCGTGCGCCTCACCCATCGCGCCTGGTACGGCCGGGTTCGGACGGACGATGCCCCAGGGTTCGGGCGGTGTAGGCGCCTGCAGCGGAGGGCTGTCCTCGTCCCCGTCTCCGCTAAGCGGCTGCGGCAGGGGCGCCACCGTGCCCGGCGGGTACCGTTGGAGGCGCACGGACGCCTCCTCATACTGCTCCTTGGCTCCCGCGAACGTATCTCCGTAGCGCACCGCGAGGTCTGGGAGGAGCGCGCTCGTGTCCGGCCCAATGTAGGTGGAGACGGACCCATACTTCATATCGTAGTCGAGAAAGACCGCCGGCGCGAAGCGTGGGTCGAGCACATAGCCAAAGAAATCATCACGCTCAGAGACAGGGATATAGTACGCCTCCATCCCGTTCTCCACGTAGCTGAGCTTGGTGCTCAGGGCATGGGGCGGCGCGAGAAAACCAGTCGTCTCTGCGTGGTACGACAGCGGCTCTCCCGTCTCAAGGTCGCCGGGCGCTTTCCCCCACACGACGATGTCCAGGACGTCGGGCGCCGTAAGGGTCGCGCTGCCGCAGGGACGAAAGACCCGGCGCAGCGGCTCGAGCGACCGCAGGTCGGGGACAAAGAGAAGGTCTGCCGTCGCCGCTTCGAGCGCTTCGCCCAGCGCCTCAAAGGGCGCCGGCGAGACCGGCCAGTCACCGCCTCGACTCTCGGTCCACTCCGGATGGCTCTCCAACACGATGCGCGCGGTGCGAAAGGCAAGGGCGACGAAGTCGCTGCCCTCGCGGAGGGCGGCAGGGACAAGCACAGCTTCCTCGTCGGAGGTGAGCGGGCGGCCGTCGGCCCAGACGACACCCGGATCGGCAGGGGCCTCTGCAAAGAGGCCGGACGGGGGAGCCTCCGGCGGCGCGGCGGGCGACGGCAGCGAGGGCGGGCCTGTGACAACGCGCAGATCGTCGGGCAGGAACCCATGCTTGTCGAGCCACGCATAGGCGTCATGATACTTGTATTCTTTCGCCCGTACCACCTCGATCAGCCAGGGTACGGCCCGCTCGGGATCGATCGCGGCAAGGCGGAGTACGACATCGATGCAAGCCCAAGTAGGAGTCTGCCGCACAACGCGCCAGGCGTCGTCCAGGAGGTCAAGCCGGCCCCGCTGCGTTATCTCATGCGCAACCATGAACAATAGGTCATGAAAGAGAACGTCCTTGAAAGCGGGGTCGTGTTCGACCTCTGGGTCATTCACCAGCGCGAAACACAGGTCCGCACGGCCCAGGCGTCGCAGCGGCAGCGTGACGAGGGACTCGATCCAGGTGTGCGGCATCCAGTGCCAGCGGCTCGTATGGCCCCGGTACTGCCGCAGGAGGCTTGTGATAAACGGAGAGTCATGCAGAATCAGATCGAGCAAGTACGCATCAGCGGCCAGCGGCCACCGGCACTCTTTGATAAAGTCAACGGAGTCGACCGCGAACACGCCGTCCTCAAGGCAGCGCCCGGTCACGGCAAGGGGATGAGGGATTTCTCCGAGCACGTCCTTTGAGTCGTACGGGCGCCTATATGTTCCGTCGAAGCGGCACCCGCGAACCGCCAGCGCATAGGCGTCCAGCAGCAGCGTGTGGGCGTCCCTCTTTGAGAGGCCATGGCTGTCCATCTGCGCAACAACCGTTTTGACCGGTCCTGCCCGCAGGATGAGTCCAAGAAATCGATAGAGGCTACGTGTGATCTGTTCGCTCGCCTGAGGACGTGTCTGTAGGTCAAGGAGATAAAGGTCGAGGACAGCCTTATCGGTCCCATCCAGCGGCGCATCGAGCGCCGTGATCTGGCCTGTCGGCTGGACATCCACGGTCATCCCCCACGCGGCAGTAGGCAGGCGCGGGTCCCAGTGGTGGAGGACATCGTCAAGCGTCGCAGCGCCCTGAATGAAATCGCGCACGACGGGCGCGAGCGTCAACGGCCAGCCGCCGTCCGCGAAGCGGGCAGCGATGGCCTCGGCGGCCCATGAGCGCAGGGGTGCGGGCTGTTGCATACTGTTACCACTCTCCATGCGTAATTTTATGGCGAACACATGAGCCAGAGACGCTCAAGAATTGGCCATGGCGAGTCAACTTTGCCTGTGTGAGTTTACAGCGAACACACATACGCTTGTGTACCTTTACAGCAGATTTGGTGTAATTGAAGAGCAGTTGATGGGGGCGGCGCGTGCCTGGATGCGGCTAGTGGGTCAACTCGCAATTGATGCGGCATTTCCGGAGGCCGGATCACACTCAGCAGGCCGCCGAAGTATTCCCGGTTTATTTGTCGCGTGACCCACTAGTGTAGTGTAAAGTTACGGCGGACGCCACAGCGTATGGCCGCCTGATCGACGTTGATCGGCGGCATCCCCGTGCTGTATGCTGGGGATGCCGCGTGTGAGGCAAGGGGACGCATGGATGCGTGGAGATGCGTGGAGCGGTGGAGGAGACGATAGATGCCGGCGATCAGAGAGGACATTCGCAGTATCCCCGCTATCTTGCGCCGGACGTACGCTCGCGTGGACGAGCGTCGCGCGGCGCTCGCCCCGCTGCTCGGCGGCCCGGTGGCGCTGCTCGGGTCCGGCTCATCCTACTGCGTGGCCATGGCGGCCGCCGCTATCTACGAGGGGGCGCGCCACGCGCCGGCGCAGGCCATCATCGCGTCCGACTACCTGCCGCGGCCCGGCTGGACGCACATCGCCATCAGCCGCACCGGGCAGACGACGGAGTTGATCGACGCCATGGCGCGGGCGCGCGCAGCGGGCGCGCCCGTCCTGCTGGTCGTCGGCGAGGAAGGTTCGCCGGCCGCGAGCTACGCCGATGCGCTGCTGCCATTGGAGTTCGCCGCGGAGCAGAACGTGATCCAGACCCGCTTCGTCGTCGCGTCGGTCGAGGCGCTGCGTTCCCTGGCCGCGGGCGAGCATGAGGCATCGGCCGATCTCCCACGGCTTATAGAGCACGGGCTCGATCGTTTCGACCCGGCGCCGCTCTTGCGGTTCGACCACGTCGTCTTCCTGGGGCGCGGCTACTGCCAGGGACTGGCCCGCGCGGCGGCGGTTAACCTGCAGGAGACGGCCCTGATGACGCCCGAGGCGCACCACACGCTGGACTATCGGCATGGCCCGATCGCCGCGGCCGACGGGGACACGCTTGTCTGGAGCCTCGACGCGCCAGGTGACGCGGCCAGCGCCGCCGTGCTCGACGATGTGCGCAAGACGGGCGCAACCGTCTTTGGTCCGGCGGACGAGCCGCTTGCCGCGCTGGCCCAGGTGCAACTCTACTCCTTGCACAAGGCCCAGACGCGCGGCATTGACCCGACGGCCCCGCGCAATCTCTCGCGGGCTATTATCCTCGACCACTCCTGAGCGACAGGGGAGGGAGAGGTATGGACCATGACGACGGGCGCTTTGTGCTGGGGATCGATCTGGGCGGGACCAAGATCGCCGCGGCGACGGCGCGGCCCGACAGCGCGATCATCCGCGTGGAGCGGCTACCGACCGAGGCGCAACGAGGCGCCGAGCAAGCCATTCGGCGCGCGCTCGATGTGGCCCGGCGCCTGGCTGCCGACACCGCCGTCGCGACGGGAGGGGAACTGGTCGCGGTCGGCGTGGCCACGATGGGCGTCACCCGCGAGGACAACGTCCTGATGGCGCCCAACGTGCCGGGCTGGGATCGGCTGGCGATCCCGACCCTGATGCGTGAGGCCTTTCCCGGCGTGGCCCTGGCCATAGAGAACGACGTCAAAGCGGCCGCCCGCGCCGAACTGCGCTGGGGCGCCCTGCGCGGATGCCAGACGGCGATCTACCTGAACCTGGGGACAGGTATCGCAGCGGGCCTGATCGTCGGCGGCGCCGTGCTGGAGGGGGCCAATGGCGCGGCCGGAGAGATCGCCTATAACCCGCGCACGCCGCACGAGGAGGACGGGGCGGAGGGGGGCCGGACGCCGCTGGAGGAGTACGTCGGCGGACGCGCCATCGGTGAGCGCGCCAGCAGGCGCTTCGGTCGTCCCCTCAGCGCACGGGACGTCTTCGCCCTGGCGGCCAACGAGGGCGATGCCCGCGCCTTTGTCGAGGAAGTCCTGAGCGAGGTGGCCTTTCACGTTACCAACCTGGCGATCGCGCTGGACCCGGAGCGCATCGCCGTGGGCGGCGGCCTGATGGCCTCGCATGAGCTTGTCTTACCGCGCCTCGGGGCGCACCTCCGCCGCTTCGCGCCCTTCCCACCGCCCGTCGTCGCCGCCTCGATGGTGCATGACGCGGGCCTGATGGGCGCCATCGCCGCCGCCCTGGAGGTGCGGGGCCAGCCTAACCATGTGGTCGCCCCCAGCTGAGTCTCGCAGCAGTTCCCCCAAGCCCTGTTGAGGTCCTGAAGGTGCGGCGGCGCCCTCTCGCTCGACGAGACCGATGGCGCCGCGCGCAGCCGCGCCCCGATCTTCACCGGCATCCTGACTGGCCATAACACAGTGGGCCGCTTCCGCAAGGACTACACCGTCGCACCTCGGTAGATAGGCGCCGCTGGATTGTTTCCCGCGGTAGGGCACATTCATCTCTAGAGGAATTGTTGTATCATAGATGACGTGAGCAGCTTGACGACGGTGCCAAACGAGGACAACGTGGAGAGCAAACGGAGACGCCTAATGAGCATAAACATCGAAGTCGAAAAAGGCGACCTCCTGGCGCCAGAGCAGAGCAGGCGCTTGCAGGAACTCCAAGACGTGCAAGCTTGTCGTTCTTTAACCAGTGATGAGCGAGCTGAGCTGAAAATCTTGGTCGCCGCGTATGGGCGCCATTTACATGAGCAGGGCCTTCGGGACTTGGCGCGACAGCGCGATAGCACCATCGATCAGGTGCGAGCCGAGGCCATAGCGGACCTGGGTCGAGCGCAAATATGGTGGCGGGAGGTTCAAGCCGACCCAACACGGCTAGAGCAGTTGGTCAACGAGGCCATGGAACGCCAACAGGAACGCATACGAACCGCAGGCTAATGCGTGCGCTTCCTCCCGTCGTCATAGCCATATTATCGTTGCCCTGATGACGCCAATCTCGCGACGGCGCGGCATCCTTAAGGAACGCATCGCCCACCTCCATCGTCGACGCATTCATAGTCCGCGCAACAGCGATGTACGTGAGGTGGTTCGTCTGCGGGCCGGCGATGCATGCGAGTACTGCCTGCTTCCAACCGCCATCAAGTTCCACATCGAGCACATCATTCCTCCTGATCTTTGGGCAAACTATACGGCTGGCCGAATTGTAGGTGTCCCTCTGCAGCCGGGGCGGAGGGGACCCAACCATATCGATAACTACGCCTGGGCCTGCCCTTTCTGCAATGAAACCAAGAGCCAACGCGTGTCACATGGAAGAGGTCGCTGGATAACTCGCTTCTTCGATCCGCGTTACGATCACTGGCCGGACTGCTTCACGTTTCTTTCAGCAAGCGGCTACATCTACATTGTCGGTTCAGGGAGAATAGGGCAGATTACTGCTGGCCCAAACGGTCTCGATTTCAACGCCGGTGGCGTTGAAGGACCCCTTGGGGCCCGCCACCTCGCTATCTTGCGCGGTGACTACCCACCAGCCTGGGCACGTATCGAATACGGTATCTGACTTCGGTATGGTCGATCTGTTTGACAGGCAGCTTCAGGCCCATTCCAGGCCGGCCTCGGGCTCGTCGGCAATTGGCCGCTCCACCAGTTGCTCGGGTTGCTCGAGCTCTCCCGGCCGTGCCACGATTGCCGGCACGTCGGCGTCCCGCACGAGCCTGTTGAAGGCGGGCACGTCGGCGGCGGTGAGCGCGCGCAGGCGCCCGATCTCCGCCGTCGCCTGCTCCGACAGCGCGGCGAAGACGGCCCTGGCCTGCTCTGTCGGCGCCGCATCGTAGCCCGAGACGGCGCCGGCCAGCGCCTCGAGCTTGCCGTCGAGCCGGACGGGGTAACGCCCCCCCGACAGCTCTCCCAGCCGGTCGGTCAGCCGCGGCTGCGTGAGCGTCTCCTCGATAGCCGCCAGGCGGTCTCGCAGCCCGACCGCGACCAGCGCGACGGCCTCTGGCTCCGCACGCTCGACCGACAGACCGATCCACCCCTCCAGCTGCGTCCGCGCGTCGCGCGCCAGCAGCGCCGCCTCGCGCGCCGCCGCCACGGTATCCCTGATGCGCAGCAGGAACGCGTACTGCGCCTCCAGGTCCTCCTGGCTCACGAGGCTACGTGGATCGTTGCGCACCTCGACCGGCGCCTCCAGGCTCAGGCTCCCCAGATCGAGACGCACCGTATAGACGCCGGGAGGCAGCGGCACGGCCGTGCCACCATGCGCCTGCAGTCCCGGCAATCGGGGCGCACCGGGGGCCAGCAGCGGCAGCGCGAAGCGGTTGAGACCTGCATCGGCCGGTAACAGGTCGCCGTGGCTCACGCCGGGCGTCGGCGCCACGCCCACGCGCACCCCGACGTCCGTCTCGTCGGCGCCCCGCTTGATGAGGGTGGCGGCGCCGTGGCGCAGGACGTAGGCCAGCGGTCCCAGCGCGGCGGGCTGCTGCTCCGGCGACGCGCTGGTGTAGGTGCTGATGGTCTGCCCGTCGCGGTCCAGCAACGTGAGGGTCAGGGGTTCCGTTTCGGTCGGGCGCTCGCGCAGAGAGTAGGTGACGACGATCCCGGCGGGCGGGTTCCCGGCTCCGTGCGCGTAGCCCATGGTGATGTACGTCTGCCGGCCCACGATCTGACGGATGAGGCGGTAGGCGGGCCGGGGACGGAACAGGTGCAGGGCCGCCTGTTGGACGTCGTCGGTCATCTGATGCAGCGGCGAGAGGTCGTCCATGATCCAGAATCCGCGGCCGTGCGTCGCCGCCAACAGATCGCCCTCGTGTACCGCCAGGTCGTAGACGGCGCAGGCAGGGAGGTTAGCCCGCAGCGATTGCCATGACGCGCCGTCGTCGAGCGAATGGTACACGCTGGCCTCCGTGCCGCAGTAGAGCAGGCCCGCGCGTTGCGGGTCCGCGCGCACCACGCGCACGAACCCGTCGCCCGGGATGCCCTCCGCGATCCGCTGCCAGTGCGCCCCATAGTCGTCGGTACGGTAGAGATAGGGCCGGAAGTCGTCGAGCTTGTGCCGCGTGGCCGCCAGGTAGGCGCCCCCCGGACGGTGCGGCGAGGCCTCGACGCAGCAGCGCGCCCACTCCGGCAGGTCGGGCGGCGTCACGTCCCGCCAGGAGAGGCCGCCGTCGCGCGTGACCGACACCACCCCGTCGTCGGAGCCGGTCCACAGCACGCGCGGGTCCGTGCCCTCGGCGATGGTGGCGATGGTCCCGAAGTCGTCGTCCTCGGCGCTCTCGCGCATGCGGCCCCCCTCATCGACCGTGTCGCTAAAGGCCAGGGCGGCCGCGTCGTGCCTGCTCAAGTCCGGGCTGATGGCCGTCCAGCTCTGGCCCTCGTCCGTGGTGCGGAAGAGCACGTTGGCGCCCGCGTAGAGCGTGCCGGGATCATGTCGCGAGAGGCGCAAGGGCAGCGCCCAGTTGAAGCGGTAGGGCAAACTCTCCGTGGGCCAGCCGTACATGCTCTCCGGCCACGGGGAGATGTCGCGCAAGGCGCCGGTGCGGTGGTCGTAGCGGGTGACGCCGCCCCCCAGGTCGCTGCCAAAGACGATGTCCGGGTTGTCCGCGCGCACGGCGATATAGCCGCTCTCGCCGCCGCCCACGTCGAACCAGTCCATTTCCGAGATGGGTCCGCGGTCGGAGCGGCTGGGCAGCGAGATGGTGCTGTTGTCCTGCTGCGCGCTGTAGACGCGGTAGGGAAACCTGGTGTCGGCGGCGGCATGGTACAACTCGGCCGTGGGCTGGTTGAAGACAGTGGACCACGTCTCGCCGCCATCGTAGCTGATGGAGGCGCCGCCGTCGTTGCCGATCACCAGGTGGTGGGTGTCGCGCGGGTCCACCCACAGGTCGTGCTGGTCCCAGTACGAGGTGTTGAGCTGCCGGAAGGTGCGCCCGCCGTCGGTCGATGTCCAGGGCTTGCGGTTGGGCAGCCACACGGTGTCGGCGTCGCGGGGGTCGGCCACGATGTGCGCCTCGTACCAGCCTCGCACGCGCAGGTTCTCGTCGTCGTTGGTCCACGTCCAGCTCTCGCCGCCGTCGTTGGAGCGGTAAATGCCCCCACCCTCCGCCGCCGTGACGATGGCGTAGAGCCGTCCAGAGTGCACGGGCGAGACGCAGACGGCGATGCGCCCCTTGGGGCCAGGGGGGAAGCCTGGCCGCTCGGACAGATCGGTCCAGGTGTCGCCGCCGTCGGTCGTCTTGTAGATGCTGCTGCCCGGCCCGCCGCTGGCGAAGCCCCACGGGTAGCGCTGGGCTTCCCACAGCGCGGCGTAGAGGATGCGCGGGTTGGTCATATCCATGGCTAGGTCAACGGCGCCGACCGTCGGGCCATGGAACAGGACGCGCTCCCAGTTCCGCCCACCGTCCGCGGAGCGGTAGACGCCGCGCTCGGGGTTGGGACCGAAGCGGTGGCCCATGGCGGCGAGGTAGACCAGGTCCGGGTCGCGCGGGTGGACGCGGATACGGCCGATGTTCTGCGTCTCCGTCAGGCCCAGATGACTCCAGGTCGCCCCGCCATCGGTGGTGCGGTAGACGCCGTCGCCGTGGGTCACGTTGGCGCGGAAGCCGCACTCGCCCATGCCCACGTAGATCGTGTGGGAGTCGGAGGGGGCCAGCGCCAGCGCCCCGACGGACGACCGCTTGAAGTACCCATCCGTCAGGTTGCGCCAGTTGGCGCCGCCGTCGGTCGTTTTCCAGACTCCACCCCCCGTCGAGCCGAAGTAGGCGACGCGGGGATCGGTGGGGTGGCCTGCTACCGCCATCACGCGCCCGCCGCGATAAGGCCCCACGAAGCGCCACGAGAGTGTGGTCACCCTCACCTACCCTTTCAGTCCCGAGAGCGAGATGCCTTCCACGAACTGCCGCTGGAAGATCAGGAAGATGACCACGATGGGCAGCGCGGAGAGCGACGCGACGGCCAGCGTCTGGTTGAACAAGGTGCCGTGCTGCCCGGTCACGTACTCCGCGATGCCCAGCGCCAGCGTGGTATGGTCGCGGTCGTTGATGGCCACCAGGGGCCACAGGTAGTCGTTCCACATAAACTTGAAGGTAAAGATGCCCAGCGCCGTCAGCACCGGACGCACCTGCGGCAGGATGATGCGCCGGTAGATGGTGAACTCCGAGGCCCCCTCGATGCGCCCGGCCTCGATCAAGGCGTCGGGCAGGCCTTCCATAAACTGCTTCATCAAGTAGACGCCGAACGCGCTGACCATATTGGGCAGGATCAAGGCCCACAGCGTGTTGAATAGGCCTACGCCCCGGATGATCAGGTAGAGCGGGATGACTACCACCTGGAAGGGCACCATCAGACTCGACAAGACCAGCACGAACAGGAACCCTTTGCCGAAGAAGCGGAACTTGGCGAAGATGTAGCCGGCCAGGGCGCTGGAGAACAGTACGCAAATGGTGACGATCGTGGCCACGATGGTACTGTTGCGGAAATAGGTCAGCAGCGGATTTTCCGGGTCGCTGAGCACGATATTGTACGCGTCGAGCGCCCAATGCTGAGGGAAGAAAGTGGGGAAAGGTTGCAAGATCTCGGACTGTGACTTGAACGACGAAAGCACCATCCAGATGACGGGCACCAGCATCACCGCTGCCCCCGCCCACACGGCGAGGGTCGCCAACAGGGCGCCGGTTTGGGGACGTCGGAAGGAGCGGCGTCGGGCAACGGGGCGCGGAGTCGCGCCGGATACTAGTAGTCCCATTGGACCCTCGACAGTCGCAACTGGACCAGCGTCACCACCATGATGATCGCCAGCAACACCACGGCGGCGCCCATGGCCTGGCTGAGCAGCGGCGTGACGGTGCCGATGCCGATGTTATAGATGTAGAGCGAAAGCACCTGGGTGCTGTCGTCGGGGCCGCCGTTGGCCATGACCTTCTGGTAGGTGAAGGTCTGGAGGTAGCCGATCATGGTCAGAATGATGGCAAACGAGCTGGTGCGTTTGAGCAGGGGCAGCGTGATGTAGCGCAGCATGGCCAGGCTCCCGGCCCCGTCGATGCGCGCCGCCTCATAGAAATCGCGCGGGATGGCCAGCAGCCCCGCCAGGAACAGGATGATGTTGTAGCCCAGGTCCTGCCACACCGCAAGCACCACGATCACGGGCGTGGCTGTGATGGGGTCGGACAGCCAATGCCCGATCGGCAGGTGAAACGTGCTCAGGAAGGCGTTGACCAGGCCCGTCGAGGGGTCGAAGAGGGCTAACCCCAGCAGCGAGACGGCCACCGTGCTGACCACGGTTGGCAGGAAGTAGCAGGTGCGCAGGAAGCCGCGAAAGCGCAGCACGTGCTGCAGCCCCAGCGCGGCCGGAAGGCTAAGCAGGATGTTGAGCGGCAGCGCCAGAGCCATGAAGATGAGGGTGCTCTTGAGCCCGGTCCAGAAGAGCGGGTCCGCGAACAGGTTGTTGAAGTAGGTCAGGCCGCGGAACGAGTGGTCGGGCAGGACGAAGCTGTAGCGGAAGAAGCTAAACGCGATCACGCCGATGATCGGCAGGATGGAGAAGGCGATGAAGATCGCCATGATCGGCGCCAGGGACACGCCGACGAACACGGCGCGGGCGCCCGCCCCCGGCGCGCGGTCAGCCCCGAAGCGCGTCAGCAAGCCTGGCTTGCGCCGCGCAAGTGGGGCCTGCGGGATATCTCGACCTCGACTAACCATGGCTTCCCCTCTGATAGGCGCCGACGTGTGACGACTCCAGGATGCCGTGAGCGACCGATCCGAACGGCCCTACGCCCGCTGGAGCAGGATCGTTGGACCCGACTATCCGTACGACAAGCGGACGGCAGGGTCAGCACTCCGCTGAGCCTGCCCGCCCGCGGTTGCCAAAGACGTAGCTTACTGGTTGGCGCCGGTATGCAGGTCGATGGCGTGGTTGATCTCGTTCGTCATGGCCGTGAGCGCCTGCGGGATCGACATCTCGTGGGCGAAGACCTTGACGCAATAGCGGCGGATGCCGTCGTAGAACGCGGTGCGGTCCTGGATGGGGCCGACCCAGCGCCCGTACTTGAGGGCGCTCAGCGTGGGTTTGAGCAGTGGATTGGCGGCCTGGAACGTCGGGTCATCGGCGATGTCCATGCGCGCGGGGATCGTGGTGGTCGTGTTGTTCCAGTACACATCGTTGGCCTTGTTGTTCATGAACCCCACGAAGTCCCAGGCCGTCGCCTTGTTCTTGGAGGCCGCGGTAACGGCGTCCTGCCAGCCGGACTCAGCGGCGAAGTAGGGGGGGATGGAACTGGTGTAGGACGGCACGGTGACGTAGTCGAACTTCACCTTGGGGAACTGCTTCTGGCCGACCGCGATCGTCCATGGCCCGCGGAAGGCCATGGCCGCCTGGCCGCGGAAGAAGTAGTCCGAGACGTCGAGCACCGAGACGGGGAAGTCGCGCTCGTTCCCGTACGGCTGCAGGCCCATCATGGCCTGCATGGCCGTGGCCGCCTGCGGCGTCTGGAAGTTAACGTGCACGTTGTCCGCCGCGAAGTAGTGGCCGCCCGCCTGCTGCAGGATCAGCGCCAGGAAGAACGTGGGCAGGCCGCCGGCGGAGGTGAAGAGGAAGCCCGCGCGCTTGATGGTACCGTTCTTGGTAATCGTCAGCTTGGCGGCGTCGGAGGTCAACTGGGACCAGGTAGTCGGATAGCCGGCGATGCCGGCCGCCTTGAAAGCGGCGGGGTTGACCAGCATGCCGTCGTTCTCCACGTTGTACTCGTGCGGCAACGAGTAGTACTGGCCGTTGTTGAACGAGGCGCTGGTCGCGGCCGCGAAGTAGGTGGCCTGGATCTGCTTGGTCGTGTAGAGCGAACTGGGGACCGGATCGAACTGGTTGGCCCGCGCGAACGGGGTCACGAACGTGCCGAACAGGCCGACCACATCGGGCGCCGCGCCCGTCCCGATGACCGTCTCCAGCTTGGTCGCCATCTCGGTGAAACCGTAGGTCTGAGTGGTGAACGTGACGTTGGGATGCATTTTCGTGTAGGCGGCGGTGAGGTGCTGGTAGGCGGCGATCCAACTCGGATCGTTGTTGTACCAGAAGACCAGCTTGACGTTGGACGCGGAGCGCGCCTGCAAGCCGGTTGGCGCGAGGGCGGAGAGCGCGAGCAACGCCGTCAGCGCGGCGCTCCCGATGATGTTTCGCTTACGGCGAAAGATGTTCATAGCAAACCTCCGTTGGAAAAACGCGAATCTACGATTCAACCCCGAACGACACGTTCCGGAGCAGGATGCCGATGAGGCGAGCGCTGCGATTTGTGGCGTCGTCCGCCGTCGGCCACCTCCCGAGCAGCGCGCGACCGCGTGGCCTGATACGGTTCCCCTCCTTTCCCCACCTATCCCAAACCCTATACACAACGTACCGGAGTGGGCCATGATGCTCCCACTGGCGGCGACACTGACGACGCGGTCGCGGCCACCACTTCGCCGGGTCGCCGCGGCCATCGCCCGGTCGGACGAAGCGATGGTTGGGGAGGCGTCGGTTGGACTCATTCTAGTGATCTGTTCGCGGTCTGTCAACATCATCCCCATAAATTGGGGCATAGTATTGCGGCGAACAGCCGTTTGGTAGACGGCCGTTTGGTAGAGGGAGTCACGGGCATGACGCGGGTGGTTGGCGAGCCTGACCCGCTCTAACCGCGAACCGGGCCGGCACGGCGCCCCGTTAGCGAAGGAGCGGACGGGCGCGTCCGGGGGCGTCTCGCAAGAGCACCTCGCGGGCGAAGTCAACCTGCCTCCACGCGGCGTGCCGGCGCCGGAAGCTCAGCAGCGCCAGACGCATCCGCGCGATCCGCGCCAATGCGGCGCCCAGGTCCCGGTAGGCCTGGCGATCGCCGTTGCGGCGGCGACGCGTCGCTGCCGTCACGTCCGCGCACAGGGCGGCGGACGCCACGAGCAGGAGGCGCGGCGCCGACAGGTGGCGCGCCGCGTTGATGTAGCGCTCGGCGATCAGGTTGACGCGCAGGCGCCCACGCTTATCCCACAGGCGCAGTTCGGAGGAGTAGGAGCGGACGTGGCCGGCCACGACATCGGCCGCGTACATGGTCTCCCAGCGCAACGCCCAGGTCTTGAAGGCGAAGTCGACGTCCTCGCCATACGTGTCGAAGACGGGGTCGAACGGCGCGACGCCGAACGCGCGCCGCATGGCCTCGACAGTGACGCGACGCACGGCCGGACAGGCGCCGTTGGCCTTGAATGAGCGCTGCCAGGCCACGCCGCAATCGTCCAGACCCAGCACGTGCAGTAGGTAATCCAGCGCCACCACCCCGCCGTCGAACGGGAGGCCATACGGTTCGCCCCGCTCCCAAAAGCGCCAGTCCTCCTCTCTGTCCCTGTCGATGCGCCAGACCTTGGGCCCGACGACGCCGACGGCAGGGTGGCGCTCGAAGTGGGCGACCGCGTTGGCGACAAAGTCGGGGCGCAGGACCGCGTCGCAGTTGAGGAAGACGCAATAGTCCCCCCGCGAGGCCTCGAAGCCGACGTTCATGCCGCGGGCAAAGCCAATGTTCTCCCGCTGAGGTAGCACGGTCGCCGCCCCCTCGAACTGAGTCAGCGTTTCCGCCGTCCCATCGGTCGACGCGTTGTCGACGATGACCACTTCCACGGCGCGGTAGGTCTGCCGCGCGACCGATTCGACGACGCGCGGCAAGAAGTCGCGACAATTCCAACTGAGGATGATGACGGAGACGAGCGACGCTCGCGATGGCTCGGAGGACATAACCCTTCATGGTACCAGCGCGGCGCCCATGCTGAGTACGACGCTCCCCCTCTGCCAGAGCCTGTGAATTGTCGGACTGGGAGCGCGGGCAGCCCGCCCGCTTCTGTCGCGACCACACGGTATTGGTGCGCCAACCGTCGTGGACGCCAGTTGTGCTCTCGCCAGCGCACCACACGAGGCGGGCGGGCCGCCCGCGCTCCCCGTAGGGCGCCGTACAATTCACAGACCCGACCCCTCCGCCCCTCTACCTAACAACGCCCTCGGGTTGACAGGGCTGAGCGAACGTGAAAGAATGTGCACAAGATGCGTCATATCCAGGCGCCTGCGGAGCCTTCTTGAGCTAACGAGGCTAACGAAGCAATAGGAGAAAGGATGTAACGCTGTCATGGAGCAGAGAGTCTCCTCGGACTTTGCCGCCGAGCGCCGGTTGGCCGTCACTCCCGAGATCGCCGGCTGGACAGGGCTCACCTTTCGCACCTACGGCTTCCGCGCGGGTCATCCGATCGACGGCGAGTCTGTCGACGACGAGGTGTGCATGCTGTTTCTCACGGGGAGCGCGACGGTGCGTGTGGACGGGGAGATCTGGGACGTTGAGGGGCGCGCCGACGTCTTTTCCGGCCCTCCCCATTGCATCTACCTACCCCCGCGGCGCTCCTACCTGCTGTCGCCGCGCACCGATTGCGAGGTGGCCTACGCGCGCATGCCGGCACGGGGACGCTTCTCGCCGCGTTTCATGCCTCCGGGCGCGCTGACCACGCAGGAGTGGGGCGCGGGCAACACGCGACGGCAGGTCACGACCTTGCTCGGCGCCGGCGACACGGAGCACTTGCTGTGCCTGGAGGTGCGGACGCCTCCCGGCAACTGGAGCGACTGCCCCGTCCACGAGCAGGACGCGCCTGCCCCCGATCCCGGCCGCGAGGCGACGCTGGCGGAAGTGTGCTATCACCGGATCGACGGGGAGGCAGGCTGGGCGCTGCAGCGGCTGCGCTCCGACGACGGCGCCGTGGACGACGCTATCGTCATCCGGCACGGCGACGCGGTGATGGTCCGTCAGGGCTCTCATCCGGCTGTCGCGGCGCCCGGCCACCCGCTCTACACCCTGCACGTCCTGGCCCATGACGCGCCGTCCACAAGATCGGACGCGGAAAAGTGATCAGGGTTGGTAAAAAATCGTTGGCGGGCAAAAGTCCTGGGAGCGAGAATTTAATTGACAGACCCGCAAAGTGACACGCAGGGACGATGTCAGTAATTGATGAGCCACGGTTGTGGAGGCCGTGACATGACTGGGAAGAAAATTGTGTTGGTCGGCGCGGGGAGCGCCGTTTTTACCCGGGGCCTGGTGGCCGATCTAATCCTGTCGCCTGACCTGGGTCCCTGGGAGGTGGGGCTGGTCGATCCCGACCCCGCGGCCCTGGCCACGGCGGAAGGCTTGACCCGCCGGATGGTCGCGGCCCGCGACGCGCCGATCACTGTACAGGCGTCGACGGATCGCCGCGCGCTGCTCCCCGGCGCGGATGTCGTGGTGCTGACGGTCGGCG